>ENA-OWPA01001178-OWPA01001178.1-bioreactor-metagenome-genome-assembly--contig:-NODE-1178-length-19567-cov-762.798717_pt1 | contig 19567 bp, 19 predicted proteins | sample MGYA00238139_ERZ651803 | MGnify/ENA primary metagenome ERZ651803 (study PRJEB26909, sample SAMN07631231) | bioreactor metagenome | isolation source: Switchgrass digestor | place: USA: Dartmouth... | reverse complement strand
CTGAGATATGAGAATGCAAAACTGGATTATCAGAAGCTGCTGCTCAGCAAAAATGGATTGCCTGAACTGGAAAAAGAAATAGAAAGGATCGAGAGTGAGATCTGTGAGAAACAGGCAGAACTCGAGGATACCAGGCAACTGTACAGCGTAGGCGCGCAATCTGCTGACGCTGTTTCAGCTGCAGAGAAGTCTTTGAAAAATGCCCGCGATAGCCTGGCGCAAAAACGGCAGGAATACGAAAGGCGCAGGGAACAATATGAAATCGATATCCGGAAAGCGCAGAACGAACTAAAAATAATGGAAATGGAACTGGAGGATCTGAAGGTGCAGAAGGGGATCTTTGCACCTGCCGACGGTATCATCAAAACTGTCAATGACAGGCGGGACATCGAAAAAAGCGGTGCACCGGTCTGTATACTGGTCGATGCTTCAAAAGGTTTCAGGCTCAGGATCCCGGCAAGCAAAACGAGCGCTGATTATTTGAGTATCGGAGAAATGCTTAAGGTTGACATAAGAAACCCGGATATACAGGTGGACGGGACCATTGCCGATATTAGGGACAATGTTGCCGATCCTGCGAATAAAAAAGATATAATAATCGCGATCGAAAGCGACAGCCTGAGCGGCGGGGAGGCAGGATCCGTGAGGTTCGCGAAAAAAAGCAGTGTATACAGCTTACTGGTACCGAATTCCGCCATACATGAGGATTCGGCCGGGACATATGTGCTTGTGGTCGACGAGAAGCATGGTTTTTTGGGTAATGAGAACTATGCCAGGAAAGCATATGTCGAAATCGAAGATTATGATGACTCAAAGACAGCAGTAAGTTACGGTATTACGATCGACAGCCTTGTTATCACCGGAAGCAGCAAACCGGTCTCTGACGGAGACGTTGTCAGGCTGGCAGATGCCAGGTGAAAAATGACGGTCGGGGTGGACGTGTGATCAGAAAATCAGCTTTCTTTTACACATTCATATTTCTTTTCATATTTGTGTCAACATACGTTTTATGCGACATTGCGTCAAATCAGCATGGACTGGAATACCTGACAAACAGCGTGAACCTGTTCAGTATCGTTGCTGCCGGGGATCCGGGGCGTTCAGGCACATACATCAGCGAAGCCGAATATGGATCGCTCGACAGCCTGATAGAAAAGCTTTCCATGTGCTGCCATGCTTTCAGCCAAACCGGTATAACGGCGATGAGAGAGATGCACACTGCAAATATAATATTCACGGATTACAGGTATGCCGGAATGAACGGGATGGAGTTTGCTTACGGGAACTACTTCACCAAGGAAAACCAGGCCCATGGGGACCTGAAGGCCGTGATAGACAGGAAAACGGCATGGGAACTGTTTGGTACGACCGGTGACGTGACTGGACTGGCCGTTGAGATTTTCGGCATGGAATTCGAGATCATTGGTGTGTCAGAACGGGACACAGGTTTTATCCGGGACCCGGAAGATGAGATCTGTGTTTACCTGCCTATATCCCTGCTGGAGATTTCCGGCGAAGAAACCGGTATCACGGGCATCCTGGTCAACTTCCCGGAAGATGTTCCATCATACGTGGGCAAGGAACGCATAGCCTATGCTTTACAGGCGATAGGGAAAAATCCGGACGGATACATGATAAAAAGCGTAAGGGAAACAGCAGCCTTGGTCCGGATGTTCGGCGATTTATTTGTGTGCATAGTGGCCGCGATTTCCGCAGCAATACTGGCCGGGCGGCTTTATACGCAAATACGGGGCAGCCTTGATGAATTCAGGAATGATCTGGCCGTTTCAGGGTTTAAAACTGCATTGAAAGTAGCTATTACTGTCCGGCGGATCCTGCTGCCTGTCGTTTACACGTTGCTGATAGTATCCATATACCTGTTGGTCAGGTCCAGGGTCCGGATGATATTGGAGTTCCTTGATAAGGAGCCTGTCACAGGTTCACTGGCCGGGGTTTTTTCTGATAGTTTTTTACAAGCCGTGAATAAAGGCGGTGGAACTCAGCCGGCATATGATATTTTGCTTTTTTGTTCGGCATGTGCTTTCCTGGCAGGCATCCTGGTTGGATTGCCGGTTCTGCTCACTGGGATGGGTTTTCTGAAGAAACTGACTGATGACAGGTACACATTGCTGACTTGCTCGGGAATCGCGATCCTGCTGATTATCCTGATTGTGATCGCATCCTGTGCACTTGCCGGCCTGGATCCTTTGGTGAGGATTTCGTCAGTTTTTGTGATTTGGGTTTTCTTTGCCGTGATCATATCGGATAGTGATATACATTATAGGAGTAATGGAAGCAGCTATAATAGGATTTATTGATATTAAATGTAAAAATGCGTTGAAATTAATATTTACAAATATGAATACATGTGATATAAGTACATATAAAGGGATTTTTGTCATACAATACGCAGAATCTCATATATTTGTAATCACCGCAGAACTTCGGACGATTTCGGCGATATATCATCAGCTGCATGGAGAAACTTTGAGGACTACAAATATGCGTTGAAAAACGGCATATCACCCGACACTGCTAAAAAACCAGGCAACTATGGAATATTTCCGAGCTTATATGATAAATACTTAATTAGAAGCGGAGAAACAGCAGAAGCTGTACTTGACGTTATTAAGAAGTGTCCGGACGAAGTCACAGATGTAATTGCTGCCCTGGAAAAAGGTATAGATCCAGACACAATACTGAAACTTAAAAATTATGACATAGTACCGAGTAAATATGCTATAATATAATAAATAAGCAGACAGCAGATGTTATAATAGAGACTATTGAATTATCGAACAAACTGAAGCTTACTACGAAATTTGACGATGCGTTAGAGGCAGTAAACAAAGCGATCATTACAGGTGCTCCTGATAGTGAGATATATAGACTTCTGGAGAATATAGCAGCAAATAAATCATGGAGTACGGAACAGGCAAAAATGCTGCAAAAAACGATTGCTGAGAAAGGTGGATGGATAGGTAAGTATTTCGATAGTGATCTTAAACCTAAGTGGCCAGAGAATGATGGATTTGTAAAAGGCACAGAAGAAATAATAACGTTATCGCCCGGTACGATAATAGACAGGTATGGAACGCCAGGAGGCCGATTTGCTTCTCCAGTCGGTACGCCGTACGATAGTAGATTTTTGGTGCCAGGGACAAAAGAAACATTTCCATATTGTATTTATGAAGTAGTCGAGCCATTAGAAGTAAAAGCGGCCGTGGTTGCTGAGTGGTTTGGTAAACCTGGCGGAGGCATTCAATATGCATTAGAGAAAGACATGGATTTCCAAAAACTGTTAGATAGAGGTATTATTAGGGAGGTGAACTAAAATTAAAAAGCATGAATTAGAAAAGAAATTAAAAGAAAGAAATATAAATCCGTATATTTACTGTTTAGATGGCGGCCTTCCAAATGAAGCGCATACCCTCGGAAAGAACGGGGATTTATGGGAGGTATACTATAGTGAGAGGGGTAACAAGTCTCAATTGAAGACATTTTTAACTGAAGACGAAGCATGCGATTATTTATATGAATGGATAATCAGGACCGTGGAAAGTATGCAAATATAATATTGTAAATTATTTTGCATGTCACCTCCATTTGATCTTACTGAATGATTAAAAATAAGTTAACCCTGGTTTCTGTGCCGGTTTTATGACTAACATGAAACCGGCTGTTTTTTTATGCTATAATGTCTCTGGACTCTACATTCACAAGAAAGGGCTAAACCAGGTAAACCACATGAAACGGACCATATCATGGGCAGCAGTACTATCATGGGCGGCTGTGCTGTTGTGGATGGCATTGATATTCTGGTTTTCGTCGCAGCCGGCGGACCAGTCCAACCAGATGAGCACGGGAATAACGGAAATCATAGCCCGTGCAATTGAGAGGATAATACCCGGCACAGAAGTGATCATAGGCGAACTGAACCACATCGTGCGCAAAAATGCGCACTTCATATCATACCTTGTACTTGGGATATTGAATGCGGCTGCCCTGAGGAACAGCGGAGCAGAGATAAAGAAGGCATTCCTGATATCGTTTGTAATATGCGCTGTATACGCCGTTTCCGATGAGATACACCAGCTTTTTGTTCCAGGCAGGGGATGCCAGTTCACCGATGTGCTTATCGACAGTGCCGGGGCGCTGGTCGGATCAGGGATCGTGTGCGCTGCAGGGGCTATCCGAAGGAAGCGGCAGGCAAGCGAATGACAGGCGGGAAAGCGGAGACAGGCACGAAAAAACTGAAAATGTGAAATCGCCGGGACACGGGAAAATCCGGAGGCGTTGGATTTGTGGGGGGACCGGAAAAGCGCAGGGCAGGACATGCAATGACCATAAACAAATCAACACAGGGGAGGTTATTTTTATGAACATAGGTTTTGGCTTTTATCCCGGGGGAAAGAGAAAAGCGCTGACCATGAGCTACGACGACGGACAGGTGCACGACAGGAAACTTGTTGAGATTTTCAACAGGTACGGCATCAGGGGCACATTCCACCTGAACTCGGGCAGGTTCGACATCGACGGTTTTTTGAAGTCATCTGAAATCAGGGACCTGTTCAAGGGCCATGAGATATCGGCGCATACGCTTAACCACCCGTACCTGACGATATTGCCCGGCGACATGGTGGCAACGGAGGTGCTTGAAGACAGAAAGAACCTTGAGGAACTGGCCGGCTATCCTGTGCGCGGGATGTCATATCCGTACGGGGCATACAGCCAGGAACTTACTGAAATACTTCCTTTTCTCGGCATAGAGTATTGCAGGACCGTAAATTCCCATAACGGCTTCCAGCTGCCGGACAACTTTCTTTCATGGCATCCTACATGCCATCACAAGCAGGGCCTGATGGAAAAAGCCAAAGCATTCAAAAATATAGGCAAGTGGGCCCAAATGCCCCTGCTGTATGTCTGGGGCCACAGTTTTGAATTCGAATGGGATAAAAACTGGGATCTCATTGAAGAGTTCTGCAAAACGGTGTCCGGTGACGATGACGTATGGTATGCGACAAACATCGAGATCGCGGATTATGTCAGGGCAATGAAAAGCCTGAAGTTCAGCGTCGACAGGAAAACTGTGCACAATCCGACGTCACAGGACGTGTGGATAAGCGTGGATGGAGAACCATGCAGGATCGAAGCGGGTAAGACCGTCAGGCTGTAAAATATGTACCAGGCATTCAGTTGATATACGCCTTATTCGGGTCGTTTACGGTACGAAAGCTGCTGGGGGGACGGCCGGTGATGTTCCGGAACTCACGGTTGAAGGAGCGAAGAGTGCCGAATCCGCAGCGCATGGCAATGTCGGCGATTTTTGCATCCGGTTCTGCAGCTAGGATCTCCATAGCTTTTTTGATCCTGACCGTATTAAGATACCGGGAAAAGGTCATCCCGGACCTTTTCTTGAAAAATTTGGAAAAATAGGCGTCTGTAAAATTCATAAACCTGGCGGCTTCGGAGAAGGTGATAAATTCATATTCCGAATCGATCCGGTTCAGCAAGCCCTCATAACGGTCCATGGCCGCTTCGGCGGCCTGGACTGGCACAAATGGCCGATTGCGGAAAAGATCGACAAGGATTTCGCTGATCATGGCTTCTACCTTTTTCTCATAAAAGATGGGTTTTTCTCTAAGTTCCCGGCGAATCCGGCAGAGCCTGTCCGTAATGCCGAAGTGGTCGTCAAAGAGCGGTTGCTCAAGGGTGACATTGGTGAAGGAGGTGTTGATCTTTTCGTCAAATTTGCACACCAAAATGATGCTGTCCTTATCAGCGTCAATATTATGGACAAGTCCGCTGTGGCAGAATATGCATTGTCCGACGGTCAGATGATATTTGCTGCCTTCCAGCATCATGTCGGCTGCGCCCTCCTGGCAGGCAATGAGTTCATATTCCGCGTGCCGGTGAGGGACGGTGTGTAGATTTCTGCATTTCTCCACCCACACTTTCTTTACCTCCAGCAAAGGCATGCTCTTATATTTTGACGGTACTAAAATGTCTTTCCTAAGGAAGAACAATAAATGTCTATAAGAGAAAAAATAATTTCTTTCATAGTCGGCGTCTTTATTGTAATTTTACCATAGAAGGAATGGGAATTCAACGAATAATGCCGTTTTCAGTACATTTGAAATGAATGCTTTTTATAAGCAGAGCCGATGGTGAGAACCCAATACGGGAGAATCACAATTGTCCTTCAGAGTAATTTGCACGGTGATCGCTGCACCGTGTGAATATAAAAAAATATCAATGGAGGAGAGTATATGAAAAAGGCCAGAATATCCCTGGTAGTATCGTTTGTTCTAATTTTCGTTTTTATGTCTGTCGCATCAGGCTTCAACTCGGACTGGGGCAGGGTTGAAATAAGGGATGTTTACTACCCCAACTCCGAAGGCGGTATTATTCATGCTCAACTTTTCGTCCCTGCAAATGCATCATCGGCCGAACCGCTTCCTGCGATTCTGAACATGCACGGAGGCAGCGACTATCTGCAAACTGTTTCAAATTACAGTATTGAACTGGCGCGCAGAGGATATGTGGTTCTCAGTGTCGACGCATACGGCAGCGGCAGTTCCGATTACGTTTCCGGCGCAGTCGCCACCTCTTCCGGCGAAGGGAAAACTGGTCAATCTGCGCTTAAAATGGATGGCGGAGCTTCTCTTGGCATAGAGCAGCTCTTGTCATACAAATTTGTTGACAGTAATAACATTGGCCTTATCGGACATTCTATGGGCGGTACGTACATTGCAAATGCAGCGCTGGATTACCCGGACAATGTAAGGGCCATAATGCCCTGGGGTTCCGGTTCATTTGTAGACAAGATGAAGAGTTCCAACTCCGCGGATTACAAGTTCAACGTCGGCTATATTAATGCAACTTGTGACGAAATGGTGGTGTTCGCAACCGGTGAAGTAACTTCCAAACTGATGGATGATGATGCACTTAAGGCCTTTGTCGGAACCGATACCACTATCGAGTCCGGCAAGGTATACGGCAGCTTTGAGGACGAGACCGCCCGCGTCATCTATACGCCAAGTACTACCCATATCGGAAATATAATTTGCAGGGACTCCATAGCAAGTCTGTGCAGTTTCTTTGAAAAGGCGATGCCCACATCTTCCCGCCTTTCTCCTGATGACCAGGTCTGGATGTACAAGGAAGCTTTCTGTGTCCTCGCCATCATATCACTGCTTGCATTTATCGTAAGCCTTGGCTTTGTCCTTGCTGATACCAAAGTTCTCAGCAAAGTCAATTCTACAGCAGTTATCGCCAGCGTTGACACAAACAGGTGGATAAAGGCCCTCTGCCTTGTCATCAGCATCGTTGTACCCGGCCTGACTCTCCACAAGGTCGGCCTGTGGCTCGCATCAAAGCCGGCATCACCATTCATGCCTATGAACTGGGCAAATGTCCTGCTCTGGCTCACAGTGATCAACTCCGCGATCCTTCTGGTTGTTTTCCTTGTCTGGCACTTTGCCTGTGGAAAGAAGAAGGGCGCCAGCCTTGCCTCTTATGGGTTTAAAGCGGGTAATGGGGAGTCTGTTCTTAAAATGCTGCTCACTTCGCTGCTTTATGCCGTCATTATTATCGCCTGCGTTTATGCCATAGTGAATCTCTGCTATGCAATGTTCAAGATCGACTTCCGCTTCTGGCAGTTCGGCATTATGCCCATAACCCTCAAACGCTTCAAATCCGTACTGGGATATCTCCTGGGATTCGTGTTTGCTTTTGGCGTTATGAACACCATCAGCATAGCCTTTGCAAGTGTCGGCTCAGGGAATGGGAAGGGCAGCGCTGTAAAGCAGTATGTTCTTGCCTGGCTCATCGGCGCCGGTGCATACACTGCGATCCTGGTCATCTACTATGTCGGTCTCAAAACGACCCAGCGTCCCCCGTTCTTTATGGCCTATCCTCCGTTTGCGACCGGCCATCCCAATTCTCTGGTCCTCAGTATGAAGACCACAATACTGGTACCTACATTTACCATTATTTCTGTTATCAATACGGCGATATTCAGAAAAACAAAGAATATTTATGCCGGCTGGTTCACAGCGGCAATCCTGGCGGCTATGATCATGATCACCACCAACGCCTTTGCCTGCTGATACATGGACTGGATAACACAAAGGGCTGTCGGATTTGTCCGGCAGCCCTTTTTAATTCATCTTTTTACCCTGGCATTTCCCTTGTAGATGCTCCAGACCTGAGCTTCATCCACAGGCTGGCCATAGTCCTCCGGAACGGTGACTACCAGCGCGCCTGTAGCCCAGCCGAACTGCGGCCATTTTTCCGGCTCCCAGCCTTTCAGTATCGCATACAGCAGACCGCCCACAAATCCGTCGCCGCCGCCTATGCGGTCATAAACAGGGATCTCCCGCGGCTCTATCACATGCCATCTGTTGTCATACAGCATTATGCAGCCCCACAGATGTGAATTTGCATTCAGCACCTGCCGCAGTGTGGTGGTGAATACCGATACATTGGGATATGTCTTCCCGGCATTTTCGATCATTAGCCTGAAACTGTCTATTTTTTTATCGAGGTCCGTCCCTCCCGCTTCCGGGCCTTCGATGCCAAGTGCAAGCTGGAAGTCTTCTTCGTTGCCTATAAGTATGTCCGAAAGAGCGGCTATCTGTGAGAACGTATTGCGCAGTTCCTCTTCGCGGCCTGCCCAGAACGAAGCTCTGTAGTTGAGGTCGAAGCTTACCTTGGTGCCATATTTTTTTGCCGCTTTCGCAAGCTCAAGGCAGAATTGGCTCGTATCAGGGGACAGAGCGGCGATAAGGCCGGAAAGGTGCAGTATTGCAACGCCTTCTTTCCCAAATATGCGGTCGATGTCGAAGTCCTTCGAATTCAGCGTCCTTCCGACTTCTCCGGCGCGGTCGTTAAGTACCCTCGGACCTCTCATGCCATAGCCGCTGTCGGCTATATTGAACTGGTGCCTGTAACCCCAGGGTCCGCCCTGAGGCACTTCAGGGCCTTCAAATTCGATGTTGCGCTTGCGCAGTTCGCTTTTTATGAAAAGGGCTATTTCACTGTCCTTTACGAATGTGGTCAGCAGCTTGACCCTCATGCCAAGAGATGCCGCTATGTTGGCCACGTTTGATTCGGCGCTTGTAGCCTGCATGATATACAGGTTGCTGGTATGGACCGGCCGACGGTCGAGAGGAGTTATCCTTACGCCCATACTGGTAGGCATCACTAATGCATAGGTATAATCACTTCGTAATTGCATTTTTCAAACCTCCCGGCAAATATTCTATTATGTCGAAGCAAAGATGATTCGCGTGAGTGCACAAATGCAACGAAAATGTTTTTATCTGCGTACATCATTATAGTAATATAGTAACGGGCAGTTTTCAACGAATATGCCGCCTTTGAGCAATATTTACATATTAACAGGCAATAATAGCAAGGATTAACTCCGCCCGTTGATTTATAATGGTAATAGGCAGAAATATGCGCATTTGATGAGATTATCGGGTCGGACCGGTGATGGTCGGACCGGTCGTCACGAGCAAATGGCCGACTGTTATATATAAAATGAAGGCGAGGAGGTAGAACATGGATCTGTTCAGTCTGGAAGGGAGAAAAGCTGTACTGCTTGGAGGCGGCGGAGTACTTGGCGCTGCCATGGTGAAGGGGCTTGCTGATGCAGGCGCAGACGTGGCGGTTTGCGACCTTGACCTGGAAAGGGCTCAGGCTGTCGCTGATTCTGTTGGGAAACCCGCTGTAAAAGCTTACAGGGTGGATGCGATGGATATCGAAAACATCAAAGCGGCGGCAGAAGCCATTTTCAAAGATTTTGGAAGGGTCGACATACTCGTCAATGCTGTGGGCGGAAATATGAAAGGCGCCACCACGTCGGACGAGGTATCCTTTTTCGACCTGGACGCTGAAATGCTCAACAAGGTGGTCAAACTGAACCTTATGGCAGGCGCGGTGCTTCCGTCCCAGGTGTTTGGCAGGGAGATGGTCAGGAATGAGAACGGCGGCGTGATAATCAACATATCTTCGATGAACGCATTCAGGCCGTTGACCCGCATACCGGGCTACTCTGCTGCAAAGGCGGCAGTGAGCAATTTCACCCAGTGGCTGGCGACCGATCTGGCCAAAAAGTACGGTGATAAGATAAGGGTCAACGCCATTGCGCCTGGCTTCTTCCTGACCGAGCAAAACAGGTTTTTGCTGACAGATCCGGAAACGGGGGAGTTCACGCAAAGAGGGAAGACCATCATCGAACATACACCGATGGGCAGGCTGGGCCAGCCGGAAGATCTTATAGGGACGCTCATCTGGCTCTGTTCGGATGCGTCCAGGTTCGTGACAGGCATAGTCGTGCCTGTGGATGGCGGATTTTCGGCATTTTCAGGTGTATGACATAAATATTTGAGATAAATGGCTTGAAAAGGAGTGATCGATCCATGGAAAAGCAGGATATAGGAGTTATTGGCCTGGCCGTTATGGGCAAGAACCTTGCAATGAACATAGAGAGCAAGGGCTATTCGGTCTCGGTATACAACAGGTCAAGGGAAAAGACCGACGAAATGATGGATGAAGTGAAGGGCAGAAGGATCCACGGGACTTACAGCCTTGAGGAGTTCGTGAACTCGCTGAAGACTCCGAGGAAGATCATCATAATGGTCAAGGCCGGTCAGCCTGTGGATGATATGATCCAGCAACTGAAGCAGTATATTTCGAAGGGTGACATCATAATCGATGCAGGCAATTCCTTCTTCGGTGATACGATAAGGAGGAGCAGGGAACTGGAAGCCGAGGGTTACAGATTCGTCGGCACCGGTGTTTCAGGCGGCGAGGAGGGAGCGCTGAGGGGTCCAGCCATCATGCCCGGATGTGAAAAGGAAACCTATGATATGATCGCTCCAATTCTGACGGCCATAGCCGCCAAGGTGAACGGCGACCCGTGCTGCACATACATAGGGACAGACGGCGCCGGACATTATGTCAAGATGGTCCACAACGGGATCGAATACGGTGATATGCAGCTTATTTGCGAGGCATATTCGCTCCTGAAGAATATCCTTGGGATGACGGCTCAGGAGCTTCATGAAGTATTCGCGGAATGGAACAGGGGCGAGCTTGACAGCTACCTTATCGAAATAACCAGCGATATTTTCACGAAGACCGATCCGGAAACGGGCAAACCGATGGTGGAAGTCATACTGGACAAGGCAGGGCAGAAAGGTACCGGGAAATGGACAAGCAAGAGCGCCCTGGACCTTGGTATCTCCACCCCGGTCATAACGGAAGCGGTCTTTGCCCGTTGTATTTCAGCCATCAAGGATGAAAGGGCTGCAGCAAGCAAAGTATTCAAAGAGCCGTCCGTCGGTGCGTTCAGCGGCGACAGGAAGAGCTTTGTCGAATCTGTGAGGCGCGCATTGTATGCCAGCAAGATATGCTCATATGCGCAGGGATTCGCCCTTATGAAAGCTGCGGCACAGGAATATGGCTGGGATCTTGATTTCGGCAGGATAGCGATGATATTCAGGGGAGGCTGCATAATCAGGGCCCAATTCCTGCACAGGATCAAGGAAGCGTTCGATAAGGACCCTGATCTGGCAAACCTGATGCTTGCACCGTATTTCAAAGAAATACTCGAAAAATACCAGGAAGACTGGCGCAAGGCAGTGGCGGCCGCCGTGATGCATGGCATTCCGGCACCGGCGATGTCCAGCGCGCTTGCATATTTCGACAGCTACAGGAGCGAAAGGCTGCCCGCCAATCTGCTCCAGGCACAAAGGGACTATTTCGGAGCCCATATGTTTGAGCGTGTAGACAAGCCGCGCGGAGAATTCTTCCACTTCAACTGGACTGAGCATGGGGGCAAAACTTCCGCTTCCGCTTATAACGCCTGACCGTGCTTATGCCAATGGATCATGGCAGGGGCAATTTTGAAATTCGGGTACAACGGTTTGATACAGCAAGAAGCGTGACCGGAAAGGTATGGTACAGTCCGATATTTCAGGCTGCCGTATGCCTTAGCCGCATATTTATATGAAAGGGTGCTTGCCGTGGAAAGCATCACTGGGAAAACGATCATTATGGATGATATCATCGTCATCGATGATGTCTGCAATGGCACGAAAAATGATGGCACTGTCGCCGATAAAGGTATAAACGACGCGGAACTCAGGAAGGCCCTGGAACTGAGCATGGAACGGTGCAGGAAAAGTATCGGGCATCCGAAAAAGGTGCTGCTGATCCCGCCTGATTTCACAAGGATGCATTCAGGTGCGGGGCGAATCACGGCCATCTATTATGAAATGCTCAAAGGCAGCTGCCATGTAGATATTATGCCTGCCCTCGGGACCCATGAGCCGATGACGCCGGCGGAAATCGACGAGTTTTTCGGCAATGGCGTTCCCCATGAGGCATTCATCGTCCACAACTGGAGGAAAGATGTGGTGAAGATCGGCCAGGTTCCTGCGGATTATGTGAAACAGGTCTCCGAAGGGCTTGTATCGGACCCGGTGGATGTGGAAGTGAACAGGCGCATCGTGGACGGAACATACGACCTGATCATTTCCATCGGCCAGGTCGTGCCGCACGAAGTGGTGGGAATGGCCAACTACAGCAAAAACATATTCGTCGGGTGCGGCGGCAGCGGCATGATAAGCCAGTCCCATATGCTGGGTGCTTTTTACGGGCTCGAGAGGATCATGGGACGCGACCATTCCCCTGTACGTAAGGTATTTGACTATGCCCAGGAACATTTCCTCAATAGTGTTCTCCTGATGTATGTGCTGACCGTGACGACTCAGAACGAAGGCAAAGTGGCAATCCATGGCCTGTTTGCGGGCAGCAGCCGGAGGATCTTTGAAGAAGCGGTGAAACTCAGCCAGCAGAAAAACATTATTTTCGTAGACAAGCCGCTGAAAAAGGCAGTCGTCTGGCTCGATGAAAAGGAGTTCAAGAGTACGTGGCTGGGCAACAAGGCTGTCTACAGGACCAGGATGGCTATAGACGACGGAGGCGAGTTGGTCGTAATTGCGCCTGGCGTCAGAAAGTTCGGCGAAGATGATGAAAACGACCGGCTGATCAGGAAATACGGATATGTGGGAAGGGAGAAGGTACTGCAGCTGGTCAGGGAACATGATGACCTCAGGAACAACCTCTCCGTTGCGGCGCACCTGATACATGGTTCATCTGACGGCCGCTTCAGGATCACATATGCTCCCGGCAGGCTGACGAAGCAGGAGACAGAATCCGTCGGCTTTGAGTATGCGGATATACGTGAGGCCATCGGGCGTTATGATCCCGTTAAACTAAAAGATGGCTTCAATACCATGCCCGACGGCGAGGTAATATATTATATCAGCAATCCGGCGCTCGGTCTCTGGGTCTGCCGGGACAGGTTCGCGCATGAGTGAGGCGGGGAAGGAAACTGTGTGCCGCGGGACCCGGGCGGCTGTGAAATCTGGCGGCAAAGTGCAAACGGCATGCAGCGGCCAAATGAGTGCCTGATTCATGGGGTGCCAGACGCAGATGACATTCAGCAGTCCGCTTAACGGGCGACTGTGTGCTGATACACGCGCAGAATACCAGACATTCTGACTTAAAGGAGAATGGGTTATGAAGAAAAAATTCATGGACGATAACTTCCTGCTGCATAATGAAACAGCAGCCATCCTTTATCATGAATATGCCGCTAAAATGCCCATCATCGACTATCACTGCCACCTGAGTCCCAGGGAGATTGCTGAAAACAAAAAGTTCAGAAACATCACGGAAATATGGCTTGGCGGTGACCATTACAAATGGCGTGCCATGAGGATAAACGGCGTCGAGGAGAAATACATCACAGGAGATGCGGATGATAAGGAAAAATTCATGAAATGGGCGGAGACGATGCCATATTGCATCGGCAACCCGCTGTACCACTGGACCCACCTGGAACTTCGCAGGTATTTCGGCATAGAAGAACTTCTTTCACCCGAAACTGCGGAATACATATGGGACAAATGCAATGAAATGCTTGCGGACGACTCATTCTCAGCCAGGGAGCTTATAAAGCGTTCAAATGTGAAAGCTTTGTGCACCACCGACGACCCTGCCGACACGCTTGAATACCACGGGCAGATAGCCAACGATAAGGGATTCGGCGTTAAAGTGCTGCCGACTTTCAGGCCTGATATGGCGCTGAATATCGACAGGCCCGGTTTCACACAATGGGTGGTGAAGCTTGAAAAAGCTGCCGGAAAGAAAATAAGTGATTATGACAGTTACAGGGATGCCCTCTCCGACAGGCTGGACTACTTCAACAGCAAGGGCTGCATGTTGTCTGACCACTCGCTTGAGCCGGCAGTATACGCGGAATGCAGCAATGAAGAGGTTTCGCGGATTTTTGAAAAGGTAATGTCGGGCGGAAAACCGGATGCTGAGGAAGTCAATAAATACAGGACAAACCTGCTTACCTTCCTGGGAACCCGTTACAGCGAACTTGGCTGGGTGATGCAGCTCCACATCGGATGCATGAGGAACAACAACACGCGGCAATTCAGGCTGCTTGGGCCCGATACGGGTTTTGACGCCATAGATGATGCTGTTTATGCGCGTCCGCTGGCGAAGTTGCTGGACAGGATCGATACCGTGGCAGGTATCCCGAAAACGATACTGTACTGCCTCGATCCCGGCGCAAATGAGGTCTTAAGCGTCCTTGCCGGCTGCTTCCAGGGCGGAGGCATCCCCGGCAAGATACAGTTCGGCTCCGCCTGGTGGTTCAACGACCAGTTGGACGGCATGAAAAGGCAAATGACAGCGCTTGCGTCCACCGGCCTGCTGAGCAGGTTCGTCGGGATGCTGACCGATTCGAGAAGTTTTTTGTCATACGCCAGGCATGAGTACTTCAGGCGGATATTGTGCAATATCCTCGGCGAATGGGCCGAAAACGGTGAGGCTCCGGATGATACGGCCCTGCTCGGGAAAATGGTGCAGGATATCAGTTATAACAACGCAAGGGAATACTTCGGATTTGGCATATGACCGCGAGTTTTCCGTCAGCCCGCCTGCGGCTTTTGGTCTGGTCTTCGGGCGGGTTTTTTGTTGCTATTTGTGATAAAATTAGGATAAAATAAAGCAGGAATACGCTGAATTTGCAGAAAGTGACGGGAGATACATATGAAGCTCAAAGAAAAATACGGGTTTGATGATTTGCTTGAGATAATGGCAAGGCTCCGGGGAGAAAACGGTTGCCCGTGGGATAAGGAGCAGACTCATGAAAGCCTGCGGATATATATGATCGAAGAGACCTACGAAGTACTTGAAGCGCTGGACTCCGGGGACAAGGGAAGATTCTGCAACGAACTGGGCGATCTGCTTCTGCAGATAGTGTTCCATGCACAGATAGCGAAGGAAAACGGCGATTTCGATATCGGGGATGTGATTACCGAGGTCTGCAAAAAGCTCATATCCAGGCATCCTCATATATTCGGCAATGTAAAGGCTGATACCGCAGAAGAGGTCATCGAAAACTGGGAAGCTATAAAGAAGAAGGAAAAGAAGCTAAAAAGCCAGACCGGGGTGCTCAAGGATGTGCCCAAAAACCTGCCTGCCCTGATGAGAAGCTACAAGGTGCAGCAGAAAGCTGCGCAGGTCGGTTTTGACTGGGACAACATAGAAGACGTTTTCCGGAAAGTCGAAGAAGAAATACAGGAACTGCGGGATGTATATAAGAGTAATAATGTGGAAAGAATTACAGATGAACTGGGAGATGCATTTTTTGCTCTCGTTAACCTCGCCAGATTTCTCAATGTGCAGCCTGAACTGGCTCTTAACGGAACCATCGGCAAGTTCATAAAAAGGTTTGAGTACATCGAACAGCAAAGCGAGAAAGCGGGCAAAAAGCTGGAGGAAATGAGCCTTTCGGAAATGGATGCACTCTGGAACGAAGCAAAAATTCAGCTCTCGGATAAGCAATGAGGATCAGGAGGTAGACGGATGAACAAATCTGAATTGATCGGCAGGATGGCGGAGAAAGGCGATATAACCAAAACGGATGCCGAAAAGGCTTTGAACGCTTTCCTGGAGAGCGTCGAAGAGGCCCTGGCCAACGGCGATAAAGTGCAGCTCGTAGGCTTCGGGACTTTTGAAGTCAGGGAGAGGCCCGAAAGAAAAGGAAGGAACCCGCAGACCAACGAAGAGATAACGATCGAAGCGTCGAAGGCGCCGGTGTTCAAAGCGGGCAAGGCTCTGAAAGATATCGTCAACAGTTAGATTCCATATGGGGGATGTATTTTATGAGGATCGACAAATATCTGAAAGTCTCAAGGCTTATCAAAAGGCGCACCCTTGCCAATGAAGCCTGTGAAACAGGACATGTGACAATAAACGGCAAGACTGCAAAGCCGGGGACTGATGTAAAAGTTGGAGATGTAATAGAGATAAGGTTCGGCAATAACCTGACAAAGGTCAGGGTATTGTCGACTGAAGAACACGTTACAAAAGAAGGGGCAAAGGAAATGTACACGATACTGTGATACGGATCCTTAAGGCAATTGAACCCGTATGCGCCAAAATCCCTGAAGGGCTGAGACAACGGCCCTGAAGGGATTTTTTCGTTCGTCCTGCTGGCATATATGTATTGTACATGCATATATATTTAATGTGGCATCGCCTTGGCATTTCGCCGTGACCGGAGGGGCAAACAGTGGCGGGGAGGGTCAGTATGATTGAAGAAAAGAAAATGCCGAAGCCAAGGGTCCAGAACGTTATCCTGGAAAACAGGCAGAAACTGAGCATATCCGGCGTCGTAGACGTTGAAAGCTTCAATGACGAATGTGTCATTGCGGATACCGAGCTTGGCATACTGGTGATCAAGGGAATGGACCTGCGTATAAACAAGCTGGATATCGACAGCTCGGAACTTGGCATCGAAGGCGATATCATCAGCCTTGAGTATTCGGACAGAGAAGGGGCGAGGGGCAAGGGCGGCAGTTTCTTTGCCCGGTTATTCAGATGATACTTTCTGTCAGCGAACAGGTCATCGTTTTTCTTTGGACAACAGTAAGCGGGATGGCCATAGCATTCGTCTATGACATATTCAGGATTCTCAGGAAGGTTGTCAGGACGGGCGGTATCGCCGTCTTTGTCCAGGATATACTTTTCTGGCTGATAGCCTGTATAATCATGTTCATCAGTATATACCGCAGCAATGACGGCGAACTGAGAGGGTTCCTGTTCCTCGGGGCGTTCCTCGGCGCCGTGCTGTATGCCATGCTGTTCAGCAAAGCCGTTATGGGATCCTCTCTTTTTATCGTCAACGTGACGACCAGGGCGGTCAAACTCCTGATTTTTATCGTACTTTATCCCTTCAGGTTCCTGGTGAAGCTGCTGGCAATACCTGTGCGTATGGCGGCCAAAGCGGCGGCAGACTCCATACGTATCGCGAGGGAAAGGAAAAAGGAGATTCCAGGAGGCAGGACAGGGGCATCGGACAGCAAGACATCAGGCACATACAGTGTATTCAGTAAAATTACCGGATTCCTGCGTAATAGACCTGAAAGAAGGCCGCGGCGAAGGAGGCGAAGGAAAGAAGATAAGGGCCTGCAGGCGGACAGCAGCGGAGATTTGCAGCAATAAGAAGGATTTTTGCTTAAAGCATAGAATTATATTATATACGGCAGAAAACGAACGGTAATATACAGCCCGGCAACAGGCCGGAAATGTAAAAGACAGGGGACTGATTCTTCCGGATCAGGGAGAGATACATATGAAAAAAGGAAAAACTTCAATAGGAATATTCATTTTGCTCGTTATATTTCTGTATCTGTCCTATATCGCTGTAAACCAGCAAAGGCTGATCTATGCCAAGAATCTTGAACTGAGCAAGCTGGAAGATAAGATCGCCGAAGAAAAGAAGATAAATGAAGAACTGAAAAAGCAAAGCAAAATAATCGAGAGTGATGAGTATATCGAAAAAATTGCCCGGGAAAAACTGGGAATGGTAAAGAAAAATGAAAGGGTCTATGTCGATATAGGCAACTAGCCGGAGTTGTGTCCAAAACTCTTCGAAGCCTGTGATCACAAGCTTGACGAAAGTATGCGCATGCTATATAATCGAATTGCTTTGGAAGATTTGCAGCCGGTCGCACTAAACGGCATTGACCGTTTTTTTAAATTTAAGGAGGATTTTTTTCTTTATGCAGGTTGAAGTTGGTAGCATAGTAGAGGGTAAAGTCGCCGGGATAACCAATTTCGGAGCCTTTATCCAACTGCCTGACGGGAAAACGGGTCTTGTTCACATCTCTGAGATCGCCGAAGAATACGTCAAGGACATCAAGGATCATCTGAAGGAAAATCAGCAGGTCAAGGTAAAAGTGTTATCGATGGAAAACGGCAAAATAAGCCTGTCGATCAAAAAGGCCGCCGATCCTAAAGAAACCCGGAAAACAAGCAGTGTCCCTGCTGAAATAGATTGGAACCGCAACGGCAGCGAGAGCCTTTCATTTGAGGACCGGCTGGCGAAATTCCTGAAAGACAGCGAAGAAAAGATCCACGACCTGAAGAAGAATTTTGAGTCAAAAAGAGGAAGCGGCGGTTATCGCAGGACTACTCAATATTTCTAGAAACATTTGACTTTTAGCTGCACTTGCTTTTTAAGACAGCAGGTGTTATCATATGTAATTGTCATAAATGCCGAAGTGGCGGAACTGGCAGACGCACAGGACTTAAAATCCTGCGGCCCATAAAGCCGTACCGGTTCGATCCCGGTCTTCGGCACCACGGGTTTCGGGTTTTGCCGAAACCCGTTTTTATGCTCCGGCGCCTGGAAGGCACTGAAAAGACACCTGCATTGCTATGTATTGTGTCAATTGAAAAGGTAATTTCCGCTTTGCAAAAGTAAATTCCACGGAAGCCGATTCATCAGACAGAATCGGCTTTTTAGCTGGTTTTGAATAAGTTTATTTCGACATATTTTTAATGCTTTTCAGTCAATAATAGGTTAAAATAAAGGCTAGAGGAGCAAAGCCAGCACATTTTTGAGCATAGTAAAACAGAGGTATGGAGATTAGCTGACTTTTTGCAAGAGTAATTTCCACCCTTGGGAATGTGGCTATGCGGTTGTAGCTGGTGGTGCCTCTGTAGATTTATTTTTATTTTTTAAGAAGGGATGGATGCAGGGTGACCTTATCTGGCGGGATAAGGTCTACATTCATCCTTCTTAATATTTCTTCCCCGTAGAATGATGCGAAGGCCCAATAAGGGGTTTTATCCCCGAGATTCAGCCGACTGTATGAGTTGATATGGCTCATCACCAAAGTAATGTCCTGCTGGGTAAAATCATCAAGGGATCTACCTTTAGGGATAATGCGCCTGATCAAAGCATGGTTGTTCTCCGCCGCACCTTTCTGGTAAGGAGCCTGCGGATCACAGTAGAATACCCGGGTTCTGCGTTGCCCATGTGAATCAAATTCAATAGCAGACGGATTCGAGAACTCACTGCCATTGTCACAAAGCAGTACCGGGAACAGTTTGCGGAAAGTATCCGGTCCGAGTTCCAGGTAAAGACGGTCGAAGATATCAATGACAGACTGGGAAGTAT
>ENA-OWPA01001176-OWPA01001176.1-bioreactor-metagenome-genome-assembly--contig:-NODE-1176-length-19628-cov-11.266483_pt1 | contig 19628 bp, 11 predicted proteins | sample MGYA00238139_ERZ651803 | MGnify/ENA primary metagenome ERZ651803 (study PRJEB26909, sample SAMN07631231) | bioreactor metagenome | isolation source: Switchgrass digestor | place: USA: Dartmouth... | reverse complement strand
ATACTAATGGTCCAACTGAAGGTTTCAACAATAAGATCAAGGTATTAAAACGAATATCCTTTGGACTTAAAAACTTTCATAGATTTCGTAATAGAATACTTCACTGTACAAGCTAAACTTCTAAAAGTGAATACCTGTAAGAAGCCTACATTTTAGCTAGGTTTATTTAAGTGTGCCCAAAATACATGTAATTCTATCCATCTCAATCATAACACAAAAATAAGGGTAAAAATAGTAATGGATCGGGATTTAAGAAAATCCCACCCCAACTATTGACAAAGAGCCAAATATTACAGATAGCTCTTCTATAAAGATATGAATTTAATATATTCATTACCTCTAACAATTCATCTTTAGATATTATCTCTTTTTCAAAATAATCATCAAACAATTCTAATAAATATGGGTGGACTACAGTAGACTTCATATACCCTAACATCCACAATAATTCATCTATATCTTTAATTCCTGTTTCTAAGTTAATAAACCAGCGATAATACTTAGAATATCTTAATAAGTCTGTTAATATATCTTCGCTAGTATAGTTATTTTTAAAATAAAATTTTTTAAAGGTTGCATAAACTTTTTTTCTGTTTGGAGCGTATCCCAGCTTCATTGTTAAATAATCTCTTACAAATTCTGATATTCTTGCATTAGTTAGCAATTTCTCTATATTAACCCAGTATTTTTTATAAAGCTCAACCTGTTTGTCATATTCTAATCCCATTAAAATAAAATTTCTAATAAGGTCTGCTTCAGTTAATGATAAACCTCTTGAATTCAAGCTTTCAAATATTAATTGGGGATTTTCTGCCTTAGAGTTTTTGTCCAAAGATATATAAACAATTTGAACACGAGATAACGCTTCAAAAATCTGTTGAACACTATAATGTGAACTAGAAATTAAATCCATTAATAGTTTATAATTTGTATATATTTTGGATTCTTCATTTGCTTTATTAGATTCAATCAAATCTATATAAGCATTCATGTCTTCTTGTACGGGTTTTAATTCTAACTTGTATTTATCATCTACATACTTATTGATAATATAAGTCTCATAAATTTCTTGTTTAAGATTTTTTTCCTCATTATTGTTTTCATCTAATGAATCATATATAGCCTTTAATAATAGCATCGTAGTTGTAATCCTCTGCTGCCCATCAATTATTATCCTTTCCATCATCAATCCTTGTTTCTCATTGGATACGAAAACAATCGTCCCCAAAAAGTGTCCATTATTATTATTATTATCATCTATAATTCCTTCAATATCTCTAAAAAATTGTTCTACTTGTTCTTTATTCCATTCATAATTTCTTTGATATACCGGAATATTAAATGTAGTTTTATTTTCTTTTAGCAATCCTAATAATTTCATAGGACCTGCTTGCATTCTCACATTCCTCCTATAAATTAATATTAAATCAAATTCATGTTTACATTTAAATTACTCATTTGATTGAATAAAAAATTAAATAAAAATGACACGATGATTATTCACACTTGCCAACAAATTCTACTCCACCCCCAATGCCTTAAAGACAGCATCTTCTGCAGACTGGTAGAATATTATATTAAAAGAGCCTACAAGTTCTGGTGGTACAGTTCCTAGATCTACTGCTGATGTTAGGGGTAATAATACTTTCTTTGCACCGCTATCCAAGCATACTTGTAGGGTATTGGCTAACTCTTCTACCTTTATTAAGGTTCCTCCTATACTTACATCTCCTAATATGGCCAGACTAGAAATAGCAGGTTTTCCTAATGCTACTGAACATATTGCTATTATGGTTGGTAATGTTAAACTAGATGTCATGCCTATTCCATTTAAGTCATGAACATGAACAAGATAATCTTTTGTAGTGGTACTTATTTTCCCACTTATGTTTTGGCTATTGGCTTTTAAATACTTAAAGGCATTATCTACTGCTTCTTTAGCTTTAGAATTAGAACCTAAACCTGTTCTTTCAAACTTGCCAGTTCCAGAGATCATTTGGGTTTCTAACTTAAATACCCCAAGCATACCTGAACTTCCCCTGGATACAGTATACAAATGCCCTGGTTTGCCTATACCTTCTGGGATAAGAGTTCCTCCACCTTGTTCAGGAACTGGTACATACTCTTCCTGGAAGCTTTCATTATCTATGTAAGAAAAGTTAACATCGTAAAATTCCATGCCTCCAATTTTTTTTAGCTGTTCTTTAACCCTTCTTCTCATTTCCAAGGCTATTCTTAAAATTTCCTCTATATCATCTTTTGTAAATTCACCATGAGGATATACTAGTTTTACTAAGCCAGACACTGTCTTTTTAACAGCAATGGTATCCCTTTGATTTAATTGGCTTCCCAATCTAAAATACCTTTCGTAGGCATCTCCATAGGAAATTTTTCTTAATTCCCTCATTACTTCGGCCAAATAATCTGTAATAAATCCATAATTATCGGTGAAGAATTCTGGCCTATATTTGGGAATTTCCCAACCTGGACAATAGCAGTGCACCCTATCTAAAAACGCAGTATCCATTCCCATGGCTTCAGGGAAAGGGTCAAATAGGTGGGATGTCTTCAAAAGTACATCTACAGACTGGTTTATATTTCCTACAAAGGCAAAGGATGCGGTGGCATTTTTTTCTTCCTTCCCTCGTGAAAAGGAACCAGATGCCATATAATCCTTCATTATTTGGATACCATCTTTATCTTTAAAAGTTATTCCTGCTACCTCATCAAAAGCTACACAATCCCACAAGCCTACTAGGCCTATCTGTCTTGTATTCATGTTGTAGAAAAGATTAGCTACAGTAGTTTGTCCGCCGGAAACCAATATGGAATTTGGGGAAATTTCTTTATAAACATGGGACTTTCCAGTGCTTCTTGGCCCTAATTCACAGTAGTTATAATTGTTTTCTACCAGGGGAACTAGCCTCAGTAAATGTAGCCATTTTTGTCTCTTGTTAAGTTTATCCGGCTCTAAACCAGTGCTTCTTAGAATTATATCTACCCACTCATCAGTAGTAAAAGCTGCCCTACTCCTTTTAAACTCTTCCATATCAATAGTTGGCATCTGAATTGGAGTCAGTTTATTTATAATAAAAGGAACCCTATTTTTGTCTCCTTCATCGTAAAAATACTCCATCTGTACTATGCACCAGATACCCCCTGCTAGAAGCCTTTCATATTGCGAAGGATAGCTACTAGATATGGGTATGCCAGTAAGCCCTAAATTAGAAAATTCCGCTACATAGGTATCAGTTCTGTAATTTAACTTTACCGATACCTTATCTATAACAGTATAGCTTCCTAATTCCCTTATCTTTGAAATTACCTTCTGGGCCTCATCAGGTCTAACATAGTTTCTAGATAATATATTTTTTACATTCTGGACCCCCTGCTCAATTATCTCTTCATCCTGTGAAGAACAATACATTCCGAGCAAATATTCCAGTACATAGACTGGAACATTTGCTCCTTCTTTTATCCTCTTGGTCAAATCTTTTCTTACAATTTTTCCAGGGAAATGGGTTAATAGTTTATCAAGTAATTTATCCCTATCAAGCAAATTAGCCATTTTAATCCCCCTTATATATCAAAGCCAAAGTCATCTGCAAAAGCTATATCTATGATAACCTTCTGTCTATAGATCTCCATGCCCGTTTCTGTATCTATTATTACTAAATAGTAATCTTCATCCCTATTGTATTTTTGATTTCTAAGCCTGAACTTAAGGTTAAATATGCGGTCTGCAGAATTTTGTGATTTGCTTTTAGCCACATAGATCTGTTCGTTGGATATCAATTGACCCTCTTTATCTATAAAGCAAATCTTGTATTCTGCAGGTTTGATAACATCCGAAACTGGCTCCTGCTGGATAAAGTCTAGGCTAAGCAATAAATTGGTTATCTTTGAAAGCATACTTATAAGGGTTATTTTTACCTTGTCAGTTTCTACAGCACCTATTACAGTTTTAACCTCAATTACAGGAATTATTATCTCCTGAGGAGAAGCCCCTCCATGCACAAAATTTTGTCCTCCCCCCTGTACCTTAAACACATTGGATGTTAAGGGTGTAATAATTGTTCTGGTATCATAATTACCTAATATATCAGAAACTATCATATTTCTAGTGCCTACAGCATCGTATTTGTTCTCTGATATGATAAATCTTCTATTGATCATGTCTTCACTTTCATAGAATTTATCTATCTTGTCTGCTTCTTTAGTTTTGCTTCTTGTATATATAAAGCCATGATCAGCTGTGATTATAAATTTAGTTGCTGATACATTGTTAGTTAGCTTTTTAATGATATACTCTATCTCATCCATGGCTTCATAACATGCATCAAATACCTCATCCTCTGCACTGTGGGCCCTAGCATCTATCTGGTTATGGTAAATATATATTACCTGCTTGCCAGTAAAAAACTTCCTTAACTCTTTCTTATTCATCTTTATAAGTTCATCGTACTGTATACAATCGCTTTTAGGATCTCTTGCTTGCAATATGGCCTTTCTTTCGGCTAGATTACTAGTAGGTTTTTCATCTACAAAGACCTTATAATCATCATCAAGTCTAATAGTTTTGTTTGGTAAAAGGGCTGCCATACCTAAACTTGTATAGCTGGGAAACATTCCAATTATAGGTTCCATTTTTGCATCAATCTTTTCGTCGAACTTAAACCTTTCAACTAATTCCTTAGCTATTTCATATCTGAATGCGTCAGATATTATAACAACGATTCTCTCTTTTCTTCCTGCTATGAAATTAGCATAGAAATTTTTTTGAAGTTTGTACCTATTTTGCAAGTCATCATAATCTAATTTCCCAGTAAATTCTTTTGAAAGTACATCTAAATATTTATTAATATAAATGTTTTCTACTAGAGTTTGTAGTTTTTCGAATATGCCCTTATTCTCAACCTTATCTAAATGGTAATAAAACTTTCTATAATAGCTGTCAATTTTATAATATTCTTTATCATATTGGTCTACTAAATCTAGTAAATTATCTACTGGTTCAAAATCCTTATTGGATATTATATAATAGGCATTTAATAAGACATCGTACTTATGGCTATATAGGTCCTTAAAATGCTTGAATTTCCTACTCTTACATATTTCAGGTATTGATAGGCCCTCTACTTCAGCATTTAAATTTTCATCCAGTAATCTATCTATAACCCAATTTATTATTAGTTTGTCTATACCTTTAAAGACATCTACTTCTATTAAATTTTCTATTTCTAAATCTTTAAAAGTCCCATCTCCACTTATAGCTTCATATACCTTATCTGAAATTTGTCTAAATGCATCTTTATACAAGTTACTATTCATCATCTGGTCTACAAAGGCCATAACTGTACCTGGCTTATCCAATATATGTTTTTTAAAGTTTGAAGGCAAGCCATTACTCATTTGGTTTTTTGCATAGGTTAATAATAAGCTCATAGAGAGCTTTAAAAGACTTGGCTCCTCGTCTATATACCCAAAATTTATCCTACAATACTTCCAAAAGGCCTCATCTAATCCATACTTTGCAAATTCCTTCATATGTTTATTGTCGGAAAAGCCTTCAGATAATATAAGCCTTACTACTTCTTCAAAGTTAGCAACCTTCAATTTAACAGCAGCAGACAATAGGCCTATTTCTACGGCCTCTTCACTATTGTAACTATCAACCTCTAGCTTATAGAATCTTTCATGCCTTTCTTTAGCATTGAAAAACTTTATATACTTTTCTATTACAGGCTTTAATTTTTGATCTATACTTAAATCTTCTACTATTTGTGATGCTTTATCTGCAGTAAATTCTTTAGAATAGAGAATAATATCAATTAAATGATTCTCCCTATCATCTGGTCTTTCAAAAGGAGCATATATTAGATAATTGCTTTCTTTATCTTTTCTTTCCAGCAATACTTTAGTTGCAAAAGTATTTGTGGGAGTTAGATAATGGATTTTAGCATTTTTTAGCTTTAGGTCTTTTATGTCTTCTACATATTCTTGTTTTTCATCATACCAAAATATAATAACTCTCTCTTCTTTATCAAATTCCTTGTTTAATTTATCTTCAATCTGCCTTAAATTTAACTCTGCCATGGGCATACAACTCCTTAAATTTTAGCTAATATTTGATATTTTTTACCCTTATCATCAGTTTGTACTTTTTCATAGTTTACCTTTACACCATCATCTAAATCAATACCTATTCTTGATACTGCTATATGGCCTAGCTTTTCATCGTATTCTTTACACTCCTTAAGCTGCTTTGTTATCTTTTCTAATTCCTTTTCTGACCTTGCTACCTCCCTTGGATCCTTGCTTTTTACTATGTTATCCTTTAATAATTCTATCCTATTTTCATAGCGGTTTTGTAGTTTGTGTAGGTAATCTATCCTTACCTTTCCTGTTGTATCTTCATTGTATCTGTGCATATAGATTAAAGCTTTAAATCCATTTTGGCTACTTCTCTTTGTTTTTCCTGCTGAACTATCATATAGCCAATAGATTGGTCTTTTCTTATAGGTCTTTACATGGTCTTTGTAAAAATCATTTAGAAAATAGTTCCTTATCTTTTCCCTTGGGGTGCCTTTTCCCTTTAGTGAAGCTGCTATAAATTCTAGATTTTCTTCTAATGTTTCTTCTCCAAAGGCTACCTTTACAAATTCAATAAATCTATTTACTAAGTCATCCTTAAAGTATTCTTTGTCTGTTATTATTACTATATTGTCTTCTACTGGTTTAAATTTTTTATATCTATTTATATCAAATTCTCCACCGGCATATATAAGTCCTTTTTCATCTAAGCTGTATCTGCCAAACATACAGCCTACCCCATAGGATATGAAGGATTTAATTACATCTTCCTTGGTTAGGATGTATTGGTTACCCTTAATATCTTCGTATATGTCCTTCTTGTCATCAAATATTTTAGTTATAGTTATATCCCTATCGGATACTTCAGGGGTTAGTTCATCTTCTAAGCCATAAATTTCTATAAATATTTCATTTAGCCTTTCTTCGTTTTTCTTAAGTTTAGCAAAGTTTTTGTTAGCATATTCTTTCCAATTATCATAGGCCTTCTCTATAGTAGCTGGTACTTGTCCTCCTTGTTTGCTTTCATCTAGTAATGGGTGAATTTCAAAGTCCCAAGAGGTTTCAAAGGAGTCCCAGTCGATTTTGGAGATTGATATATTTTCTTGGACCAAAATATTTACCTCTTCTATCACTTCTTTTTCTTCAATTATCGGTATTGTTCCAACATCCCCTACTTGTAAGCTTAAAGTAGGATTAATAATTCTTGTGAAAAAATATCCTATTTTTGAAGATAATAACCCTAACACATAAAACATATTATTTATAGGCTCCAAGGCAGGACTAGCTGAATCAAAAAGTTGATCTTCATAGTATCTTATCCCAAAATTAGAACCAGATTTAGACCAACTTAAAAAACTTTTGAAAAACATTGTTTCACCTTGAATTCCTGAGTTTTTTCTATTTCTTATTTCATATCCATCGTTTTCCCAAAAAATTGCATGAAACTTGTTGCCATACCATCTTCTATACTCTCCACCTTTATGATGCGACACCCATCTCGCTAGGTTTCTGTTTTCATTCATTGGATAAAATTCTTTAATATTTAGTTCATACCAAAATCTTATATATTTTTCATTGAGTCCAGTCTTTATACCTTCACTTATGCTTATAGATTTTTCTTTAAGAGATGGATAGTTTAAAAAAACTTCAACTATATTATTTGATATCCAATAAGCTACAGGACATCCAGGTATTAATTCGAAATTATCTTGTTTAGCTATATAGTAATATCCACAATCTGGATTTTGTAAGCATTCTAATGTTTTTATTTCTTTTTCTTTTGCGTTTCTAAATTTTACAAGTCTTAAGTATGAACTCCTATAATCTTCTAATTTATCTTTTTTTATTATAAAAGCTGTAGATTGTACTACTTCTCCAGATATTTCTTCAAAAGCCCTGGGGCCCAAATGTAACATATTAATTATATTATTTTCTAAAAGTAGCCTCTCTCTGTACTTTTCAAAGCTTGATAAAAACATCCATGAATGTTGATTTATCATCCCACAATATCCATCTTTTCTTAGTAATTCCTCGCATTTTTCCATAAATACTGCAAATAAATCCGCTTTTGTATTCTTATATTTTTTATCTAAGTACTTAGTTAAATTTGCACCCATATATCCTCTACCTAGATAAGGAGGATTAGTAACTACTATTTCATATTTGTTTGATAGTATTTTAGTTAAATTAATAATTGACATTAATTTTTCTTGTGTTTCTTCTATCCCCATTAACTCCATAGGAAGGGCATTTGCATCATCTGCGTGTTTTACAAACTCAATTAATTTATCATAATCATATTCCTTTTCAATTCTAATAATAGAGCCTAATTCCCTTGCATTTTCAAACAGATCTAATATTTCTAGAATATCTTCTCTTAATTCCTTTCTTTCATCCTCATCTTCTATAGTTCTACCTAAATATCCTATTTGTTTTCTATTAATATTTTTGCTATCTATGAAATAATATAAGTTGTTCTTTAAACCCTTATTAAGCATTCTCCTACTATACTGCCTTCCTTTCATCATGAGGGAAAAGTAGGCCAACTGATATGCCCTTTTATCTATATCTAATCCATATAGGTTGTTCTCTATTATACTTTCTGCTGCTTCACTTTCTGTATAGCCTTCTTCCAAGTAAAATTGCATAAACATATCAAAAGCATATACTAATATATGGCCACTTCCCATAGAAGGATCTATAAACTTTATGTCTTCAACTTTTAGCTTTTTCCTATCTTCTCTCATCTTTTTTAGCTTTACCTTTACCTCTTCTACCTGCTCAGCTTCTGGTAGATAATATTCCCAGCCATATTCTTTGGCTAGTTCTTCCTCACTTTTATTGCTCCCCATTGCTATTCTTCTCTCTATCCACAATCTACCTAATGAGTTTTGTACCATATATTTAACTATCCATTCTGGGGTAAATAATTGGGTTTTTGCTGGTAGAGTATTTTTATCTACCTTCTTATTCTTCTTTACAGCTGCATCTACTTCTTCTTTGGGTACAGTATTATAATACTGGTATAACCATCCTATTACCTCAATCTGCCCTGTTTTATTTATATCAAAAGGTTCTTCTCCTAGGTCTTCAATTAACCTATACACTACTCCCTCTGGATCGGTGTAGGATATGGTTAGAAGTAATTCTGCATAGTCATCAGTTTTTTCAAATAGTTCTGGTAAGTAATCATTTAAGGCATTGCACTGTTTTATAAACATAAACTGAAACATCTCATCCATGGCTTCCTTGCTGCCATCCAGTTTTAGTTCATCTAGTCTCTCAAATTCTTCCTCTGTTATTCCTATATCTGTATCTCTATAATAAGTAATAAATTCTGGTTCTCTAACTCCTTTTCTGCCTGATGATAATACCCTCATCCTGTCAGGCATATAGTTGTTTACTTCCATAAATCTTATAGCTGTTATTCTATTGAACCAGGTATAGGCTACTTCTTCTATTAGGGTTTTGTAGGCTGTTTTGTAGTCTGATTCCTTTTCCCTCTTTCTTAACTCTTTTACCAGTTTTTCATATTTTCTTACATCATCACCACTTATTTTATATGTATCCCTTTCACCTATATGGAATATTTTCAAATCATCAGTAGATTGAGGAAGAGGGTCTTTAATACCCTCTTCTGTTATTCCTATTAATCTAGCTTTGTCTTGTATATCTTTTATAAGTTTTTCCCTAGCATATATGGCAAAGTTCTTAAGTGCTGTCTTATCCATTTATTGCCCTCCTAAAACTCAATATTTAAAATGGTATTTTCTTCCATTTCCTTTTCCAATCTTTCTCTTAGCTCTTGTAAGTACCTATCTATGTCTTCTTTATTTTCTATACGCCACCAACTAAAGGGATTGATATCCTTTATACTTACATATTTACGCCTTTTGACTGATCTAACTACAGGTGGAGTTTCTTCTTCTGTGCCATCCTCAGTAGGAGGTTGTGGGGGAATGTCTATTGCTTCAGATATTTCCTTAAGATATCTATTCTTTAGAGTATCTGCTTCAATTTTAAAGCCATTTACCCTTGCCACATTATTGCAAGCTTCAGCCCTTCTAATTAGGTCATCGAAGCCATTGCTATATTTATGTCCAAATCTATCTACTAATCCTGTCTTTACTAACTCTTCCATAACCCTTTCTTTTGCCTTTTCAATCTCCTTTACCACAGGCTCTAGTTCTTTATCTAAAATATCATTATATAGATCAAGGAATTTATCATTTAATTCAGGTAAATCCTTTATTCGTTTATAGGGGCTTGCCATGTCTAATATATATTTCATCTCTTCAACTATTTTTTCTATTTCTTCATTTAATATATAGGACTTACTTTCATCATAAATAGATATATAATGCTGGCTTTTTTCCCATATTTCTTTTTGACTACCTCCGAAGAAAGATTTAATTGGACTGTATCTTTCTGTAAAATCTAAATAAGTATCTTCATTCTTGTATAAATGTTTAAATACATCCATAGGCTTTGACATGCCCCTAGTATGGTTAATTATCTCAATTCCCTCATCAATCACTCTTTGGCCCGGATACTTACCCTCCTTGTAATTAGCCTTTATTTCCTCTAATTCTTCTATCATATCATTTGCAAGATCATTAAACTCCTTCACCATCATATCTGTATCTTCAATAGTTATTTCTTTATTGAACAGTGTAGAGGCTATGTTTTTTAGGCTTCTTATATATCTTTCATCTACTACTTCTTTTTCCTCTATTAATAATTTTTCTGCATATTGTTTCTTAGTTATATAGTTTATAATTTGGTATTCATCTTCATTTAATAATGAAACAGTTTCCCCATTTAGAGTAAAGCTTATGTTTCCATCTACAAAAAGTTTTGCAATAATCCATTCCACATCAACATCTACAAACCCATAGGGGGCCCTTGTAAATTTGTCCTTTATTTCTTTTAAGGATATCTTATCGTAGGTCTTAGTCCTTAATTTAATATAATCCAATACTTCCCTAATGGCATTTGCATTAGGAGTCTCAGGTTCTCCTAATCGTATATTTCTATTATCTTTATTTTTAAACAAGTTCCTTATATCCAAAAGCTCAACTGGAGTGTCTATATAGTCTAATTTATGGTAGACAACTTCTACTAGCCTTCTTAAACTTTCCTGGACATTAAATTTAAAATTCTTATTATTAAGCTCTAACTTCTCCCCATTTACATAAAACTTTGCTTCTTTTAAAGCCTCCTCTAAATACAATTTTCCCCTATCATAGTATTCTCTCATTTCTTCCCGCTTTATTTCTTTTATTTTTTCTATACTTTGGATTTTGCTGGTTGAGGAAGTCTGTAAATATTGTCCTATCTGCATGGATGTTCTTATTTCCTCTATAAAAGCTCCATCTGGTGGTAAATCTACATAGACTATATTCTCTCTTTGGCTATTCATTCTCAATGTGCTCTCTAGACCATTTTTCTCTGAACTAGGGGTTATGATATCAATTCCAATTTCAAAATTTGCCCTGCCTCCGTAGGCCTCCCCATCTACAAACCTGTTAAAGCCAAAATTATACCTGCTGCCAAATTTATTTGAAGATATTTTGTCTTCTGCTGCCAGGATATCAGTGTAAATGATCTCTGCTATCTTCCTAGTAATAAGTTGAGCTTCAATATGTTGTCTTTTTATCTCCCTATTTACTTCTTGCTCTTCATCAGTTAAGAAAATATAGAAGTCTCCATTCTTTTCTACCAAGTTTTGCTGAATTAATATATTTAAGGCAGTTTGCACCCTCTCTTTAAGTTCAATCCTATCCTCATTTATATGGGATACCATAAGGGTAGTGATATTTTCTAAGTTTGGTTCTATCTCCTTAGTCAAGTATTTAATTAAGAAAAGGGTTTTTAATACATTCACATTGAAATTATCTTCTTCTAGGGTTGGATTGATGTACCTATTTTCCGCTGCTCTAGAAATAACCCCAGCATGGTTATGGTCTAAGAACTTTTCCAGTCCATCGTAAAATACATGGAAGGGAACTAATGTCCCATCGTCTTCATTCATGAGCTTTTCTGCACTTTCCTTAAACAAAGCTAGCATGGAACGCTCCCCTTCTGAAAGGTGCTTGCCACTGGCTCCATGTTGGCGAATGGATGTAAGTACACCACCTAGCAGGTTGAATTGATAGGGTATGAAGGGATAAACTTGGCAGAAATCCTCCTTGTTTTCATATAGCTTTTTCTCTACCCCATCGTTGAATACTAGTAGATTTTTTATTATGGTTTCATTATTTTCATATAGAATGCCTAAAGTTTCCTTAGCCGTTTCTGTTTTTTCTAGTATACGAAGCTTGATTACTTCATCCACATTGGCTGATGTCAGATTAAGTCTAGTGTCGAATCTGCCCTGAATTTTTGAAAAGTCCAATTCTTTAATATTAGTTGCTATAGAATCCAGGTCCTGCTGGCTGGTTACAACTACCCAGGCCCTTCCCTGACAAATAGTCCCTAAATCCTCTGTTATGGTCTGCAAGTTAAGCATTAAATCAGAATTTTCCCCTATGTATTGCCCCATCTCATCTACTAAAAATACTATATGATGGTCTTCACCCTTACTGTCTAAATATTCTTTAACCATATGGGCAAATTCTTCTATACTTAGCTCATAGGCTTTGGTTGTACTCCTGCTCCAATCCCTGGCTGTTTCTTCACTCATAAACCCAATATCTACCAGAGTCTTTACCACCTTGTCCTTATGGAATTTAAACTTATGGCGATTTTCCTTCCAATTTAAGTTGTGCATCTCTTCATATCTGGTTTGAAATTCTTCATATTTGCCCTCTTCCATAAGTTGTCTTTCCAAATCTGCTAGATGAGGATCTGTACTAAATCCTAGTTTCTCATTGAAAACCCTTAAAAAGACATTTAAAATTGAATCTTTTCCTTTAGTGCCTGCAGTCCTACTTTTAGAATCTATGTTAAAAAGTATTACATCTGTAGGAGTATTGCATGCCAATTCCATAGCTGCAATAACTGCTGGATCGCCTATCTTTTCATCCTCTATAAAATAATCCAGGGGTCTTTTACCATCTACTTCTTCATTTTCCAATAAATACGCTAGTATTTTTAAGAAATGGGATTTACCACTACCAAAGAAACCTGATATCCAGACCCCTACCTTATCTGTTTTACCTACTATTCCTTTCTTATAGTTTGTAAAAAAATCCCTAAAATGCCTGCGTAATTCTCTAGTCACCACATATTCTACCAACTCTTGTTTTTTGTTGACCTTATCATCCTGGCCTACTTTAATTACCCCTTGTATATCCCTATCAATGGGCTTTACAAACATGTCTTTTATCTTCATAATGTCCCCTCCTATCTAATAAGCGGAAGTGCTCTGTAATAATGTTCATCATTAAATAAGGAAAATAGCATAAGATTTAAGCCATCATATTTTCCTGGATAAAAGAGTACTATGGGTACTTTATCAAATATCTCAAGAAGCTTATTTAGAACACCATGGGCCCTTAGAAATGGATAGATTTTTCCTACACCTGTTATAAATATTACTGAATTATCAGGAGTATTTTCTATTATATAGTTAGTGAAATAGTTGTCATTGCTATCCATATTAAGTAACTCATATACAGAATTAATTAGGTAATCCATACCATGATTTTCTTCCATTTCTATACAGTCATCTAATAAGCTTTCTTCTTCTATAAAGTCCACCATAATATCGTATAGATCATATATTTTTAACTCAAATTCTTGAGGTATTGTTTCAAATTTTTCCTCTAACTCTTTTAGATATTTTCTCACCTTTAATTCTTCCTCGGGTGGATAATCAAATATATAATAGGCAACTTCATTGCTAAGGCCTTTCATTTCCCTAAAATCTTCGCTGGTTATTACTTTTTCAATCTCCCTTAATTTTTCATCAAGTGTTTTCTCCATACCTATTCCCCCAAAAATATTCTTAAATAAGGATATAGTTCTTTTGTTCTCATTTTTTTCTCCAAATTTATGTCTAAAACAGGTTTTTTAACATTAAATACCTTTCCATTTTCCTCAATCAAATTTGCTTCTTTTAAATATGTTTTGTAAGCTGTTACCAGCCTTTTTTTAGTTTGTAATGTAAAATTTGCTACCTTTTCATTTTGTCCAGCCTTGTTTTCAAAAAAAGCTCTTATGTCACTGTTGTCTAATTGTATATTTCCTGTCATAATTTTTTCCCTATAAACCTCATACATAAATTCAAAAAATAATCTATCTGTCATCATAACTCCTAGTATGTTTAATATTTTTTGGTCAGCAACTGTTAAACTGCTAAACATATTAACTATTTCCTTTGGCAATGCTCTAGTTCGTTTAGATACTTCATTTATCATCTTTTTTCCATAGTCTGCTGACGGTGCCAGGAGTATGTTTTCTTCCTCCTGCATCTTTTTTATTTCATCATCCTTATATCCCTTATTTAACAATTCATTATACTTTTTAAACTGTTTAAACCAAAAGCCTTTACTTACCATTCCAGCACTATATGGTAGCTCGTTTACTACAACAATATTCACATTTTTCTCATTCACAACTATCATCAGCCCTTCTTAAAAAACAATTATAAATTTTATTAATTTATCTTAAAATTTTCATATATCAACTATATCCTAAGCTTTATCCTTTGATAAATTAAATTGCTTATCAATTACCGAATATTGCTAAACGTATAAATCAACTAGCCCACCTCCTAGTATATACATAGTATATACTAGGAGCAATTTCTTTTCTACATACTCTTGCCTTCAAGATATAACCAATATCTGGTCTTCTTTCAAATCTAAACTTATATTCTATATCTTATAATCTATCTTATAATACCATCTGTTTAAGTATTTTATCTGTCATCCCCACCCCTCTATCCCAACAAAATCCAATATTATATTATAATATTCTACAAAAGTTTGATTTTCCCTCTTTTTAGCTTATTTAAATAGTTTTTTAAAAAGCTTAAACACATCAAAGGTAGTCCTGTTGTATACCTTATTATAAACATGTCTCTTAGGATTCCTTACCCAGCCATAGCCCCTTGGCATTTTTAGGCCAGCTCTGTGGACTACTTGTCTTTTTAGGCTGGTTCTGGCAGCCACCCTCTTTTTTAAGCTTGGCTTCCTCATACCAATTTTCATCCTATCCACCCCTTTATACCTTGTTATGGTAATATTATATTACATTGTTCTGAAAATTTTGTCAATATTTAATAACTATAGTAATAGTTTATTACTTTAATATAAATAAAAAAACCATCAAATATTTGATGGCTTCAATGTGCTTACATATATCCCAAGTCTTGAGGTTTTAGGTCTATATAGGCCAAAGTCTCTTTTAATTCATCATAGGTAATCTTTCCATTTTCATAGTTGGATTTAACATATATTAGATATTCTTTTGGGATGTAGGTTACTCTAGATGGAACTATTAGATCAATGCTAAATCCTTCTTCTCTGGTTAAGGCTTGAAGTTTTTCTTTATTTTCCAGGCTGGCAATGTCTATTAAGTCAAAGTATTTTTTTGGTGAACAAAGCTTAAGCTGAACCAGCCTTTTTAACATGGCCTTGTAGCTAACCTTAAAGTAGTTGTGCATCCTGACTATATGCCTTGCTTTAAGCCTATCCTTGTCAACATTAACTATCTTATAAAATACTTCCTTAACATAGTCTTCAGGCATTAAAAATTCAGCAGCAAATACATCTGCCTTTTCCTCTTCCTCCTTGTATTTTTCCTTATCTATAAATACCTTTTCCCTCTTTAATATATCCTCATTATATATGATATGGTATAGTTCATGGGCAGCTGTGTAGCGCTCATGGCCCAGGGTAAAGTTGCTATTTAAGTATACTATGAAATGGTCCTCAAAATAGGTGATAAAGCCTGAAAACTCGTCCAGATCCAAGGGCTTTCTAATTAGAAAGCTGCTTTCAGAAAGAATATCAAATATATCTGATAAGCCTTTTTTGGCAAATTTTATCCTAACTTCCTCTGCCATCTCTTTAATTTTTAGCCTAAACAATTCGTGGGGAATATTTATTTTTTCCTTCATCTATTCCATCCTTCCTTAATAGAAGTATCTTGTTACCCTTCCTTATATAATTTTTCATGTTTTATAAATACCTTAACCATCTCCTGTAGTTTAGCTATTTCTTCCAGGGATTTTCGGGAAAAGTTTCTCCTTCTAAAGAAGGCTACCATATCTTCAGCTTCCTCTTCTTCAAAAAAATCATTCATATCCACATTTAGTACCCTTGATAGGGCTTTTAGTTCTACAGCTGAAATGGAGCGGCTATTGTTTTCTATCTTGCTTAGGGTCTCCCTGCTCATCTTTATGCCATAATCTTCAAGCCTTTCTACTATCTTTAATTGGCTAAGTCCTTTTTCTTTCCTCAAGGCTCTCATTTTCCTTCCTAGATTATTTTCTTCCGCCATGTTAAAACCTCCCTGTAACATAATATTACAGGAGCTATATTTCCTTGTCAATAAATCTATTTTCCCATAATAAAAAAGACCAGGCAAAAGCTGGTCTTTATTTCTATCTTGGTGGGTTACATATTTTGCAGGGTTCATATCCTTTTTTCATTGCTTCCTTTAGACTAATAGCAATCTTGCTCTTTCTTAAGGAACTACAGCTATCTCTATGATACTTTTCACCAGATTTAGTAACGTATACTTCCACTTTATCGTCTGTAATTGGTGGTTCAACCTCTTTATCATCGCCTACTTTTTCACTAGCTTTTTTCTCAAAAACAATATCCTTACCATCAGATATGGCTACACTTGTACCATCAAGGTCAGTTCTGTATATCTGTATACCCCTTGCTCTTAACTTATTTATAATTTCAGTATGAGGATGTCCATAACTATTATTAAGTCCACAACTTATAACTGCATATTTTGGTGCTACTTTGCTGAGAAATTCATCTGTTGTTGATGTCTTGCTTCCATGATGTCCTACCTTTAATACATCTGCCTTTAGATCATATCCCTTACTCATCGTAGTAGATTCTGATAAACTTTCAGCATCTCCGGTAAACAGGAAGCTGATATTCTTATAATTTAATTTTATAACCACACTGTAATCATTTAGATTATCATAATTAAAATTATCTTCAGGTGCTAATATCTTAACACTCAATCCCTTCTTATCAATTATCATATTTCCTGCCTTTGCTGCAGTAATCTTCTTTCCTTTGTTCTGTATCGCTAATAAGAAGTCCTCAAAAGTCTTAGTGGTATGTTCTACATTAGGTATATATATTTTGCCTATCTCATAATTATTAACTACATCGATCAATCCACCAATTTGATCCTCATGAGGATGGATTGCTATCAGGTAATCTATCCTCTTAACATTTTGTTTATCTAAGTAGTTTAATACCTTCTGTCCACTACTCCTTGGTCCTCCATCAATTAATGCAGTTTCTCTAGTTGGAAATTCAATAAATATGGAATCTCCTTGTCCTACATCTATATAGTGAACTTTTAGATCCCCTATAATAACATCTTCTACATCTACCCCTAAGACACTAACTATTATCTTTGCTGTTTCAGCTCTTGTAATACTATTTAGTGGCTTAAAATCTCCTGTTGGGTAACCTCGCATGTATCCTTTCTCAACTACAGCATTTACCCATGGTTTTGCCCAACTTGATATTTTATTAGAATCGGTGAAACTTCTACCTTGACTCTCTACGGCTTCTAAGCCTAAGGCTCTACTTATTATTGTTGCAGCTTCCTGCCTTGAAATCTGTCTATTTGGCCTTACTGTATTGTCTTCGTACCCTGAAATATAGCCCTCTCCTATTGCAATTTGAATATCTTCATAATACTCTTCCCAATAGTGCTTTGTTGTTAGAATGTTTAGTAGCTACTAAATAATAAAATTCATAAATAAAGTTTTTCTAAATATACCATTATTATCACAAATTATTAACACATTTTCAAAGATAGCATAATCTATAATCCTCTTAAATTTTGGGTATTAGCTAAAACTCATTAAATAAATTCTGTTGCCTCCACACTATGCATATAATTTTAGACTTAATTCATATTCTTTTAAATAATAAAAGAGGCAGAGTAATATATCCCCCACCTCTAAATGCACATTATCACATAAATTATTTTTATATAGCCTTTTATCTTCTATTATCTACCATACATTTTTTCTTACCTATTTAATTGAGCATCTACAGATATACTTTATAATAGTTACTATAAAATAACTAAATTGCTATTTTTATTCCTCTATATTTAACATCCATACCCTCTTAAGTGGTATTTCAGCCTTAATCTCATCGCTTAACTTCTCATAATTATTAAATATTTCTTGTATTACATTTTTAGAATCCCATATCCTTACTTTGAAAAATTGCTTAGGTATTTCCTTTATTACAGATGTTTTAAAACCACACCATGAAACTAACAAACCATAATTCGCATTATAATTAGTCATTACTCCTACTAATTGATCTAACACAGTTCTATCTACTGGTTCTTCTTGAGTTTTTACTTGAATACATATTTTGGGAGAACCAAAGCCTAATGTACCAGGAGAAGCCAATAAATCTACCCCACTGTCAGGCCCTTCAGGACTTCTATATGTAGTAAATCCTTTTGCCTTCAATATTTCATCAATTAATTCTTGCATCCTATTGCCTTTAAACTTTTGTATTATTCTTTCAGAAATTTGGTCTAATATGTATTCCTCCAAGTCTATTTTAGATTCCTCGCCTACTTCTTCAATTGATTCAGATACAGTTTTTGTAGGTTTAGATACTGGATACCAATTATTTTTTGCCATTTGCTTTATTCTTTCTTCTGCATTGTTTTTATGTATCCTACAAATAGTCATAAATGCGCCGAGAGAATATAATATATCCTGGTCAAATCTATCTCTAGGAATATCCAATGCAAACCATTTAACATCTCTGTAATGATAAAAAGGACTTCCTAAAGATTCATCATAAACATAATCTCCTATAATTTCTCCAAAATGTAACGTTCTATTAATTTTACTTGGGAGTACAATCCAGTCTCCAATCTTCATCTTATGGGCCATAGGCCATATTTGGGAAGCCCAATTTATAGCAGTCTTTTTTTTCTCCAAATCATATTTTTCAATTAAGATATTATACAAATCTTCCTGGGAATTTATTGTATTTAAATCAATATTAAAATCATCCCAAGTTAAATAAACTCTTCCATCAGTTAAAAATTTCTCTTCATATTCTCCATTCCTTCCAGCCCTAAATAACCATAAACTCATATTTTCCTCCCTGATATATTAATCACTTTATTCATAATAAGCTCTTAATTTACTTCTCTCTTAATAGTCAAACTCTTAGTAATTTTTCATTGATTAAATTCACCATCAGGTCACACAGGTACTTATTTCTATCTCTGTATATCATTTATCTACCTCCTTTATCTATTCTTCGCTCTGTAAACTTAAATGAAAATTGAGGACTTCAATCCTCTGTGGTACAATGTTTTTGCCAGAAAACAAATACCTC
>ENA-OWPA01001174-OWPA01001174.1-bioreactor-metagenome-genome-assembly--contig:-NODE-1174-length-19705-cov-19.709497_pt1 | contig 19705 bp, 14 predicted proteins | sample MGYA00238139_ERZ651803 | MGnify/ENA primary metagenome ERZ651803 (study PRJEB26909, sample SAMN07631231) | bioreactor metagenome | isolation source: Switchgrass digestor | place: USA: Dartmouth... | reverse complement strand
GCTTCATGAAATTTGTAATACCCTGAGTCCATAAAATATTCCTCACGTTGTGGTTTGCTGTAATAACTATCAGATTTCATCAAATACCAATGAACATCCTTTAATACTGTATGATGCGGGGTGCTGAAGGAATATTGGCTTTTCCCGATATATTTTATAATGGAAGCATTCGTTCCCGCTTCCTCCCTTACTTCCCGGATCGCCGTATCCTTATACTCTTCTCCTTCTTCGACCGTACCTTTTGGCAGCACCCACCCTTCATATTTGTTCTTATAATTTTTATACAGTAATAAAATCTTTCCTCTGAATATAACTACACCACCACAGCTCGTTGCCTCAATCATAGCAATTCCTCCTGCTTTTTGGTGTGTCTTCGCCAACTACCCTAAAGTATACATTAATATAACAAATATATCAACTCATTTTTATGAATATCTCACAAAAACAGTAAATTTAAGGGTAGCCGATACCGCAGGATTTAATTCTTACTAATCAAAATATGCTTTAAATACCTTTTCTGCGATTGGTACCGCATAATCGCTGCCGGAGCCGACATTTTCGACTATGACGCTGATGGCTATCTGCGGATCGTTAACCGGCGCAAATCCGATAAACCAGGCATGGGAAGCCTTGCCTTCCTGCTGGGCCGTTCCGGTTTTACCGGCCACTTTAACCTTCAGACCCTTAAGCCTTGAAGCTGTTCCGTCCGTTACAACCGCCCGCATAAGACTTTTCAGGAAATCGGCTTCAGAAGAAGTCATAACTTTCCCCGCTTCTTCTGGTATATATCCTTTAAGCACGCGGCCACCGGCACTTTCTATCCTGTCCACAACGTAAGGCTTCATCATAATGCCGTTATTGGCCACTGCCGCCGCAATCATCGCATTATGAAGCGGCGTTATCAGAGTTTTTCCCTGGCCTATGGCCGTCTGCATGGCCTCCTTAATTCCCGAACTTCCCGTTTTTAATTCAAATTTGCTGGAATTGGCCCCTATCCTGGACGGCAGTGTCTGATTAAAGTAAAAGCTCTCGCATAACTCTCTGAAGGCGTCCATGGACAGCTCTTTACCTATGGATGAAAATGCCGTATTGCAGGATTTGGCAAACGCCTTCTTCAAGTCCACTTTCCCGTGGGCTTTATTGTTGCTGCAGTGAATCACCATACCGTCGTGCTCAATTTTCCCTTTGCAATTATAAGCAAAATCTTCATAATCGGAATTTTCCCTCATATATGCCAGAGCGGTAAGGACTTTAAAAGTCGAGCCAGGAGGATAAAGTCCCTGGGTTGCCCTGTTAATCAGTGGCGACTCATTGTCTTTATCTTCTGAGAGTCTATCCCAGTTTTCATCGATTTTATTGGGATCATAGGAAGGTTTCGATACCATGGCCAGTATTTTCCCTGTTGCCGGCTCTATAACCACTACCGCTCCCGTTTTATTTCCGAGGGCATCGTAAGCCGCTTTCGTCAGCTTGTGATTTAAAGTGGTGATTACGTTATTCCCGGGATTTTTAACCCCAATCAGATCGTTATAAATAGCTTCCGGCGAATTTTCATATGATGTCAGAAGATTTATGTTTTCCGTCGATTCGATTCCGGTCCTTCCTCTCGTTACCCTGCCCACAACATGCGCATACATATCGTCATACGGATACCTGCGGGTTTCATTCCCTTCATCGTCTGTTACGGTTTTCGCCAATATTTCTCCGTCGGCAGAAAGAATCATTCCCCGTGTCACCCTTTTTGCCAATACGTCATGCCGCAAATTATAGGTGCTGTTAATGACATCTTTGCTTTTTGCCTGCAGAAAATATACGAAATAACCCATCATAAGGACAAACAGTCCGGTAAAAATATAAACCACAGACAATATGGTTTTTCTTCCGGAATATTTATCCCGATGACCGTATTCTGTACCACCGTTGTTCTTTGCCGCTTTATTGCTTGCCCTATTTTTATTCCCCATTTCTACCACCTTATGCTCAGTCTTTCGCCTTAACTTTAGCCGACTTGTTACCCGAATTATAAATTCCCTGGATTATCATAAACATAATTATCGTAGAAACCATGGAACTGCCGCCGTAACTGATTAACGGCAGGGTAACTCCCGTGGAAGGGATGAACTTTATCACTCCTCCTACGGATAAAAATACCTGAAATCCGAACATCACCGAAAATCCCAGGGATAAAAGCCTTAAGAAATTATCCTCCGATTTTAAGGCTATATTTATCAGTATGACAAAACAGTTGACGTACAGCAAGATCAGGAACAGAGCAAAAAATCCGCCAAATTCTTCCGCTATTGCGGCAAATATAAAATCACTGTCCACCACCGGAATACTGGTGGGCAGGCCCTGATTAAGCCCCATACCGAACCACCCCCCGGTTCCTATGGCAAACAGGGACTGGGAGATCTGATAGCCCTCCTTGTCGATATATCCGAAAGGGTTTTGCCAGGCCAATACCCTCACTTTGACATGGTCAAACAAACGGTAAGCAACCCACGAAGCCAGGCTTCCTCCGCCCAGGCCCAAAAGCAGATATAGGGGCTTTTCGGCAGCACAATACAGTATAAAGACATAGGTTACAAAAAAGATCAGGGCTCCACCCAAATCCTTCTGAAAAACCAGGGCCAAAACCGTAGCGCCAGCCAGTACCGTTGCCGAACATATTCTTTTATAACCGGTATTTTCGCAAAGCAAAGAAGCCAAGCATAAAACAAACAGCAGTTTAACCAGTTCCGTAGGCTGAACAGTTATTAACCCGAATATGGACAGCCAGCTTTTGGCGCCGTAATTTTCGGTTCCGACTAAAATTACCAGTATCAATAAGCCTAAGCCGGATAAACCGTAAATCCAGCCGTATTTTTTTATCCTGTCATGTTTGTTCATAACTGCCGGAACGATAAGGCACAATCCCAAAGCAGCCGCACTTATAACAAACTGCCGGACCGCTTTATTAAAAGACAGCCTGGTAAGAATTATCAATCCTGTCGAAATAAGCATCAGCATATTTCTAAGAAGCAGTCCCGATATCCCGGGATAAAGAAGTCTGTAAATCTCCAGTGCCAGAATAAAAACCAGAACTTCCATACCGTATAGAAACAGAAGTTTGCTATTCGGCGACTGAAGATACAGGGTAAAATATCCCGTAAAATGGAACAGGAAAATAAAAAACGTCATCCACCTGTAAGATCTGTCCTGATATATTTTATTCTTTTTTAATGCCGATCTGAAAGCATGATAGGTATAAGCACCCATCATAAGAAGCATCAGATACTTTGTCAATTCAACGGCTATATTCATGCTTACACCTGCTTTTTCTTTATTATCTGCTATTTTTCATAACACGGTAAACTGCCGTTTCATGGTACACGTTCCTGTCATACCGGTTTCTTATCCGTTTTAAAATGTGTACGTTACTTTAATATACCGCAACGTACGAAATGCCTAACTGTTCATATTATTTATTTCTTTTATTCCACACCCCTTTTAAAATGCCCCGTTGTCATGTTTCCGAAATCGGGATAGTTTTCCCGTCCGTATATAAAAACATCTATATATGCCGATAAAACCTTATTTAATTCATCGGCATTTTCAAAAGTAAAATCAAGCCTGATTCCGTACGGATTTAATCCGGCGATTTTTTCCGAATATTCGATTAGGGAAAGCCGATCACCGTTATATATTATATTGTAACAACTGCGGCAGTTTGACATAACATAAAACTTCTTTCCCAACCTGTCGGACAGATAATCCGGACCGCTTATTCCGGAACTGCTTTTGCCGCATCCTTTCGTATTCGCATAAAGGCACTGGGCGGATATCATGACCGGCAGATAACCGTATACCATAAGCTCACAATCGGACAATCCGAGGCTTTTTAATTCTTTTTCATTCAGCTCCAGTGGCGCGGTAAAATCATATATGCCTTTTTCTTTCCAGAACGACTTGGCTTCCCTGTTAAAAACATACATATTGTGGTTCAGCCTAATCTTTTTTGATACCCCAAACTCGTTCAAAACACCTTGAACCAATGCCGCTTCTTCGAAATTCTTTATTATATAGCCTTTTATATTATCATTTCCTACTGTCAGAACCATATCCTCTTTTAATTTCTCATATACCTTTCTTCTGCATATATGGGGCAATAAAAGGTATAACGCCTTTCCGGCCTTTGCGGCTTTATCTGCCATCATGATAATCTGCTCCACAGAAAAGGTATCATAATCCACATATACGGCATCCACCTCAGTATATGGCAATACCGCAAGAAACTGTTCTTCCTTCTGTACGGCAACACTTATATTCAGGGGACGAACCGCGGTTCTATCCGAATCATCCGTATTCCTGTCATCATTGCTCTTTCTGTTCCAATTCGGGCTGTTGTTTTCCGTTCCCTTATAATCGAAAGCAGCGGAATCCGCCTTAGTTCTGCGGTATGAACCGGTTACGGCTTCCGACAGAAGGCTTACGGCCTGTCTCCTTATTTCGTTAAGCCAGGATACCGGAACAAAAATATTGTCGTCCGCCTCAACCTTCAGTTCCTTAAAATAAAACAAGGTATTTCCCAGTTTGTCAACGGAGGCTTTAAGCTTATCGGACGTCATGGGCTGACTTTTGGCCAAACCGACGGTATTATGGCAAGCCGTGACGGACAAATTGTCAAAATATAGTTCGAGCTTTAATCTTTCCCCTTCTTTTGCGTACAGTATCCCCGTAATTCCCTGTTTTTCGTCCCGGTCGATGAATCTTTCCCGGATTGAGTTAAGCAGCATATTATTTTTTGTACGATAAACCCGGTAGCCTCTGTTTATAACGGTTCTGCCGTTTTTCTCCCGGTCTTTTCCGGGCCTAAAACCTGCCCTTACGGTTAACATGTTATCGGCCGGTGCGCTCTCACCGACGGTGAATTCAAATACCGGCTCGTTTTCGTCATTTCTTATTTCAAGGACATCCTGGGCATTGACATCCTCACTGAGCAAGATTTTAACCTGCCCCTTTTCAAAACCCGTAACCTTGCCGACATTCACTCCGCTGTGATTGGGGCGGCTGAAGGACATCATGGTTTTTCCGTTATGCGTATGGCCATACCCCTGTGAGAATCCTCCCCGGTTATACAAATCCAAAAGATCCAGCATGTCCTTTTTATATTCCCGGCTTTCAATGAATTCATAAAACCTGTCCTTACCCCCGTTAAAGTACAAATCCACATATTTTCTGTAAATATAAGAAACCCCGGCTGCATATTCCGGCCGTTTCATTCTGCCTTCTATCTTGAAAGAATCCACGCCCGCTTCTATCAAATCTGGAATTAAAGCCACGGTATTTATGTCTTTCAGGCTGAGAAGATAGGGCTCCTTATCGGTCGATACCATTTTCCCATCCGAATAGAATTTATAAGCCATCCTGCAGGGCTGGGCACATCTGCCCCTGTTTCCGCTCCTTCCGCCTATGAGGCTGCTCATAAGGCACTGACCCGAATAACAGTAGCATAAGGCTCCGTGAACAAAGGTTTCAATCTCCAAATCGGTATTGTCCCTGATATCTTTTATTTCATCAAACGACAGTTCCCTTGCGGTTACCAGCCTTGTTACTCCCATGCTTTTTAGTAAATCGGCACCCCTGGCCATTGTAACGGTGGTTTGGGTACTGGCATGTATGGGAAGATCGGGAAAATGCCGGTGTATAAAATGCATAACACCCACATCCTGTACAATCACCGCATCCAGTCCGGCCAGATAATATTTCTCCAAAAAGTTATAGAGGCTTTCCTGCATCTCCTTTTCCTTTATCAGGGTGTTGACGGTCAGATACAGCTTTTTCTTCCTTAAATGGGCTTCGTCTATGGCATTTAACAGGGTATCTTCATCCGGATTGTCGGCATATGCCCTGGCACCGAATCTGCTGCCTCCGATATACACGGCATCACAGCCGGCATTCATGGCCGCTTTCATGCTTTCGTATGAACCCGCAGGTGCCAGTATTTCAATCTGTCTTTTCATAACTTCCCTCTTTCTTGCTTTAAAACCGTTTATAACGGTTTCTTTTCTGTTTTAAATATCGCTTCCAAATGCTTATACAGAATACAACCAATGTTATAATAAGATTTTTTTACGGCTTCACTTTCATGCCGAACACATCAGGCCTTGCCCGCGTTTGTACTTATATGCTTTTCAAGCTCGTTTATGAGTCCGGAAATCTCAATGCAGACTTTTAAGAACAGCTTATTTATGCATAAACCAAAATATATTATATAAAATAAACAAGCTGTCCAAGTGACACCCACCGCCCCTTGGGGGGTATGTATGTACCACTTAATGACAGCTTTGACATTCTCGACTTATCTTTTCTTATCCGCTTCCTGCAATTCCGTTTCCAGACGGACTATTTTTTTCTGAGCCTCATACAATTCATTTTTTAAACTTTCTATTTCTTTTTCCGCTGAATGGAGTTTGGTCTGGGCAGTTATCAGTTCATGCTTTAAATCAAATATTTCGTTGCTTTTTTCGTTGTTCTCGTCTTCCAGCTCTTTAAGTTTTTCCTTTTCTTTAAAATAATCGTCGGCAATATTAATCTCAATCATTATGTGTCTCAGTTCGGAATCCAAAAACTTATAAGCATCCCTGTTTTTAAACTCATTATATTTATTGTTGATATAGGAAGCGACTTTCTGAAGATACTCCTCGCTTTCATATCCGCTTAACGTATATCTTTTGTTATTTATTATAACCTCAATATCGTTAATTTTTTTCATCCCGTTTGCCTCCAATTACTAAAAATATGGCGATGCTTATAAGACGATGCTGTTCGACAAGACTCAATATATTATTTGTGTACATTATATCCTAAATTTTCATTTTATACAAGCGGTTCTATTCCGTTAGCTTCTCCAGTCCCAGATGTTTGTACGCCAGATCCGAAACCACCCTGCCTCTCGGTGTACGAAGTATAAGACCGTTTTGTACAAGGTACGGTTCATATACTTCTTCTATGGTTGTGACATCCTCGCCTATGGTGGCCGCAATGGCTTCAATGCCTACGGGTCTTCCTTTGAATTTCTCAATCATTGTATAAAGAATCTCCCTGTCGATGTTATCGAGTCCCAGCTTGTCCACTTCAAGGAGATCCAGGGCGAATCTGGCCACTTCTGCTGTAATCTTGCCGTCATACTTGACCTGTGCAAAATCCCTTACCCGCTTAAGCAAACGGTTGGCGAGACGGGGTGTTCCCCTGGAACGGCGTGCCAGCTCCATGGCGCCTTCATCGTCTATATCCACTCCTATTACCTGAGCCGATCTTAAAACAATCTGTTTAAGTTCTTCAACCGTATAAAATTCAAGACGGTTCACCACTCCGAAACGGTCTCTTAATGGCGGTGTCAAAAGGCCGGCTCTGGTTGTGGCCCCGATTAAGGTAAACTTTGGCAAATCCAGCCGCAGGGATTTTGCCGCCGCTCCTTTTCCTATGACTATATCTATTGCATAATCCTCCATGGCAGGATATAAAAGTTCCTCCACCTGCCGGTTAAGGCGGTGAATCTCATCCACAAACAGGATATCCTTTTCCTTCAGATTATTTAGTATGGCTGCCATTTCACCGGGTTTTTCGATTACCGGTCCTGAAGTAATCTTTATGTTGACACCCATTTCGTTGGCAATAATCCCTGCCAGAGTAGTCTTACCCAGTCCCGGCGGACCGAAAAGAAGGACATGGTCCAGGGGTTCGTTTCTTTGTTTGGCGGCTTCTATATAAACCTTAAGATTTTCCTTCACTTTTGTCTGCCCTATATAATCCGACAGCATCTTGGGCCTTAAGGTGTTCTCCAGTTTTTTGTCTTCCTCCATCAATTCGGTTGAAATAATTCGCATGGTTATGTACACTCCTTATAATCTCTTCAAACACTGTTTTAAGATGTCCTCTGTAGTCATTTCCTCGGTTATATCTATCTGGCTGATAATCCTGTAAGCTTCCGATGAAGAATATCCCAAAGCCGTAAGGGCCTGTACGGCTTCGTCCCGTTTGCCGAAAACGCTTGAATCATCAATCCCGCCGGTTTGCTCTTCAGTGTCTTTCATTAACATGCTTTCCGGCTTAACCTTATCCTTAAGCTCAAATATGATTTTATCCGCCGTTTTTTTACCGACTCCCGGAGCTTTCGCTATTGTCCTCGAATCCTGCGCCAGGACGGCAAACCTCAAATCATCCGCCGAAACGGCTGAAAGAATCCCCATCGCCACTTTAGGGCCAATTCCGTTTACCGTAATGAGCAGTTTAAACATTTCCAAATCGTCTTTTGTAAGAAATCCGTACAAACAAAGGGCATCTTCCCTGACTTGAAGATATGTATAAACCTTTACGGTACTGTTTCTTGGAGGAAGTTCTGTTATGGATGATGACGGCAGATATACCTCATACCCTATACTGCCGGCTTCTATAACAATATAATTTTCTTTTACTTCCGCCAGCTCACCCTTTATATATCCAATCATTTTATCGCCTCAAACTTTCTGTATATAACTTTTTCATTCCCAACATATAAAATATCTTCCGATTCCAAAATCGCATATTCAGATATTTTATTTTTAAAAACCTGCATATACCGAATTAGTTAATTTAAAGTTCATTTTTGAATGTTTGCGTTAAGGCCGTAATCAGAACATACCTAATCATTTTCAATTATAAGATACGGTGTGGTTATGTACAATACCTTTATATATCATCAGCTTACAGAAATTTTCTATAGGATACCAGGGATTGGCAGGTTTGTCATCATTTTCTGCCCTTTCCGCGCTTCCTGAAATATGACTTCAAATGCCCCTTCCGCCACAGGGCAGATATCTTAACTTTTCCCTTAACCTTTTCCTTTACATCATTTACATTTATGTTTGCTTTCCTGAAGACCTTTTCCCTCAAATCCTGCAAAGCCATGGTCCGTTTTCCCGCAACCATAGTCGGAAATGCTTTCAGTATTCTTATATAATTCTTTTTTATCACCAGGCTTTGATAAATTTTGCTTTCTTTAATAATTTCGTCTTTGGATGCAGCATATTCCTTCATAATATTAAACAGCCGGAACATCGGAAGTTTTTCAAGAGTTTCCTTCTTATATTCATACAGCTTTGATGTGCTGATATATTCCACCAGTTCCTGCCTCAGAATATGTATACGATTAAGGAGTCTGGTGAATTTTACGGTACCGATAATCGTCACAACAAAATCCGCCAAAAAGACGGAGGTAATCAGATAGCCTATGTATTCTCCTTTTTTTCTGGGAATTTTGTTGATTAAGTGATCTATCTTCGGATGAATAACGTTCAGCATCACTACCGACAAAAATCCCCAAAGTATGGATGCCTGCAAACATACCCTTCCGTGTATGTTGAAACGATAGTTGCTGTAATCCCACCATTTTGTATGAAACACTGCTTCCATAAGCCATGACGTTATGTATTCCAAAACCGTTGCAAGCACCGCTCCGCCGAAAAAAGTCAGAGCTTTGTTATCCCTGTACGGCCATAAAACCATATAGAATATAAGCGCCCCAAAGCCATATATGGGAATGACTGGTCCGTTAAAGAACCCCCTGTTAACCCACATTCTTTTTTTAATCGATACATATGTACTTTCGTAAATCCAGCCTATGAAAGCGTATATAAAAAACATATAGAACAGGTAAAAAAAATCATAACCCAGTATGGTAATATGCCACATACTAGCCACCCCTTATTATGATTACCTAATTCCCTATATATTCTATCATAATAATTAAAAATATGCATTGTTTTTCCATAAATCCCTATGTTAAAATAGATTTAACCGATGAAAGGAGTAAATTCGATGATAATCAGGCAGTTTCCCGTCGAAATAACGCCGGGCTATCCTCTGGAGCATAAATTCAATACGGATAAGATTGTTTTTTTTGATATAGAAACCACGGGCTTTACCGCCCAAACCACATATCTGTACCTGATAGGCTGCATATATAAGGATTCCTCTGACCTGCATATGATCCAATGGTTCGCAGAAGATATTAAGGAAGAAGTCCAGATAATAAAAAATTTCTTTGAATTTATTAAAGGCTATGACCTCCTTGTTAATTACAACGGTTCAGGGTTTGATATCCCTTATCTGATAAAAAAATGCGAACTGCTTAAGCTAAATTATTCCTTCGACAATATCCGGAACCTTGATTTGTATAAAATGATCACTCCCATTAAGCAAATATTCAATCTTAAGAATTTTAAGCAAAAATCGATAGAAACTTTTCTGAACGTGAGACGTCAGGACACCTTAAGCGGAGGAGAACTGATAGAAGTTTACCAAAGCTATCTCGGAAAAAAACGGATTGAAAACCTAAGAAAGTCAAGAAACGTTCAGGATAACGGGGATAATACTTCCCTGGAAACCGAAGAACTGCTGCATCTTATTATGCAGCATAATGAAGACGACCTCAAAGGCCTGGTAAAAATTTGCCCCATACTTTATTACAACGATTTATTTGACGGCGCATTTCATATTGTTCGCGCCGGTGTGGACAGCGGGCAGCTTATTGTCCGTCTGGAATATAATTTTTACCTTCCGTCCCGCATAAGCTTCGGAAACGATTGCCTGTATGTAAACGCCTGCAACAACACAGCCGATGTTTACATCAAAACTTACGAAGGTGAACTGAAATATTTTTACGATAATTATAAGGATTATTATTATTTACCGGCGGAAGACAGGGCCGTCCATAAGAGCCTTGCCATTTTTGTAGACAAGGAATACCGGAAGAAAGCGACTCCTTCCAACTGTTACACAAAAAAACAGGGTGTTTTTGTGCCCCAGTACCACCCTGTTCTGTCTCCTGCCTTTAAAAACAGCTATGACGACAAAATCTCCTTCGTAGAAGTACATAACGATTTCCTGCTTAATGAGGATAATCTGGCCCGCTACATATACCATATCCTTAACCATTTAATCGAATAAAACATTATCGTTTATAATGAAGCCATAATGAAAAATACAGCCCGTTACGGAAATGACAGTCAGCATGTATTTATCAGCGGTTATTTACGGTCGTCAATAAATAGTTCTCTTAACGGTTAAAACCCTGTCATACAGCTTTTTTGTATCCTTAAAAATCACATGACTGACATTGATAACGGTTATATCCTTAAGGTTCAGTATGGTCTTTTCAATCTCCCTTGCCCGTTCCATATCAAGGGATGCAAATGCTTCATCCATAAGCAGTATTTTCGCTTTGGACAGAAGGGCTCTCGCTATTACAATCCTGCTTCTTTCACCGCCGGATATGTTCCTGCCGTTATCATATATGACGGTATCAAGTCCCTTCGGAAGCTGTTTTACAAATTCCGTCAGGCCTGCGGCCTCTATCGCGGCTTCTATCTCTTCTTCCGGATATTCCTTATATAAAGTCAGGTTGTTTCTTACCGTATCCTCAAATATAAAAACCTGCTGCTCTATATTTCCGATCAGCTTATAATAATCTTCCCGTTTCACGTCTTTCAGATTATGTCCGTCAATTAAAATCATTCCCTTTGTAGGGTTATAATACTTTCTGAAAAGCTTCAGCAAAGTAGATTTTCCTCCGCCGCTAGGTCCGACCACAAGGTATTTGCCGTTCTTTTTCACTCTGAAATTAATATCCGACAGAACCGGCTCTTCGGAATCTTCATATAAAAATTCCACGTTCTTAAATTCAATTTCGTCGCTGAAATCCGGCAAACTTACGGTTTCGGCATATGTATCTGAATTTTCCAGGGTTTTTTCTATTTTTTTAATCAGATCTCTCGACGTAAAGAGTTTAGGAAGATTTTCGCTTATATTAAATAAAGGCCAGGTCATTTTCTGAATTCCGCTAACAACCAAAAGAACGCCGCCTACGGATACTCGGCCGATGACGGCAAAATATCCGACCAATATAACCATGCCGTATATCGATAAATTCATCAGAAAGTGTTCCAGGCTCATAATAAAGGATAACATTCTTTCTATAATAAATCCTTTTTGCTGAATATCCTCACTTTTTTTATTATAGTCATCGGTTACCTTTTGCTGAAGATTATAGTTTTTTACGATATGAAATGCCGAAAGTATTTCTTTTATATATGACGTATACCCGTCAAACATATCACTGCGTTCCTTATTGGCTTTATTCGACGGCTTTGAAGCTATGGCCGATATGGCCAGGTTAAGTAATACAAGCACAACGGCCAGTATAATCATCCTGACATCCACCGTAGACAAAAGCCAGATACCTGCTATAAATGTCGTGACAGATTCAAACACCGTATAGATTCCCGTAATCAGGTTTGTCTCCAGAGTATTAAAATCATTTGTCAGCGCCGACAGATATTTTGCGTTGTTTTCCTTTTGAAATTCGGCGATATTTTTTCCGAAAACCTTTGTTAAATAGTATTTCTTTAAAAAGATACTGGCTTTCTTTTTGTATAAATTGCTTGTCAGTCCCACCAGGATTCCCATCGGTACCAATGCCAGGGCAATCACCAGAATTGGGGGTATTTGCCCTTTCAATTCATGAGTTTGTCCGCTTATGGCATAATCAAGCATTTCCGTCATTCGCAAATTGGCCAGTCCGTCCAAAAAGCTGTTAATCCCCGTGACCAGCATGGCCAGAATCAAATATGGAGTTACATTAAAGATTTTTTTTACCATGTGATCACCTCTTCAAAATAATCCCTGGCCGGGAAGCAATGAACCTTACCGTTTTTAAGCTCGATTACATAATCGTAATTCTCCGTAACCCCTTCATAATATCTGTGGCTTATGGCAATTACGGTACCTTTAAGCTCCAAAAATGTCTTTTCTATCTCCCTGCCCAGCTCTTCGTTCAAACTGGAAGTGCCTTCGTCAATAAATAAAATCTCCGCATCCTTGGCAATGGCCCTGGCTATGGATATTCTCTGCCTTTGACCTCCGGATAAGTTCTTTCCGTTTTCGGAAAGCCTTTCGTTTATTCCTTCTTTTCTTTCCTCCAGGAACGGCTCCAGACCGGATACTTTTACGGCATAATTAAGCCTTTCTTCCGGTATGTCCTGATACAGGGCAATATTATTTTTAATGGTATCCTCAAACAGAAAAACATCCTGATAAATAAAGGCCACTTTTTTATGAAAAGATTCTTCCGATATGTCCCTGTAATCAATCCCGTCAACCGTTATATTTCCCTCATAATCATCATAAACCATGGCAAGCAAATTTATTAACGTCGTCTTTCCCGCACCGCTGACTCCTTTTATGAGGTATTTCTTTCCTTTTTCTATAGTAAACGATACATCCTTTAAAACCTGTTTATTTTCAAATGAAAAATTCACATGGGAAACCTCAATCTTATCTTCAAACTTGAATTCCTTAGTCCCCCGGCCAATTTTTACGGCGTTTTCCTCCGGTTTCGCTATTTTATCATATATTGCCGCCGAGGCTTTCACCTGGTTCCACATGGGGAACACATCAATGAGATAATTGCTGACGGAAGTGGCGAGCAGAAACAACATCGTAGCCTCCGACAAGCTCATATTCCTTTGAATGCCTAAACTTAAATAAATCATAACAACAATAGAGACAGCAAAAGCCAATACATAGATTACGTCCCTCTGCAGATGATTAAAAACATTGGCCATATATTTTCTTTGCTCCAGCCGGTTTACGGCGGACACACTTTTCTTTAAAAATTTATCTTCAATATTGTTGAGTTTCAGGATTTCAAGGCCGTTAAAAGTATTGGACATATCGGTCGTAAAGATTTCACCGGCTTCGGATATCTCCTTTTCCAATGAAGTGCTTTTCTTAGTAAAAAGCCTTGCCATTAAAAATAACAATACCGAAAATACAAGCATACCTATGGCAAGCCTGAAATCCAGTATCAAAAGAATTATAAGCGAAACAAAAAACATTACCATGTTAATCAAAAAATTAAGAAAACTGACAAAAAACTTGTTCTCAAAAGTATTAATATCATTAATCAGATTTGATATATACACTTCCTTTGATTTTTGAGAATATTGCTTGAAAGGCATATCAATGATTTTTTTAAATGCCTGCTTGCGCACATCCAGTATGGTATCCCTCATATATCTTATTCTTAACAGCCTGGAAATCAGAAAATTAAGGGGGGTATATATAACATATGCAACGGTTGCGACGCCCACCAGCTTAAAATACTGGAAATCCCTTCTTTCAATGGCTCCGAATATTAATGCAACGACACCCATTTGAACAAAATGTTCGATAACAAACATAAAGGTGGCGATAAGATACTGTATGAATTTTGACTTCCGTGTAAGTAATAGTTCTTTCATGGTTTCCCTCTTGTAATTTCAATTTTTGTTAGCAACAAACATATTGTATAATAATACGAAATAAATGGCAACTATATAAACGATTGGTCTGTCATGTATCATCCGTCACTCACCATATAGTAAATTTGAAAAATTACAGAATTACATAAAAATTCATCAAAACTGGATTAAATATTGTTTATTAAATATAATACAATATAAGTTAGTAAAAGGCTGGAATTATGCCGTCAACATGTTAAAATAAGGGCGGAGGGATATTTTATGAGTGAAAAATGTCCATATTGCAATAACGAAATGCAAAAGGGAGTTGTTCAAGTGACAGATATAATCTAAAATGGATACCGGAATCCAAAGATAAAGGTGCGATACTTGCGCCATTTATAAAGGTAAGAAACTGACAAGCATACATAGACCATATTTAGATGTTTACTATTGTGAACATTGCAGAAAAATGATCTTTGATGTATTAAACTAACCTGCAGAACGGATATGCTGATTAATAGGAATACAAAACTTAATTTATATATAATCCTTAAAATACGCGATACCGGATAATTAATTTCAGATTTCATAAGGTAAATCTTAATTATATTCGCAAAGCATATTTTCAATATGTTTATGTACAATTTTTTAAGTCAGGCGCAGAATTGGCTAAAAATAAATCAAGGGTTAAAACAATCTGTTATAACCCTTGATTTTATTATCTTTTATATCTTTTATTCAAGAATTACTCTGTAGGGATAATCTCTTTCTTGTTGTAAGAACCACAATTCTTGCATACTCTATGAGAAATCATAAGTTCACCGCATTTACTGCATTTAACCAGGTTGGGAACATTCATTTTCCAATTTGCCCTACGGCTGTCTCTTCTTGATCTTGAAGATTTCTGTTTAGGACATATAGACATAGTCACACCTCCTTAAATTTGTTAAAGATATCCCGGATAACAGACATACGAGGATCAAGTACCGTGTCATCACAGTCGCAGGATGTTTCATTCAGGTTGGCACCGCAATGTATACAAATGCCTTTACAATCCTCACTGCACAACACTTTCATCGGAAAACCGACGATAATCTCGTTCCTTATTAATATGTCCACATCCAGATTATATCCGCTTATATAGCTTGTTTCATCCAGATTTTTAATGCGATCTTCATCAGAAAGATTAAAATCGATATCTTTAGTAACAGAAATATCCATCGGATATTGAAGCTCTTTTAAACATCTGCTGCAGTAAACAATTAAGGCAAGCTTCGTCGAAGCCTCTATCAAAACCTTCTTGTCACCTATATTGGTAACAGTAAGGTTTACGGGATCCTTTCGGGCGAATTCATACGAACCACCGTTATATTCAAATTTCTCCATTTCGACAGGTACGATGAACTGCTCCGATTTATTCCTTGTGTTAATAATTTCTGCCAAAGATATAATCATTTCTTCTCTCCGAATTAAATATAATGATGTCAAGCCTAAGGTTAACACACTATACTGTATTATAACTACTGTGTTTTTATTTGTCAACGAATAAAAATTATTTATTTATCAGCGCTACGGTTTCTCTTGCGATAGCCAGTTCTTCATTGGTAGGTATTACGGCAACTTTTACTTTTGAATCGGGGGTGGATATCATAACTTCCTTGCCCCTTGATGCATTTGCCTCTTCGTCTATCTTAACGCCCAGGTAACCCAGATATTGGCATACATCATAACGTACCTTTGGATCGTTTTCTCCGACACCGGCGGTAAATGCAATCGCGTCTACGCCGTTCATGGCAGCCGTAAATGCTCCGATGTACTTTGCGACTCTGTATACGAACACGTCAAATGCGATTTTAGCCTTTTCGTTACCGTTATTCATTGCGGCATTGATATCCCTGAAATCACTGGATACCTCGGACATACCCTGAACGCCCGATTCTTTATTAAGTAAATGCATGATTTCATCCAGACTCTTATTTTCCTTCTTGGCAATGAATTCAATTATGGAAGGATCGATATCGCCGCTTCTCGTACCCATTACAAGGCCCGAAAGAGGTGTAAATCCCATACTGGTGTCCACCGATTTTCCGTTCAGTACCGCAGTAATACTTGCGCCGTTACCGAGGTGGCATACTATTATCTTGGAATTATTTATATCGAGTCCGCAGAACTCCGCAAGCCTTCCGGAAACATAACTGTGGCTTGTACCGTGGAAACCGTACTTTCTTATCTTGTATTTATTGTAATATTCCATGGGAATGGCATATAAATATGCCTTTTCCGGCATGGTTTGGTGGAAAGCCGTATCGAACACCGCAACCATAGGGACATCTTTCATCAGGTTTTTACATGCCTTGATACCGATAAGATTTGCGGGATTATGAAGAGGCGCCAGATCATTACATTCTTCTATTGCTTTAATTACTTCATCCGTTATTATGGTTGATTTGGCAAATTTCTCCCCGCCATGGACCACTCTGTGCCCTACCGCATCTATCTCAGATAAATCTTTTATAACGCCGTGTTCCTTATCTGTCAGTGCCTGAAGCATCATGGATACGGCAACTTCATGATTTTCCATCCTGGCCTCGATCACAACTTTTTCACGGCCCGCCGGAGTATGCTTTAAACAGCCCATCTCCTGCCCTATTCTTTCACACAAACCGACAGCCATTGCCTGTTTGGATTCAGAATCGATAAGCTGATATTTCAGCGATGAGCTGCCGCAATTAATTACCAATACTTTCATTTCCCAATCCTCCAATTTATTTATCTGTTAGCCTGTGCCTGTACGGCGGTAATTGCTATAACACCGACTATATCGTCAGCGGAGCATCCTCTGGACAAATCGTTAACCGGTCTTGCAAGGCCCTGGGTAATAGGTCCGTATGCTTCAGCCTTTGCCAGTCTTTGTACAAGCTTGTATCCGATATTTCCGGCATCCAAATCGGGGAATATAAGTACATTGGCTTTACCTGCCACATCACTGCCGGGTGCCTTTGATGCTCCGACGGAAGGAACGATTGCGGCGTCAAGCTGCAGCTCGCCGTCCAGTTTGATATCAGGATATGCTTCTTTTGCAATTCTTGTTGCTTCCACTACCTTATCGACATCGGCATGGGAGGCGCTGCCTTTTGTGGAATGAGACAACATGGCAACCACGGGTTCTTTTCCTACAAGCTGCTTAAAGCTTTTTGCGCTGCTGGCAGCAATTTCGGCAAGTTCTTCGGACGTAGGATTTTGAACCAGGCCGCTGTCGGCAAAAATAAATGTACCATTTGCGCCATATTCACAATTCGGTACTACCATCAGGAAAAATGCGGAAACCAGTTTTGTACCGGGAGCCGTTTTAATTACCTGCAGAGCTGAACGCAGTACGTCGGCTGTGGAATTGACCGCACCGGCCACCATACCGTCGGCATCTCCCGCTTTTACCATAGTTACTCCAAAATAAAGAGGTTTCTGTGTTAACAGTTCTCTGGCTTTTTCGGGAGTCATGCCTTTATTTTTTCTGAGTTCTACCAACAGATCTACATATGAATCAAGTTTATCGGTTTTCATCGGATCGACAAACAAAGCTTTTGATAAATCAAGCCCGTCTGCTTTTTTTAATATTTCTTCTTTATTACCGATTAAAACAATATCGGCAATTCCTTCAGCCAGAGCGGTATTTGCCGCCTCTAAGGTTCTTCTGTCCCAGGTCTCGGGCAAAACAATTGTCTTTTTATTTTGTTTTGCTCTTATTTTAATGTCATCAATAAAGCCCATGATGGTTCTCCTTCCTTAACAACAATTTATATAAAATCATTTTCAATAAAACCCACAAATTTGATTATAGAACAAATACAAACGTGATACAAGACTTTTTATTGCTAAAATATGCTGTTTTTATACCTTTTGTCCGTTATGTTCCTATTTTTATACATATTTAAACATGTATTCTATTATATAATCAGCAAAGATATTATCCATAACCGTCTTATTTGCTACTTATATAGTGTTTACAACTCTCCATGACACTATACAAAAATGTACTGTGCGGGTATAATATATCTAATCTGACTATAAACCGATATAATAAAATAATTTCGAAAGGCTGAATATAATGAAAGTTGTCGGCATAATAACGGAATACAATCCTTTTCATAACGGTCATAAATATCATATAGAAAAATCAAAAGAACTGACCGGTGCGGATTATGTAGTCGCGGTAATGAGCGGAAATTACGTACAAAGAGGCGCTCCGGCGATTACTGACAAATATGCCCGCACCATGATGGCTTTGAATAACGGGGTGGATCTGGTATTTGAACTTCCTGTCTGCTATGCGACCGGCAGTGCCCAGTATTTTGCCCTGGGGGCGGTCACTTTATTAAGCCGCCTGGGAATAGTAGATTATCTGTGTTTCGGGAGTGAGTGCGGAAATATCGACGAACTGACATATGTGTCCGATCTTTTTTCCAATTCCCCCGAAGGTTTTCAAAACCTGCTGTATTCATATATAAAAGAAGGTTATTCCTACCCTGCCGCCAGGACAAAAGCCGCGCAGCAAACCTTGTCGCAGAATGGTCAAAACCGAAACAGCAATATTCAGAAAATCATATCCGAACCGAACAATATTCTGGGAATTGAATATATCGGAGCGCTCAGGCAGATAAATTCATCCATAAAACCTTTGACCATAAAAAGACATATGGCCGGATACCACGACGTAAACCTTAACAACGGCTCCTCCGGCATGGCTGACTGCGATAATGAACCGTCCGTCAGTTCCGCCACCGCTATAAGAACGTTCCTGGAATCTTCCGAAAATGCCACCGACCTTTCGGAAATCAAAAACAGCGTACCCGAAGGGGTTTTTGATTTTCTCTCCGCCAACTATAATGCCACCTTACCCGTAACCACGGAAGATTTTTCAAATATAATAAAGTATAAACTCATGTCCGAAAGTGAAGATGAATTGGCGGCTTATCTTGATTTGTCCCCGGACCTGGCGGCTCGCATTAAAAACATGAATATAGTAAACAGCATATTAAACACCACAATCAAAGATCTATCCCTGGCTGTTAAAACAAAAAATATAACCCTTACCAGGCTGAACCGGGCACTTATACATGCCCTTTTAAATATAAAAACGGAAACATTCAGGGAATTTGTCGGTAAAGACATTATATATTATGCCAGAATTCTCGGCATGAAAAAGGAAACCTCCCATCTTATCCGCCAAATTAAAAGCCATGGAGATATTCCTGTGATTACCAAAGTTTCGAATGCCTTCAGACAACTTGATGCCATCGGCTTGAAAATGCTGGAACAGGATATTTTTGCCGCCCATCTTTACAATCAAATCGTATATGAGAAATTCAAAACCGTTATTCCTAACGAGTATCAACACGGAATAT
>ENA-OWPA01001170-OWPA01001170.1-bioreactor-metagenome-genome-assembly--contig:-NODE-1170-length-19780-cov-4.114551_pt1 | contig 19780 bp, 17 predicted proteins | sample MGYA00238139_ERZ651803 | MGnify/ENA primary metagenome ERZ651803 (study PRJEB26909, sample SAMN07631231) | bioreactor metagenome | isolation source: Switchgrass digestor | place: USA: Dartmouth... | reverse complement strand
CGTCTTCTACATGCCCCACTCCCGCTACACGGGCGTGCGCGTCGAGGACATCAGGCGCGTGCCGTCCCTCGAGGTCCTTGCCGTTTCGGACGAAGCCGGCGTGTTCGCGGTGAAATCGTCGGACAACCGCCGCTTCTTCATCATGGGCCACCCCGAATACGACGCGGACACCCTCGCCCTCGAGTACAAGCGGGACCTGGACAAGGGGCTTGACATCGACATGCCCGAAAACTACTTCCCCAACAACGACCCGACAAAGCCGCCCGTCGTCACATGGCGCGCCCACGCGCAGCTGATGTACTCCAACTGGCTCAACTACTACGTCTACCAGACAACGCCGTACGACCTCAACGAAATCGTCGAAATCAAAAAGTAATGTCCCGAAAACAAAAAAGCGCCGCGGAAGCTTCCGCGGCGCTTTCGTTTTGCTATTTATGATACGGCGATATACAGCGCTTCCTCGTCCGCCGTGAGGACGATTTTCGACGCCTGCTTTTCGTAGTGCGCGATAATCTCGCTGGCGATGCGGTCCTCCACCTCTTTCTGGACAAGGCGGCGCAGGTTTCTCGCGCCGTATTTGTAGGAGAAGGATTTCTTCGTGAGGTACTCCAGCACGCTCTCGTCGTAGGACAGCTCGAGCTTTTTGTCCGCCAGCGCGGCCTTGAGCTCGTCGAGCATGATGGCGGCAATCTTCTTGAAGTCCTCCTCCGTGAGGCGGTTGAAGTAGATGATCTCGTCGACGCGGTTGATAAACTCCGGGCGCAAAAAATCGTTGAGCGCCTTGATCGCCTTCTCCTTGCCAAGCTCCGTGACGGTGCGGTTAAAGCCCACCGAGCCGTCCTTCTTATCCGAGCCGGCGTTCGTCGTCATGATAATCACGGTGTTCTCGAAGTTGACGGTGCGCCCGTGGGCGTCGGTGATGTGGCCGTCGTCGAGAATCTGGAGCAGGATGTTCATGACGTCCGGGTGCGCCTTTTCAATCTCGTCGAAGAGGATGACGCTGTACGGGCGGCGGCGGACCTTCTCCGTCAGCTGGCCGGCCTCGTCGTAGCCGATATAGCCCGGCGGCGAGCCGATGATGCGGGAGACGGCGTGCTTTTCCATAAACTCGGACATGTCGAGGCGGATGAGCGCCTCCGGCGCGTCGAACAGATCCTCCGCAAGGCGCTTGACGAGCTCCGTTTTGCCGACGCCGGTCGAGCCGATGAAGATGAACGACACCGGCTTGCGTTTGGCGGAGATGCCCACGCGGTTGCGCCGGATGGCGGCGCACACGGCGTCGACGGCTTCGTCCTGCCCGATAATGTGCTTTTTCAGGCGCTTGTCGAGCTCCGCAAGGCGCTTGTACTCGTCCTCGCGGATGTTCGCCGCGGGGATTTTCGTCCACAGCTCGATGACCCGCGCGAGATTGTCGACGGAAAGCTCCGGCCGCCCCTGCCGCTCAAGCTCCCTAAGTTCCTCGGCAAGGCGCAGGTCGCGGGAGCGCAGCTCGGCAAGGCGCGCGTAGTCCTCCGCCGTCACCGCTCTGGACAGGAGCAGCTCCCGCTCCTTGAGCAGGTCGTCCTGCTCCTTGCGGATGGCGTCGATGCGGGCGATTTTCTCGCTGTGCAGGTTTAAGTCCGAACAGGCCTCGTCGATGAGGTCGATGGCCTTATCCGGCAGGAAGCGGTCGGTGATATACCGCTCGGACAGCAGCACGGCCTGACGGCACACCTCGTCTGGGATGACGACGCCGTGGTAGTCCTCGTAGTACTTCTTGACACCCTTGACGATTTCCACCGCCTCGTTAATCGACGGTTCGCTGACGACGACAGGCTGGAAGCGCCGCTCGAGGGCGGAGTCTTTCTCGATATACTTCCTGTACTCGGTGAACGTCGTCGCGCCGATGACCTGAATCTCCCCGCGGGAGAGGGCCGGTTTGAGGATGTTCGCCGCGTTCATGGAGCCTTCCGCGTCTCCGGCGCCGACGAGGTTGTGCACCTCGTCGATGACGAGAATGATGTTCTTTTGCGCCTTGATCTCCTCGATGAGCCCCTTCATGCGGCTTTCAAACTGCCCGCGAAACTGCGTTCCGGCGACGAGCGCCGTCAGGTCCAGCAAATAGACCTCCTTGTCGCGCAGCTTGGGCGGAACCGTCCCGTCGACGATGCGCTGGGCAAGCCCTTCCGCGATGGCCGTTTTGCCGACGCCGGGCTCGCCGATGAGGCACGGGTTGTTCTTCTGCCGCCTGTTGAGGATCTGGATGACGCGTTCCGTCTCCTCCACGCGGCCGACGATGCGGTCGAGCTTGCCCTCGCGGGCGCGCTGCGTGAGGGAGAGGCAGTAGTTTTCAAGGTATCTTCTTTTTTTCGGCTGCCCGCCCGCTTCTCGCTCCTTCTGCTGTTCGCGCGGCGAACGGGGCACGTATTCCCCTGCGGGCGGCGGGTCGTCCGTCCCGCCGAAAAGACGGTGGAGAAACGGGAAGGTGGCTGTCTTGCCGTCTTCATCGAGATCGGAGAGCGAATCGGGCCCGCCCATGATCTCCATCATCTCGTCGGTGAGGCTGTCGAGGTCTTCGTCCGTCAGCCCCATTTTCCGGATGATGTCTTCCACGGGCTTTATATTGAGCTCTTTCGCGCATTTAAGGCAAATCCCCTCGTTGGTGGACTCGCCGTTTTCGATCTTCGTGATGAATATGACGGCAGCGTTTTTCTTGCACCGCGCGCAAATTGTTGGTCGCATGTATGTTACCTCTTAACTTTAAGATGCGCCGGCCTTATGCCGGCTTCTACATATTTACTCGGTACATTTTTTCATTATCATTAGGAATGTGCGGATGTAACTGACCAGAGCGGCCATCATCAGCACGAGCGCCACGCCGATGAGGAAAACGGCGGCGCTGTGGGGGATCCCCCGGAACAACATAAGTGTAACACAGATAATGAAAAACACAACCGTTGACGTTTTTCCAAAAATGTTGGAGGAAGGCATGGTGCCTTTCGTCTTGCGGCGGACGATCAGGCCGCCGACAACCATGATAAGCTCCTTTACGAGAACGAGATACACCACGAAGGGCGGAATGAGCCCGTCGATGGCGATGCACGCGAGGACGGCAATCGTCATGAGCTTATCGCCCAGGGGGTCGAGCACTTTCCCGAGATTGGATATGAGCTGGTATCGCCGCGCCAGAAAACCGTCGAGAAAGTCCGTCACCGACGCAAGGGCGTACACGACGGCCGCCTGAATCTTTATGCTGCTTTCCTGACCGAAATAGACCAGTACGAAAACCGGCACAAGCAGGATCCGAATCGACGAGAGAATATTGGGGACGTGTTGTTTCAACGTATTCACCTACTACCAGTCTATTGCAGCCAGCCCGCGCTCCTTTGGTCTCTCTTTATATGCCGAGCAGCTTCGCCAGCGGGTTGGCGTTGAGTATGTAACTTAAAACCTTCGTCTGCCCGATCACGGTGGCGGACACAATGCCGAGATACCGCATGGCCACGGCGAGGGTAAACACGATGAGAAGCCCTTTCACAATCCCCAGAACAAGGCCCGCGATTTTATCCGGAAGGGCCAGTCCCGGGAGCGTAAAGACGAAATGAATCAGATTGCCCAGCACGGCAAACAAAATTGAAATCAGAATAAACACCACGATGAAAACGGCGACGTACGAGAGCATGGCGCAGAGCTTTTGCGTCAGCCCGTCGGACATAACCTGCCCGACGCTCCCGAACTCGGCGGCCACTTTTTCCGCGAGGTCCACGGCGGCGTCTTCCGCCACGCCGAGGCGCCTGAGGGCGTTGAGGCTCACGTCGTACACGCTCACGCGGTCGCTCGACATTCCCGACGCGTCGACGACGGCCGAGACGGCGTTGTCCACGACGCCGCCCACAAGCGGCTCGAGCATCTCCGTAAACTCGCCCGAGTACGCTTTGGCCACAAGGTTGGCCCCGAAGATGGAGACGATTACCGCCACCACACCGAATATACCGCGGATGAGGCCTTTTTTCCACCCCTTGTACGCCGTGACCGCAACTATCAAGACTAAAACCGCATCAATCGCCACGCTCACTTCTGCCATCGCTCCTCTTCTTTCGTTCCGGCAACGGCCCTGTACGGCTGCGCTGAAAACTTCGTCAGGGCGAGCGCGATGCCGTCTCCGCGCATGAGGACCTGCGCCGCGCCGGCCGTGCCTTCATACTGCGCGCAGACCTCAAGCTGCCGGTTGTATATGACGAGCCGTTCCGGATACAGCACGGCGATGTACTCGCCGCTTGCGGAAACGGACAGGATTTTTTCGTCCTTTTCAAGCGCGCCCAGCTGCGCGCCGCTCTTGTCAATCACGGCCAGCACGCCCTGGTCGCCCACGGAATACGTCTTGAGCGCGAGGAACGCCTTCCCGTCCCACAGCGCGTACGTCTCTAGATACCGCGCCGAATAATCGAGAAGATATGTTGCCGTCCCGTCCGGCGCGATGCGCACAAGCTCCCCTGTGCCGATGGCAAGAACGCCCTCGGCGCCAAGGTGCTGCAGCTCCATCAAAACGGCGTCCTCAACAAAGCAGGATGCCTTTTCCTGCTCGCTGTCGAGCGTGAAGAACACCACGCGGCTGCCGCCCTGGCCCAGCGTTAAAACCGCCATTTCCCTGTTGTCGGGCGAGAGGACGGCCGACAGCACGTACGCCGAGCCGGAATACCACTTGTACAGCTCGCTTCCCGCGCGGTCGTAAACCGTCACAAGCCCTTTATACCCGTCGTACTGCGTCGTCAGGGCGAGGTAGCCGTTTTTGTTCACCGTCGCGGAGATGATCTTGCCCGGCGCGGTGATGCGCGCCGTCACGCCGTCTTTGCCGAACAGGTAAGCGGCCGTTCCCCCCATATCGTACGCCACGCCGCGGTCGTCCTGTGCGGAAATGGCAGGCCTGCCGAGCTCGAACACCTCCGAAAACACGAGCTCGGCTTTACTGCTGTACACCTGCAGCCCGCCGGAGCTGGCGACGGCCACGCCGCCGCCCAGGGCGGCGAAGGCCTCCCCGCCGGGTTCAAACTGAAACGGCACGGCTTCGGGCGCTTTGCCGGTAATCAGCTGGTACAGCACGGAAGACGGGGCGTCTCCCCAACCGAGCAAATAGAGCGCCGATATCGTCACAAGCGCGAGAATGAGAATCGAAACGGCAATTCCGATCAGTCTCGCTCTCCGGGCTTTCCTCTTTTTCCTTTTGCGCATTTCAGGAATCGAATCGACCATAATCAGCTCCGTCGCGCGTGAAAGGCCGCAAATCGCACCGTCGCATTTCTATAATTTTACCATTATCTCACAGAAAAAGATACTGGTTTATCAAACAAATCTCTCAAATTACGCTTTGCGGCGCAAATTTAACGCAATTTTAATCCTTTATTAAGCCATCATCTCGCCCACAACGCCGGGATACCACACGCGCGTGAGGTACAGCCCGCAGGCCGGCACCGTCGGCCCGAAGGCGCGCCGGTCCCCTTTTTCAAGGAGCGCGGGGATGTCCTCCGGGGCGATTTTCCCCTCGGAGGCGTAGATGAGCGTGCCCGCCATGGCGCGGGCCATATTGTAGAGGAACCCGTCGGCGCACACGCGCAGGTAGATTTTATCCCCTTCGCGCTCCACTTCATACCAGTAGACCGTGCGCACCGTCGTTTTCGTCTCCGTCCCCACGGAGCGCACGCCGCGAAAGTCGTGCGTGCCGACAAAGTGCGCGGCGGCCCGCTTCATCACCGCTTCGTCGAGCGGCACGGGGTAAAAGTAGGCGCGGTCGGCGAGAAAAGGGTCGCGCACCCGCGCGTTGTGGATGACGTACGTGTATTCCTTTTTCTCGCAGGACAAGATGGCGTTAAAATCAGGCGGCGCGTCCACCGCCGCCATGACGGCGATATCCGGGGGCAGCACGGAGTTGAGCGCCAGAGGGAGCCTGTCTGCGGGGATGCGCGAGGTGGTGAAGAAATTTGCGCAGTAGCGCTCGGCGTGCACGCCGGCGTCCGTCCGCCCGCAGCCGACGACTTTCACCTCGTGGCCGCAGATTTTGCGGATGGCCTCCTGCAGCACGCCCGCAACCGTCACGTCCCGCTTCTGCTCCTGCCAGCCGTGATACCGCGTCCCGATATACCGCAGTCGCAAGGCGATGTTTCGCATTTCTTTATCTCCCAAACCGTCGTGCTCCTAAAATCCCAGCGCGCTCAGCGTAAAGACGGCCACGATGAGCGCCGCGCCGAGCAGGAAGGCGACGGCGTCCCGTCGCGCGAGCTTCAGCTGCTTCAGGCGCGTGCGCCCCTCGCCGCCGTGGTAGCAGCGGCTTTCCATGGCGACGGCCAGCTCCTCCGCGCGCCGGAACGCGCTGACAAACAGCGGCACGAGGATGGGAAGAAGCGCCTTCGCGCGGCGGATGAGGTTGCCGGACTCAAAGTCGGCGCCGCGCGCCTTCTGCGCGCTGATGATTTTGTCCGTCTCCTCGATGAGCGTCGGGATAAAGCGCAGGGCGATGCTCATCATCATCGCCAGCTCGTGCACCGGCACGCGGATTTTCTTCAGCGGGCTGAGCAGCCGCTCAAGCCCGTCGGTCAGGGCGATGGGGGACGTGGTGTAGGTCAGCAGGAACGTGCCCACGATGAGCATGACAAGGCGCGCCACCATCTTCACGGCCGTCACAAGGCCTTCGCGCGTGACGGTGATAAACCAGACCTTAAATATCGGCGTGCCGCGTGTGAAGAAGATGTTGAGGACAAACGTAAAGACGATGATGAAGACAAGCGGGCGGATGCTGCGCAAAATCGTCTTTAAATTAATTTTCGACAAAAGTACGCTTAAAACCAGCGTCACGAACATCAAACCGTACGTCACGGGCCCCACGGCGGCAAACAGCGTCACCACGTAGACGAGCGTGAGAATCAGCTTTGTGCGCGGGTCGAGCTTATGCAAAACCGAGTCGCCGGGGAAGAACTGGCCGAGGGTGATGTCCTTAAGCACTCTGCCCGCCCCCTTTCATCGCACAAAGCACCTGCTTGAGCTGCTCCGTCGTGTAAATGTCCGGGGGTATGTTAAGCCCGAGCGCCCGCAGGCGCGCGGCGACCATCGTCACCTTCGGGACGGTCAGCCCCATGGATTTGAGCTCCTCGCTGTGGGAAAAGACCTGCGCGGGCGTGCCGCTCATGGCGATGCTTCCGCGGTCAAAGACGTACAGGCGGTCGACGATGCGGGCCACGTCCTCCATGCTGTGCGTGACCATTATCACCGTCGCCCCGGTGGAGCGCTGGTACTGGCGGATGTTGGCGATAATCTCATCCCGCCCCCGCGGGTCGAGGCCCGCCGTCGGCTCGTCGAGGATGAGCACTTCCGGCAGCATGGCGATGACGCCGGCGATGGCCACGCGCCGCTTCTGCCCGCCGGACAGCTCAAACGGGGACTTGTCCAGAACCGCCTCGGGCAGCCCGACGAAGCCGGCCGCCTCGCGGACGCGCTCGCCGATTTCCGCCTCGGAAAGGCCCATGTTCTTCGGCCCGAAGGCGATGTCCCGGAAAACCGTCTCCTCAAAGAGCTGGTACTCCGGGTACTGAAACACAAGCCCGACTTTAAACCGGATGGCGCGCGTGCGCTCCTTCGTGGCGTGGATGTCCTCGCCGCTGAAAAGAACTGTCCCGCTCGTCGGGGTGAGCAGGCCGTTTAAGTGCTGGATAAACGTGGACTTGCCCGAGCCGGTGCGGCCGATGATGCCGAGAAACTCGCCCTTTTCGGCGGAAAAATCAATGTCGCGGATGGCCACGTGCTCAAACGGCGTGTTCGGGCTGTAGATGTGCGTGAGCTTGCGCGTTTCCAATAAAGCCAATGGTTTTACCGTCCTTTAACAAGATGGTGCATCTTTCCCCTCACGGCGGGAAATGACGCCCGTTTCCGGCCAGTGCCGTTATCTCTTCAGCGCGGCGTAGATCTCCTGGGCGCACTCTTCCACGGTCAGGGCGTCCAGCCGCAGGTTAAAGCCGCATTGGTTCAGCTCATAGAGAAGCCCCACCGTCTCCGGCACGTCGAGCCCCGCTTCGCGCAGGGCTTCCACGTTTTTAAAAACCTCCCGGGGCGGCCCGTCCATCAGAATGTTCCCGCGCGCCATGACGATGAGGCGGTCGGCGTCGATGGTCTCGTCCATGTGGTGCGTGATGAGCACGACCGTCACCTTGCCCGTCCGGCGCAGCTTGCGGATAATCTCCACGACGCTCTCGCGCCCGGCGGGGTCGAGCATCGCCGTCGGCTCGTCGAAGACGATGCACTCCGGCTCCATGGCGAGGACGCCGGCGATGGCCACGCGCTGCTTCTGCCCGCCGGACAGCAGGTGCGGCGCATGCTCGCGGAATTCGTACATGCCCACCGTTTTGAGTGCCTCGTCCACGCGGCGGCGGATTTCCTCCGGCGGCACGCCGAGGTTTTCCGGCGCGAAGGCCACGTCCTCCTCCACCACGTTGGCGACAATCTGGTTGTCCGGGTTCTGGAACACCATGCCGACGGTCTTGCGGATGTCGAGGAGCTTGTCCTCGTCCAGAGTGTCCATGCCTTTTATATAGACGCGCCCGCCCATGGGCAGCAGTATGGCGTTAAAGTGCTTGGCCAGCGTCGTCTTGCCCGAGCCGTTGTGCCCGAGTATGGCGACGAAGGTGCCTTTTTCGACCTGGAGGTTTATCCCGTCGAGAACGACGGGCGCCTCTCCCTCGTCGGCTGACCTGTAGGCGTAGTGCAGGTCCTCCGTCCTGATGATCTCTTTCTGGTTTTCTGTGTTCATCGTCCGTCCCATCCGTCCTGCCGCTTCGGCTTTATGTCGCGCGGCGCTGCCAGCGGCACGTCGCCCCGCAGGGGAGAAAAAGGCCGCTTTCCGTGACCGGCAGCCCGAGTTCCGCGCTTTCCGAAAAGCCGCCGAACCGTTTCGTGAAAATCGTCTCCGCAATATAGGTGAGCGTCGAGGCGGAAAGCCCCGTCGTGTAGGCGTTGATGAGGACAAATTCCGGCTCGTCGCTTAAGACGTCGGCGCACAGGGAGACGAAGCGGAACAGGTCGTCCTCCAGCTTCCAGACCTCGCCGGAAGGGCCGCGCCCGTAGGATGGCGGGTCCATAATCAGCGCGTCGTACCGCCGCCCGCGGCGGATTTCCCGCTCGACGAACTTGGCGCAGTCGTCCACAATCCAGCGGACCGGCCTTGCCTCCAGCCCGGAGCTCTTCGCGTTTTCACGCGCCCATGCGACCATGCCGCGCGCCGCGTCGACGTGGCACACCCGCGCGCCCGCCGCGGCGGCAGCGACCGTCGCCCCGCCCGTGTAGGCAAAGAGGTTGAGGACATTGAGCTCCCTTCCCGCGCTCGAAATCTTTCGCCGCAGGAAATCCCAGTTGACGGCCTGTTCGGGGAAAAGCCCCGTGTGCTTAAAGTTCATCGGTTTGACGTTAAACCGCAGATCGCCGTAAGAGACGCTCCAGCTGTCCGGCACATCGCGGCGCTCCCAGCGCCCGCCGCCTGTGGAGGAGCGTTTATAGACGGCGTCCGGCTTTTCCCAGCCGGGGTGCCGCCGCGGCGTGTCCCAGATGACCTGCGGGTCCGGCCTGACAAGCAGGAACTTGCCCCAGCGCTCGAGTTTTTCCCCGCCGGAACAGTCGATCAGCTCGTAATCCGTCCATTTGTCCGAAACCCACATCGCGTCGTATCTCCCGTTATTCCAAGTGATCCCATAAGTAAATATAAGTATTATACCCCCAGGCGGGCATGAAGTCAATTAAAGCCATAATGTCCTCCTTCTTCCCTCCATTATGCCCGGCACGGCCTTTTTCCAGTTATTTTGACTGGAATGCGCGGGGACAAAGCAGTATCATATCACTATCAGCCTTCACTAACTTCGGGAGGTCTTACATGATGGAAGTGCAACAGCTCGGGTGCGGAAAACTTCTCATCCTGCTCAAAGGGGATGACCTGCGCGCCCTGCCCGTCCCCCCGTCCGACATGACGACGCAGGATGCCTCGACCCTTCTCCGCCGGGCTCTCGGCAATACATACGACCCCAGCTGGGACAGCGTATATTTCGAAATGTTTCCCGGGCACGATTCGCTCCTTCTTTTCGCGCTGCAGCACAACGGCGCCCCTTCGTTCTTCACGTTTGACTCCATCGAACCGGTCATCGACGTGGCGCACGCGTGCCCGTCCGGCCTGATTACCTATCTGACGCACGACGGGGAGGCGTACACCCTCATCGTCTACCCGTGGCACGGGGAAAACCCGCCTTCCGTCATCGGCGAGTACGGCCGGCAGGTGGACTACCACGCGTACTTCGCGCTGCACCTGTCCGAACACGGCACCGTCATCGCCGGGCCGCACGCGCTGGACGTCCTCCGGCACTATTTTAGCAAAAAATAATCGAGCCCTATCGTATTATAGACAAGTTGTTGAGAAGCGAGAAACCAGCCTGCGCCCGGTTTCTCGCTTTTTGCCGTCTGATGGCGCACTCCCCTGTAAGGCCGCGCCTGCTAAATCCTGTTTATTTTTCCTGCCGGACATGGTATAATGAAAGCGGATGGGCGAGATGCCTTATCCCGATTCGGCAGCGAGAGGAGGCCGGCCATGTCCCCGAAAACGCCCGGCATCAAGCAGATTGCGCAAAACCGGAAAGCGTTTCACGACTATTTCATCCTTGAGCGGTATGAAGCCGGCATCGAGCTGTTCGGGACGGAAGTCAAGTCCATCCGCGCCGGCAACGTCAATCTGAAGGATTCGTACTGCACGGTGAAAGACGGCGAGTTGTTTGCCCGGAACCTGCACATAAGCCCATACGAAAAGGGGAATATTTTCAACCGGGACCCGCTCCGCCCGAAGCGCCTTCTCATGCACAAACGCGAAATCAACCGCCTTTACGGGCGGCTCAAGCAGGAAGGCCTGACGCTCGTCCCCCTTTCGATTTACCTGAAGAATTCTCTCGTGAAAGTCGAGCTGGGGCTGTGCAAGGGCAAAAAGCTGCACGACAAGCGCGAAGCCGCCGCGCGGCGCGACGCCGGCCGCGAAATGCAAAAGAGCCTGAAAGAAAGGAGCTAAAGGATGCAAAACCCTGTCGTCACCATCACCATGGAAAACGGCGGCGTCATCACCGCGGAACTGTTCCCGAAGGCGGCGCCGAACACCGTGCGCAACTTTATCTCTCTCGCGAAAAAAGGCTTTTACGACGGCCTGATTTTCCACCGCGTCATCTCCGGCTTCATGATTCAGGGCGGCTGCCCTCTGGGCAAGGGCACGGGCGGCCCGGGCTACGCCATCCGCGGCGAGTTCCGCGCAAACCATTTCGACAACCCCATCAAGCACACGCGCGGCGTTTTGTCGATGGCGCGCGCCGCCGACTTCGACTCCGCCGGGAGCCAGTTCTTCATCATGCAGGAGGACGCCCCGCACCTTGACGGGCAGTACGCCGCGTTCGGCCGCGTCACAGAGGGCATGGACGTCGTCGACGCCATCGCAAACACGGAGACGGATCGGCGCGACCGTCCTATCACGCCGCAGGTCATCAAAAGCATCACGGTGGAGACGTTTGACGTCGAGTACTCCGAGCCGGAGAAGCTCAGGGTATAACTGGACGGCATAGAATCATTTCACCCCGTGACAATCTGCCTCATACCGTGTATAATAGCTTATTGCCGGCCGGGGCGGGGAAAAGCGCTTCGCCCCGGCGGATAAATCCCGGCTTTGCCTTCGCAAACGGGGCTGTACCGGTTTCGACGGGGGCGTGGAGGCGGGGATAGCGGGCGGAGGTTTCCGTCACCTCCTTAAACAGCGGAAACTATAAATTAAACAACAACAGCAAAGCTGTACCGGTAGCCGCCTAAGGCTGCCCGTCCTCGCCGGAAGGTCCACGAGCCGGATGAGGGCGTCGCTTAGTGGAGAACGTGCGTGCGCAAAGCTTTGAGCGCACCATGAACAATGAAGCTACCAAACTGTGACGCGTGACGGTTTGCGTCACAGGGCGGGAATGGGGCTCGTCCCGAAATAACCGTCTGCGCCCGGAGAAGTCCGCGTCAAAGCGCTTTCGGACGGGGGTTCAACTCCCCCCAGCTCCACTCAAAATCCGCACAGAAAAGGGAGTGATTTTTCACTCCCTTTTGCTCTATGCAAGGCGGTTTTCATGGGAAAGCCATATACCAGCCTGACCGGATTCTCAGTCAGTTTGAGGACAATGGCTGCTTGACAAAATGGCTGAAACGGCTCAGTCATATCCAGGAACAGTAAACCCCGCGGCTCCTTGAGGCCGCGGGAGTTTTCTTTTTGGCATGACACGAGGCCGGGGAACGTCTCCTCTTGGCCTCAAACGAAAACGAGGGTTTGCCGATGGTATACCCTCGTTTCAAATTCGTGGCTTGAGTCTTACGCGCCAGCTTTCCCTTTTTCTCCAGCAGATGTTTCCACCCCGCCCGTTCCGGGCGTTTCAAATGCAAAATGTCGCTGCGGCGGCAGCGTTTATGGGATGATTCTTCGCGTTGTCACATAGCGGCTTGTCCAGTAATCTGTGGTGACGTCGGCAATTCTTACGACATCCCCTGTCTTCGGGCTGTGAATCATCTTGCCGTTTCCGAGGTATATGCCCACATGGTCAATGACCCCGTTCTGCGCATGGGAGTAAAAAACCAAGTCGCCGGGCTGCGTAGACCCCCGCGGCACGTAGGTCCCGTTCAAAGCCTGATCCTTGGAGACGCGGTTGAGATTATACCCGCTTTGCGCGAAAACATATTGCGTAAACCCTGAGCAGTCAAATCCCCCGTCGCTTGGCGACGCGCCGCCCCAGACATAGGGTGTTCCCAGAAAGGACTTGGCTCTGTTGAGAACAGCGTCAACTTTTGCCTGCCTTGCTACTGACTGGCTGTTCAGGTTCAGATACTGGCCGCTTGACCACCCCACCCGTCCGTCTTTCAGCCTTATCTGATACCAGCCGTCCGACTCGCCTATAACCTCAACGGTCTCCCCCTGCCGCAGCACGTGCACGATTGAATAGGCCGTTGACGGCCCGCTTCGCACGTTGAGCTGGCTTGCCGTGACTGTGGCGGTTTTTTGATTTGCCATCTGGACTGCTGATGCCTGAGGCGCTGCCGCGGATGCGGTCATATTTGGATGAGCAGAAAGGCCTCCAAGTGCCAGGCTCCCAACCACCATGCTTCCAATCAGAAATTTAACTGCATTGATTTTGATATTCGGGAATTTCTCCGCAATAAGTTTTTTGACGCTCTCTTCAAGGCTGAGCGCGTTTTCCTTTATCTTTGCAAGAAATTCCGCAGAAAACTCTTCATCGTCATGATTCAGATAAATCTCGAGGACAAAGCCCTGAGAATCCTCAACTAACCTGTAGTTTCTAAAAAGCTCCATACCCATCCCCGCAGTGTCTTAATGAAAACAGCTTTACTCAATATGATAAGCATTTCCCCGGATAAAATAAGTTTGGGCGTATAATATTTTGTGGCATTTCATTGCGCTCATCTGCGGGAAAGCGCTAACATGTTGCCGGCGCAAAAAAACGAGGGTTTGCCAATTGGCAAACCCTCGTTATTAATATGCAGTCTTAATCTTAGGCCTGAGCCTTCTTTCTTTTCTTTTCTTCGTAGTAACGGCGCTCGAGAACGTCGTCGACGGGCAGGCCGGCTTCCGCTCTCAGCTTGTTGTCATACTTTGCAAGGCGCAGCGGGTTGAACAGAGCGAGGCAAATCATGCCGATAATCGCGCAGATAGCGATAAAGGTGAACGCACCATTGTACGTATAACGGGCCGCGATGGAAGAGACGATGAACGGGAACGCCGCGCCAACGATCGTGCTGAGCGGGGGCGCGCCGGAGAAGACGGACGGGAAGTCCTCCTGACGCCAGTAGCGGACAACGCCGGACAGGCCGAAGTTGGAGGCGGCGCCCATGAAGATACCGAGCAGCCAGCACGCGGCGACAACGCACCAGACGTTGTCAATCGAGCCGAGGATACCGGCAAGGAGCATGAAGACGGTCGTAATGGCAACAGCGAATCTCGTGCCGTACTTGGTGTCAATAAGGCCGAGGATGTAGCTGCCGGCGGTCGCGAAGATGGCCAGGCCGAAGAGAACGGCGGAGTAGCCCTCGCTCATCAGGGCAAATCCGGGAACGGCCAGAACCTTAAGCTGCTCGTTGTAGCCCATCAGAACGGGGACGATCTGAACCATCAGGGCGATGGCGCTGGAAAGCAGCAGGGAGTTGGGAATGGCGAAGAGCCACCAGTCGACGCAGCCCCAGATCTTGGAGCGCTTCCACACGGACTTTTTGCGGGCTTCAAGCTCGGCGAGCATCATCTGCTGCGCCATTTCGGGCGTGAAGCTCTTATCGTTGTCGCGGTAGGCGCCAACCTGCTCCGGGAAGTCCTTCAGCCAGATGGCGCAGATGATCATGCCGACGATGGAAGCAATCCAGTAGGGGGAGAAGGCCGAGACGGTCGCCTTAAGCAGGGACCCGCTCATCCCCAGAACCGTATAGAAGTGGGTCATAAACAGGCTCAGGCAGATGCCGGTGACGATCGGGAACGCGATGGTCACGATGCCCATAACGGTGCCCTTGCGGCGCGGGAACCAGTTGCCGATCAGCATCGTCACGAAGAAGCAGCCCCACAGCTGCGTGGTGATCAGAACGAGCACGAAGCAGATGCACCACAGAACGGACATTGTGGGCGGAATCACGCAGATGAGCGCACAGAAGACCATCGAGATGGCGCCGATGATGAGGCCGACGCGCTTCATGTTTTTAATGCGGCCGATGCGGGGAGCAATGATTAAGTAGGTGATGAGATAGCCGACAATACCGCCGATGAGGTTCATCGCGGTTGTCGTCTGGGTACCGCCGTAGTACTGGCTCATCACGTTCTGCGGGAAGTTCGTGAACGCGGTGTAGCCGACGTACGCCAGTATCTGATAGATCATCAGGAGCGTGCCGCGGGTGCCAAACCCAATACTTTTTTTCTGTTGCATAAACTCTCTCCTCTTTGTTTGAAAATGGATTGCTGCAATTTCAATTTCACACAAACTGCCCGAAACCCCGGCAGATCTGAGTGAAATTTTTGCCGAACAGAACAAACGGGAACCCGAAACCCTTAAGCTCTATGGTTCAAAATTTAAACCCTATACCCTCTCGAATTCGTATAATATCACCATGCGAATTCCGTAGGAAATACAAAATATCTATGAGCTCATAACAAAAGTGTAAACGATGTATGCGTTTTATGATTAAGTGCTGATATTCGGTACATTACGGCCCCGGAGCGTTCCATAATTTATGGCAATAACCAACACTTACCTGCCCGCGGCAGGCATCAGCGCCGCATAAGCCGGCCCTTTGTTTTCAGGCACAATAGCCAAGTGTTTAAGGCACAAGAAACGAGGGTTTGCCGATTCGGCAAACCCTCGTTTTTGAGCTTGTGAAATTTGTACCCTGCTTCTTACGCGGAGACTTTTTGTTTCCTGCGCTGCTTTTCCTCCAGGAGGCGCCGCTCGAGCAGGTCGTCGGTCGGCAGGCCGGCCTCCGCTCTGAGCTTGTTGTCATACTTGGCAAGGCGGATGGGGTTGAACAGGGCGAGGCAGACCATACCGATTACGGCGCAAATCGCGATAAAGGTAAACGCGCCGTTGTATGTAAAGCGGGCCGCGATGGTGGCGACGAAGAACGGATACGCCGCGCCAATGACCGTGCCAAGCGGGGGCGCGCCGGACATGACGGCCTGGAAGTCCTCCTGACGCCAGTAGCGCACGATGCCGCTCAGGCCGAAGTTGGAGGCGGCGCCCATGTAGATGCCCAGCAGCCAGCACGCGGCAATGACGCAATAGACGTTGTTGATCGAGCCGACAATGCCGGCAGCGAGCATGAAGCAAAGCGTTATGCCGACAGCGAATCTTGTGCCGTATCGGGTGTCAACAAGGCCCAGAATATAGCTGCCGGCGATCGCGAAGATGGCAAGGCCGAAGAGAACGGCGGAGTAGCCTTCGCTCATCAGGACAAAGCCGGGAACGGCCAGAGCTTTCAGCTGTTCATTGTAGCTCATCAGGACGGGGATAATCTGAACCATCAGAGCGATCGCGCTGGACAGCAGCATGGAGTTGGGAATGGAGAACAGCCACCAGTCGAGGCAGCCCCAGATCTTGGAGCGTTTCCACACGGACCGTTTGCGGGCTTCAATCTCGGCGAGCATCATCTGCTGCGCCATCTCGGGCGTAAAGCTCTTATCATTGTCGCGGAATTCGCCAACCATCTCGGGGTAGTCCTTCAGCCAGATGGCGCAGATGCCCATGCCGATCAGAGACAGGACCCAGTAGGGCGCGAAGGAGGACAGGCAAGCCTTAAGCAGAGACCCCGTTCTGCCCAGCACGGAATAGAACTGGATCATGAACAGGTTCAGCAGGATGCCGGTGGTAACCGGGAACGCGATGGTCACGATGCCCATGACGGTGCCCTTGCGGCGCGGGAACCAGTTGCCGATGAGCATCGTCACGAAGAAGCAGCCCCACAGCTGCGTGGTAATCAGGACGATGATGAAGTTGATGCACCACAGCGTGCGCATTGTGGGAGGAATCACGCAGACGAGCGCACAGAAGACCATGGAAATGAGGCCGATGATCAGGCCGACACGCTTCATGTTCTTAATGCGGCCGATGCGGGGAGCAATAATAAAGTAGGTGATGAGGTAGCCAAGAATACCGCCGATGTAGTTCATCAGGCTTGTCACTTGAGTGCCGCCGTAGAACTCATACAACACGTTCTGGGGGAAGTTCGTGAATACGGTGTAGCCGACGTACGCCAGCGCTTGGTAGATACATAGGAGTGTTCCTCGTGGGCCAAAGCCGATGCTCTTTTTTTGTTGCATAAACCTCTCTCCTCATAAATCTTAATGGATTCCTGCAAATTAAATTCCGCTCCGGCCCAGCCTGGAAATCACTGTTTAGTTTTCGCAGGCCGAAGGCGAAATCATTGCCAGATCATATAAGCGGGGAAGAGCAACTATGCAATATTGGGTTATGATGGGATTCGCATCGGATATGTAAGTTTGCAACACCAGGCTTCAAAAAATGTAGCAATATGACCAAAAGGGACGTTCTCCATTAAAGCATTTTATATCATATCACCAAGTGTTTATAATTGGAAATAGATTTTTTCTATGAGCTCATTACAAATACGGCTGCAAAATTTGCAGCGGCACAGGCCGCAAAACTGTTATTTTAAGGCGCAACAAAACGAGGGTTTGCTTTAGCGGCAAACCCTCGTTTTTGGCATGCGAAACTAGCGGCTCTTAAGCGGTAACCTTTGATTTTCTGCGCTGCTTTTCTTCCTGGAGGCGCCGCTCGAGAAGGTCGTCGGTCGGCAGGCCGGCCTCCGCTCTGAGCTTGTTGTCATATTTGGCAAGGCGTCTCGGGTTGAACAGGCCGAGGCAGACGAACGCGAGAATGGCGCAGATTCCGACGAATGTGAACGCGCCGTTGTATGTAAAGCGGGCCGCGATGTTCGCCACAATGTAGGGGAACGTCGCGCCAATGAACGTGCCAAGCGGGGGCGCGCCGGAGAAGACGGCCTGGAAGTCCTCCTGACGCCAGTAGCGCACGACGAAGCTCAGGTTGTAGTTGGAGGCGGCGCCCATGAAGATGCCCAGCAGCCAGCACGCGGCGACGACGCATCCGACGTTGTCGATCGAGCCGAGGATCCCGGAAGCGAGCATGAAGGCGGCCGTCAGCGCCATGGCAAATCTCGTGCCGAACTTGGTGTCAAGAACGCCCAGGAGCCAGCTTCCCAGGGAGGCGAAGATGGTCAGGCCGAAGAGAACGGCGGAGTAGCCCTCACTCATCAGGACAAAGCCGGGAACGGCCAGAGCTTTCAGCTGCTCGTTGTACCCCATCAGGACGGGGACGATCTGAACCATCATGGCGATTGCGCAGTACAGCAGCAGGGAGTTGGGGATGGCCAGCAGCCACCAGTCGAGGCAGCTCCAGATTTTCGTGCGCTTCCATACAGACTTTTCGCGGGCCTCAATCTCGGCGAGCATCATCTGCTGGGCCATCTCGGGCGTAAAGCTCTTGTCATTGTCGCGGTACGCGCCGACCTGCTCGGGGTAGTCCTTCAGCCAGATGGCGCAGATGCCCATGCCGATCAGGGACAGCACCCAGTAAGGAGCGAAGGATGCGAAGACGGCCTTCATGAGGGTCGCGCCCGAGCCCAGCAGCGAGAAGAACTGAAGCATAAACAGGTTCAGCAGGACGCCGGTGACGAGGGGGAACGCGATGGTCACGATGCCCATGACGGTGCCCTTGCGGCGCGGGAACCAGTTGCCGATCAGCAGCGTCACGAAGAACAGGCCCCACTGCTGCGTGGCGACGAAAAGAATCACGAAGTTGATGCACCACAGCGTGAGCATCGAGGGAGGAATCACGCACATGAATACGGATAAGACCATCGAGACGAGGCCCATGATGAGGCCGACACGCTTGATGTTCTTAATCTTGCCGATGCGCGGCGCGACAATGACATAGGTGACGAGGTAACCAAACACCGTGCCGAAGAGGTTGCACAGGGTCATTGTTTTCGTGCCGCCGTAGAACTGATACATCACGTTCTGGGGGTAGTTCGTGAAGGCGGTGGCGCCGATGTAGGCCAGGAACTGGTAGATCATCAGGAGTGTTCCGCGGGTGCCGAAACCGATGCTCTTTTTTTGCTGCATAAACCTCTCTCCTCTTGAAATTTATTGCATGCTTCTGCAACAGATTTCTCCCAGGCTGCCAGAAAACCATTATTAATTCTCGGCAGACCTGAGCCTAAATCTCTTCCAATCGGTGATACGTACGGGATACGCTGGGTTTACGCTATGGCAAAATTGTGACCTGCAATTCGGCCAATTGTACAAATATTTTCCTAAATCCCCTTTTTCTGTTGACCGTATTATATCATTTAATGGTTTTGATTGGAAATATAAAATTACTTATGGTCTTCATAACAAAATCATCACTTCTTGTGCCGTAAGGCCGTTTTCTCAGGGCGAAAGCGCGCTTTCCGCCGGCTATAAGCGGCGGGAGGTGGATTTTTTTAGCATATATGGTACAATGCATCTGTATGGCATTTCGCGGACCTGACGCGATACATAAATATAATTAATTGGGGGTTTACACATGTCAAAGCTGCTGGATTTCCTAAAAGAAAAGCACATCTTCGAGCTTTCTCCCATTACGCCCTCGCCGTTTCCCCAGCTGACCGCGCCGTGCCTGATGCACATCAGCAAGGAGCAGAACATTGACTTAAGCTGGTGGGCCGTCACAGAGCCGCTGGTCTGGGAGAAGGAACCGTTTATGCATGACTTCGACCAGTTCATGTTCTTCGCCGGCAGCGGGACGAGCATGGACGAGCTCGGCGGCGTCGTGGAATTCCACTTAGGTGACGAAAAAGCCAACATGGAAAAGCTCATCATCACAAAGCCGACGCTCATTTACGTCAAAGCCGGCATGTACCACTGCCCGCTCATCTTCCGGGAAGTTTACGACCCCAAGAAGCCCATTCTGTTCAACGACATTTCCCTCGCCGGCGTCTACAGGAAGTACAAGCCCGGCAGCGACCAGCCCCTGGGCGTTTTCGACAGGCCGATTGAAAAGACGTGGTAGAAGAGGGATGCAGCTCAGATGAAAACAGGCTCAGCCTTTCGGCTGAGCCTGTTTTAGTTTACATTAGTTTAGTTTAAAAAGTAACTCTCTGCCCGGAGAACGCATTTCGCAGGTTAATCTCCTCCGCTCCCCGCATACCCTCC
>ENA-OWPA01001169-OWPA01001169.1-bioreactor-metagenome-genome-assembly--contig:-NODE-1169-length-19806-cov-35.220893_pt1 | contig 19806 bp, 14 predicted proteins | sample MGYA00238139_ERZ651803 | MGnify/ENA primary metagenome ERZ651803 (study PRJEB26909, sample SAMN07631231) | bioreactor metagenome | isolation source: Switchgrass digestor | place: USA: Dartmouth... | reverse complement strand
TGGAGACGTCCTGGGAAAGTAGGTCGCTGCCAGATTTAATATCAAAGCCTTACGGTTGTTCCGTAGGGCTTTGTTTTATTTCAAGGAACCTGGTACGCCGAGCTTTTATATCCTTTCTTTAAAAATTTAAAGGCAATTGAGCTTGAAGAACTCCAATCATTATATTAGAATAGGTATGACGGCTTGCAAGCTGTCAATAATATCAGTAGAAGACATAATTTATGGAAATTGGGAGCAGATATGAAGAAACAGTCAATCACAAAAGGTTTTGCGGTACTGTCGGCGGCAGGACTTATAACAAAAATATTATCGGTGCTTTATATTCCTTTTTTGCTTGCCATTATCGGAGATGAGGGAAATGGTATTTATGCTGCCGCGTATCAAGTATATGTTTTTATTTATGTTATTGCCAATTCAGGCATTCCCGTTGCGATAGCAAAGTCCGTGTCTGAGCTTACCGCTGTGGGAAACTACAAGGATGCTTTGAGAATCTTTAAAATATCGCGTTTTTTCCTTATTATAATAGGTACTGTTTTAACAGTGCTTATGTTTGTCACGGCAAAGCCATTGGCTGTCATGATTAACTCGGAAAAATCATTCCTTGCAATAGCGGCATTGTCTCCGACACTGTTTTTTACCGCCCTGGCCTCTGCGTACAAGGGATATTTCCAGGGCATGAGCAACATGACTCCGACTGCCGTGTCCCAGGTGGTTGAACAGATATTCAATATGATATTCACAGTGCTTTTTGCAGCGTTGCTAATAAATAAAAGCCTTGAGGCTGCGTGCGCCGGAGGTACCGTAGGAACAACTGTGGGTGCGCTGGCTTCCGTTATTGTCCTTATATTTATATACAACAGAAGAAGAGAAGAAATTAACAATCTGAAGGAACACAGGAAGACTGCAAAGAGATACTCATACAAGCAGCTTGCGACAAGAATATTTTATTACAGCCTACCCATAACTGTTTGTGTGGCTGCTCAATATGCTGGAAATCTCATTGATGTGGCAAATATAAGAGGGCGTCTTTTGGCCGGCGGCTATACGCTGGAAATGGCATCGGTCATGCACAGCTATTTGTCCAAATACCAGCAAATAATGAACGCACCGATTTCCATAGTTTCGGCTCTTGCGGCGGCGGTGCTGCCTTCCATTTCGGGAGCTGCGGCGGAACAAGATATAAAGCAGGTTAAGGATAAATCCAACCATGCTTTCAGGCTTTGCATGCTGATAGTAATTCCGTCGGCTGTGGGGTTGTCCATATTGAGTGAACCTATTTACGCCGTATTGAAATACGGAGCGGGTTCCCACCTTATGCGCTACGGCTCAATAGTACTCGTTCTCATGTCCATTGTACAAATACAGTCGTCAATTTTGCAGGGTGCAGGAAAACTGTACAAAGCAACGATAAATGTAATTTTAGGTATTATCGCAAAGATAATTTTCAATTATATACTTATAGCAAATCCCAATATAAATATCATGGGAGCAGTGATAGGAAGTATAGTGGGATACGGTTTGACCATTATTCTCAATGTTATGACAGTAAGAAAAGAGTTAAAAATAAAAATAAATATACTGAAACAGGCGGTAAAACCGGCTGTTTCATCAGTGGTAATGGGTATTTTTGTATGGATTGTATACAAGGGTTTATACTTTGTTTTAGGATTTATTAAGAGCGCATATCTTGTAAACGCATTATCTACAGTTGTTTCAGTTCTGTTCGGAATGGCAATATATTTTTATATAATGATACTTGTCAGGGGAATAACAAAAAATGATTTTGACGTATTGCCGGAAAAAATCAGAAGAATGATACCCAAATTCGTATTAAACAAAGCCGTATGAACTGATTAAAAATATTATTGAAATAATATTATTGAAATGTTACGGATAAGATTGAAATGTTATAAATAAGCGGATAAGCTGTATGGGAAGCAAGTTTATATGAAATTGCAAAAAAGTTTATAAATTGTTTATATATTATTTATATATTATTTAGTTGAAATTTATAGCTGCCATATAGAATAGTAAGTGAGGAAACGTTTCCTTAAATATTGCAAAAAAGGAGAGGTGGCAAATGGGAAAAAAGAAGAATCTGACGATGCTCATAAGTTTTTGCATCGGAGCGGTATTGTTTGTATCAACGGCTTTTGCAGATGTCGTTTCCAAAACGGGGTATGAACAATTTAAGGATGCAATAAAGAATACAGTGGGAAGCCTTGCAGAGGAATATGACAGCTTCACTACGGAGACGGGATTATCCGTAAAAGATAATGACAGAATACTGGCGGCAAATTACGCAATAGAAAAATACGATATGGTCAACAGCAGAAGGGAAGAGGTCTCAACTTCGGAGTGGGGAGGAATTAAGACAAGCAATTATTATTCCTACAGGGATAAGTGGTGCAATATATATAGCGGCGATGAAGATACCTATTATGTCAACGAGTATGAAACCGAGATGAAGGACGCAGTAAGAATTAACAATGTCTTTGAAGATGAAGATTTTGAGTACATTGAGAGAATATTTGATGCTTTGATAGGAAATCTCAAGGAGTATGTTGTCGTAACAGAAGACGCTGACGGAAACAAGGAATTTTCCGGGAAATTAAGCGATGCACAGATTCCTGCGGTAGTTAATGCAGTTATCGCATATGCCGCGAAGAAAACTGTATTTGACGAATCGCAAAGACAGAATGGAATTGACCTTCCTGTCATTAAAAATGATGTTTTTGTGAAAGAAGTAAGAGGAAGGGCAAATTTAAACGGAGACGGAATAATTGAAAACCTGTTTGGAGAGATTATAGTTTCCGGAAGCGAGGAAAACGGAACAAAGCATGATTTTAAAATTGAACTTGTGTTCAAGGTCTACAACATAAATTCTACTGTAGTGGAAAAACCCGATTTAACCGGCAAGAAAGTAGAAAAAACTGTTGTACAAAACGGATATAACTCAAATGCTTTACAGAAGTATATGGGTAAATGGAAGAATGACATTGTGATAGAGGAAAGTGACAGATTCGTCAAGATAGGTGAGAGAATTATAGAAATTACGAGCTTTGACAGCGACTATGTTTATGGAACATATACCGAAATTTACAAGGACGAATATGCCGATTACGGCAGCTCGAACAGTTACAGCTTGAAGGCAAATATAAATGAAGAGAGAGGCCGCCTTGAAATTACCGATGCTTCAGGCAATGTAACTGAGGGTTATATGTACCTGGAGATGGGAAGAATTGATTTCTACATTCCAAGTGAAAAACCTGAGAAAGACGTGTACAATCCTATATTCAATAAAGTTTTTGATGAGGAATAAGGATAGATTGGAACGGATAATATTTTAAGGATTTATTTGAAACTGGCAGCGGCTTTTCCGCTGTCGGTTTCGTAAATTATTGTTTATATCGGAGGGTTCAATGGAAACTGTACTTGAAATAAAGGGACTTACCAAATTATATAAGAATGGAAGAGGAATTTTTGATATAAATCTTGAAGTATACAGAGGGGATGTGTTTGGATTCCTCGGCCCCAACGGTGCGGGAAAGACTACCGCTATGAAAATTATGACGGGTCTTATGCATCCGAACAGCGGAGACGTAAAAATTTTCGGGCACAGCGTTATAACCGAATTTGAACAGGCCATGAAGAAAGTGGGCTGTATAATTGAAACTGCGGAATCCTATGCATATCTTACACCTTATGAGAATTTAAAACTTTTTGCTAGATTCTATGATGACGTGGATGATAAAAGAATTGATGAAGTCCTGGAGCTCACCGGCATTCTTAAGTTCAAAAAAGAAAAAGTGAAGAATTTTTCTCTTGGTATGAAGCAAAGGCTCGGGTTGGCTGCGGCAATTTTGTCAAGGCCCGAATTGGTGATATTGGACGAGCCGTTAAATGGACTTGACGTGGAAGGCATGATAGAAATCAGAAAACTTATCAAGGCACTTGCAGAGAACGAAAAGACAACATTCTTTATTTCAAGCCATCTTATCCATGATGTGGAAATAACATGTAACAGGATTGGAATACTGTACGACGGAAAACTGGTTAATGTGGATACAACCGAAAACATACTTAAAAACTTTGCTTCACTGGAGAACTATTTTGTAAGCGAGGTAGGTAAAAATGAAAGCGTTTAAGGCCGCGTTTATAAATGAAGTCGAGAAAATATACAGAAAAAAGAAAGTCGTTGTGGCAGCCATACTCTCAATCCTTGCCATAGTTATGGGACAACTGGTGGTTACCGGAATAAACAGGGGTTTTGGATTGATAGCTGCCAGCAGTACACAGTTTCCGATCCTGGTGCTGTCTTTGTTGGTTAACACCATATTGCCGTTGTTTACAACACTTGTTGCCATAGATGTATTTTCCGGTGAGTTTTCTCACAACACCATGAAGATTACATTAACCAGACCGGTTTCGAGGATGAAACTGTATGCGGCTAAGATTTGTGCCGTGGCTTTTTTCGTTCTTGCAAATCTGTTGATGATAATGCTGCTGTCTTTAGTGGCGGGATTTATTTTTAACGCCGTATCGTTATCGGTATCCGGAGTTTTAAGAATAGTTTTGTCCTATATTGTTACTTTGATACCTATAATGTGCTTTGCTCTTATAGTTGTGTTTTTCTCAAATGTTTTAAGAAGCGGAACAGGGGTGTTCTTTTTATCAATTGTTTTATTCATAGCGTTTAATGTGCTTTCGGTCATTTTTCCAAAGTATTCAAACCTTTTTATTACATCAATGTTTGACTGGTATGTTTTGTGGAATGTTGACATCATACCGTTGGACAAACTTATACGAGAGTTCCTTATTATGGCAGGATATGCTATAATGTTTTATACCGCAGGCTATTATATGTTTGACAAGAGAGACTTATAAAAGAGATTTTATAAAAAGGTGAAATGAGACATGGATTTAAAAAAACGCCTTATTTTTTCGAATGCTGCAATTATTGTTATTCCTCTTGGGATAACATTTGTGGCATCTTTTATTTTTATGTTTGTTTTGGCGAGGATACATGATGTCGACCTAAGTTACAATAATGTAAAAAAGCTTACTCAGATACAATACGAGTTTTTTAAAGCAGAGGGGGGATTGCTTAAAAATTCCCCGGAAATAATTTTGGAAAAAGATTTTCAGCAGTATATTACCACAAGACTTGAGAGCATAGAAGCCGACATAGTGGTGCTAAAAGGCCAGGAACGGGTTTTTGAAACTCGCAAGCTCAGTATTATTGAGTTGGAAAGATGTCTTGAAAAAACCGGCGACAACTTGTTTAGAAACATTGTTGAGATTCAGGGCAAATCCCATATGGTAAAAGTAATACCTGTGATATTTAAAAGCGGTGAGGATGGGAAAATTCTTTTGCTTGTGCCCGCCGTAAATGACTGGATGACAACGGAAAAGCTTTTCATATTTTCCGGCGTGGTGTTTGTTCTCAGCTTTATAATAACAAATATAGTCATCATTACTGCTTTTTCAAAGAAAGTTATAACTCCTCTGGGGAAGCTTCAGGCTGCTGCGGGCAAAATAAGCGAAGGCAATCTGGATTTTGAGATTATTGAGGACGGAGATACCCAAATTAGAGAATTGTGCCGCTCCTTTGAGAAAATGAGGCTTAAGCTTGTGGAGGCAAATTATACGCAGAAAAAATATGATGAGAGCAGAAAAATGCTTTTTTCAAGCATATCTCACGATCTTAAAACTCCTATAACTTCAATAAAGGGATATGTTGAGGGGATATTGGACGGTGTGGCAAATACCCCTCAGAAAGTGGAAAAATATTTAAGAACGGTTCATTCCAAGGCTGTTCACATGGATAGAATGATTGATGACCTTCTTTTGTATTCGAGACTGGATATGCACAAGGTTTCGTTTAATTTTGAAAAGACGGATGTGCTAAAGTACTTTGAAGATTGCATGTATGAAATAGATATTGAACTTGAAAAGTCCAATATCAAGGTTGAGCTTCATAACAACTTGAGAGGAAAGCGTTATATAATGATAGACAGGGATCAGGTGCGAAGAGTTGTGATAAACATAATTGACAACTCAAGAAAATATATGGACAAGGAACAGGGGAAAATAGATATTTTTTTGAGGGAAGCAACATCAAATGTGGTAATAGAGATAAAAGACAACGGAGCCGGAATTAGTGAAAGTGATTTGCCCTACATTTTTGACAGGTTCTATCGCGCCGATTCGGCGAGGGATACCAGGAAAGGAAGCGGGCTTGGACTTGCCATTGCCAAACAAATAATAGAAGGACACGGAGGGAAAATTTGGGCGGTCAGCCGTATGGGCGAAGGCACGAGTGTGATGATTTCTCTGAAAAAATATGAAGGCTGAAAGGGAGGTATGATGTGATGAGAAAGATTCTTATTGTTGAAGATGATGAAAGCATAGGAGAGCTTTTGCGGGACTATCTTGAAATCAACGGCTTTTCTGTGGACATATGCATGAATGGGACTGAAGGTTTAAAGCGTATCAGAGACGGGGAGTACGATCTTTTGATACTTGACATTATGCTGCCCGGTATGAATGGATATGAAATATTGAAAAAAATCCGGGATGAAAAAGATATTCCTGTGCTTATTGTGTCTGCAAAGAAAGAAGAATTTGACAAAATTCACGGTTTGAAACTTGGAGCCGATGACTATATTACAAAACCTTTCAGTCCGGGGGAGCTTGTGGCAAGGGTGAATGCTCACATAGCAAAATACGAGAGACTCAGAAACAAATATGGGAATAATAATGTAAATTCCATTACTATAAGAGGACTTGAAATTCAAAAGGATTCCAGAAGGGTTTTTGTGAACGGAAAAGAAGTAAATCTGGCACAAAAAGAATTTGACGTTCTTTTGTTTTTGGCCCAGAATCCCAACAGAGTTTTTTCAAGGGAAGAGATTTTTGACAGAGTATGGGGAATGGATGCTTTGGGAGATGCGGCAACAGTGACTGTTCATATTGGAAGAATAAGGGAGAAAATCGAGTCTGACCCTTCAAATCCCCAATATATTGAAACTGTCTGGGGAGCAGGGTATAGACTGAGAGCATAAAGAAGAAAATCTTAGCAATAAGATGTGAATAATTTTACTTTTTTATGAATTGTATTTATTGTATAATGTACTTGTAAAGCTGAATAAATAGAAAATAAGCGGCTTGTTTGTTTAAAATTGTTGTATTTTGTTTAGGGGAGTAGATGGTATGTTAAAAACGAAGAAAATGTATTTCAGCACTGATGAGAAACTGTGTCAGTATAGGCTGAACCAGGAAATGTACAACATGGTAAAAAACGTCGGTAAGCAATATAAAAGGATTGCAGTTGTAGGTATAGGTACGGATCGTTCGACAGGAGACAGTTTTGGACCTTTGGTTGGCTATATGCTTTCAAAGTGCAAAATATATGATTTTGATGTTTACGGTACGATTGTCGAACCCGTACATGCGTTAAATCTCAAGGAGACAATGGACAAAATAGATACGTCGAATACTCTTGTAATTGCCGTTGATGCGTCTATAGGAAGCATTGAGCATATCGGATATATCGGGCTGTGCAATGAACCGATAAAGCCCGGAAGCGGAGTGGGCAAGGATTTACCTCCCGTCGGCGATATATCGGTGTCCGGTATTGTGGCATTTGGAGGATTTGCGCCTTATATGGTGCTTCAGAATACAAGCCTTGGGCTGGTTTATAAAATGGCTGAGATAACCAGCAATGCTATAAAGTATGTTCTTTATAAACAGCAGCTGGAGCCTCAAAGGAATTCAAAATTAAGTGCTTTTGCCGCTGTGTAAAAAATTTAATTGTTTGTCTATGTTTGTATTATAATTCTCATAAAAATACAAAGTAAAATTACGGAAAATTTAAGAAAAGTATGGCTTTTTGCACAGAATATCTATTATATATTTCTATAAATATATAAATAGAAGAAACTGTGCTTTTTTTATGCGTGAATTTTTACGGTTATTACTTTGTGTTCATTTCTGATATTTATGATTTTCATATTAATTGGATGTATTAAAACAGTGTATTCTTTTAAAAATAATATTGTAGTTTGTTAACTACAACTACAAATCCGGGAGGAAGCGTTATGAAGGTTCAGAAGATGAATCACCCCAATGAGGGAATAAAGTGTGTTGTAAACACGTGCCATTATTATATGAACGGTGACTACTGCGCTGCGGAGAAAGTTGAAATTCAGCCGAGAAATGCAATGGATTCCAACCAGACAGACTGTGCAACGTTTGTTCCGAATGTTGAGGGATAATGGAAATTTAGTCCAAGAATAACGTAAGTTTATTTATAATTTGTTGCCTGCCGGCAAGGTTGTTGGACCTCGCCGTGCAGGCTCAAAAATTTTTATTTGCAAACACAATAGGTAACAAAAAAACAAGAAATTTTGAGATAGCATGAGTTAATATGTAAGAAATTTGTTTCAATGAGCTATATGGGGTTAAATTATAATTAGAGAATTTTTATGAAAAGTAGTAAGATATTTATCGAACATATGTTCGATTTTAATAAATACATAATAGGTACGTTACATAACAAAAAGAATAAATGAGCGAAAAAAAGATCAAAATAAAAATTGTTCGCCCCCTTTAATGATTTTCCTTAAGTGTCTTACCTAACTATACAAGGGTTGAGTACGAAAACGGTACTCAACCCTTTTTGGCATTGATTTAAAGTTTGTGAACTGACCTGCACATTATATGTTTTTTATGTATATTTATTATGACTGAATCTTTTGCCAGATTGTTTCGGCGGATACAAGCTCCAAACCGGTATTCTTGTCCCATATTTTGTGAAGGAGCCGCGGATTATCGGTATTTTGCTCATCAATTACACATCCGGCCTTTATGCCTGAACCCAAAGAAGATTCCTTTTTGTATATAATCTGAAGAGATGTAACTTTGTAGTTGTCATATATTTGCTGGGGTACGGTTTCCATAATCCAGTCAACGTATTTCTTGTTGTTTACGTGGCTGTTTGTGTCTATATCACTTCTTTTTACAGTAAATTCTTCAATAACTTTGGGTTCAAAATCAAAATCGAAGTCGGTAAAGGGTTCTTCCAAAGCTCTTGTTTCGTCTATGCCATAAGCATCTCCCATTTCGAGGGGGATTCTCATAGGTTTTCTTTTTTTAATATTGAAATATATCCATACGGATGAGGCTTTGACAATGGGGTTATCCCTGCCGTCCAATACGATAAATTCCCTGTTGCCGTAGAAGCGTTCGAAGGAAGAGGCCCATGTCTGAACAGTAATTGTTTCTCCGAGCTTGGGAAGTCTGTCTATTTTAATTAACCAGCGGTATAATACCCATCCTGCGTCAGCAGCCAATAACTCGTTGACACCGTATCCGGCAGAGGTTGAGTGGGATATTGCGCAGTCCTCCATATAGTTTAGCAGGGAGAGAAGAGTTGCTTCCTGCATTGAGTTGATTTCGTAGTAATGTACTTCATACTTCTTTGAAAATCTTTTCTTCTGCATTCACATCATTCCCTTGAAATTATTATTGTTTACTATTATATTATATTATTATACGTGTCAGGGAAAGACAAAGCAGTTTGATGTAAAAAAATGTTTCTGAGGTTAAAATTTATTCATATTTCTCAATTTTAATGGTTGTTTTATAAAAAATGGGTGGTGTTCTTGTTTGAAAAAAGTTAAAGCGGTTATTTTTGATATGGATGGATTGATGATTGATACGGAGCGACTGTATTTTGAAGTGGAAAGAATAATGGCTCGAAAATTTGGTAAAGAGGTAAAGGATGAAACCCTGTGGAAGATGATGGGAAGAAAGCCATTGGAAGCCATCACTGTTTTTGCAGAGGATCTGGAACTTGATATTTCACCAAAGAAGCTTTTGGAGATTAGGGATGAGCTGTTTGTCAAAAAGCTTGTAAATGAAGTTGAACCGATGCCGGGGCTTTTTGATATTCTGAACATCCTTAAAGGAAAGGTGAAGATGGCTATAGCCACAGGTTCTCCTCAAAAATTTCTGAAAATTGTGCTGGATAAGCTTAAGATAGAAAGCTATTTTGATGTTTTTGTGACATCGGATGAGGTTGAAAAGGGAAAGCCCGATCCCGAAGTTTACAATACTGCGGTAAAGAGGCTTAAAGTGGCACCTTTTGAGTGTGTTGTTCTTGAGGATTCGAGCAACGGTGCTCTTGCGGCGGTTAGGGCCGGATGTTATACCATTGCCGTACCTACGGTGTATACAAACAAACAGGATTTTAGTTTTGTAAATTATGTTGCCAAAGATTTAAAGGATGCTGCGGAAAAAATCAATGAATTTCTTTGCAGTCAAGAAATTGAGTTTTGAAAGGATAGTTCTGTGATGGAGAAAAAGTTTGAAGGTTTGATGCTTGTCAGTGATTTGGACGGGACTTTGCTAAACAGCAAGTTGGAAGTAAGTGAGGAAAATATAAAAGCCGTTTCATATTTTGTGGACAATGGAGGAATATTTACCATTGCGACGGGCAGGATGGAGCTTGGGACAAGAAAATATTTGGAGGTCTTGCCGGTAAATGCGCCCGTGATTTTATACAACGGTGCCCTTATATATGATTTTAATAAAGAAGAAAGAATTTGGACCTGTGGTTTCAGACAGGATATAAGGAATTTGTTGAAAGAGCTTTTGGATAGGTTTCCTTATCTTGGGATTGAAATATTCCCGGGAGGGGACAATGTTTATTTGCTGCGGGAGAATGAAGAGACCGAAAAACACAGTAAAAAAGAAGGATTCAAACCTGTGGTGATTTCTGTGGATGAAATGCCCAAAAACTTTTACAAGATTATACTTACAGCTAACCCGGACAGGCTTCCCGAAGTGGAGGAATTTTTAAAGCCTATGGCTCAAGGATTCAGGACGGTGTATTCAGAAAAACAGTTTTTAGAAATTCTTGACAATGAAACTTCAAAAGGTAGGGCTTTGGCCGAGCTTGCAAAAATAATGGGAATTGAAAAAGATAATGTGATTTCTGTTGGTGACAATCAAAATGATTTAGAAATGATAAAGGTGTCGGGAACAGGGTTTGCCGTTGAAAACGCGCATCCGGAATTGATAGAAGCTTGTGACTTTGTTTGCGTCCATCATGACAGACATGCCGCTTCTTATGTGATTGACTGGATTGAAAAAAATATTGTGAATAAAAACAAAACGTGGAACCAATCTTTAGAAACTCCGTCTAATACAAAAAACATAAAAAGACGGAGGGAATTGTATGAAAATGAATATTGTTTCAAAATACAGAAGTAATGTATTATGGCTTTTGATTCCGTTTTTTTTAATGGCGGTGTTGTTTTCTTCCTGCAGCAGTTCTGTCAACAAAGGTTTAAATTCATCATTAATGGTTGAGAATTCACATTTGGAAAAAGGTACCGGATATTATGACATAATTGACATGGATATTAATATTGGTGACGATGATACCTATAGTTTGGAATATAATACCGAAGACTATAATGTTATTGAGGAAAATATATTTCTTGATACCTACAACAATCCCCTTTCAACATTTTCTGTGGACGTGGATACGGCATCCTACAGCAATATAAGGCGTTTTCTCAATTCTTCGCAAAAACCTCCTGTGGATGCCGTAAGAATTGAAGAAATGATTAACTATTTTACATATGACTATCCTGATGCCGACGGCGATGAACCGTTCAGCATAACCACCGAGATTGGACAGTGCCCGTGGAATCCGGAAAACAAGCTTATGCTTGTAGGACTTCAGACAAAAAAGCTCTCCACGGAACAGCTGCCTCCAAGCAACCTGGTTTTTCTGATAGATGTTTCGGGTTCAATGGATGAACCTAACAAACTTCCCCTTTTAAAATCAGCTTTTAAGCTTCTTGTGGACGAACTGGACGAAGATGACAGAGTGTCTATTGTAGTTTATGCGGGTGCGGCAGGTTTGGTTTTGGATTCGACTCCGGGAAATGAAAAGGACAAAATTCTTGACGCTCTGATGAATCTTGAAGCCGGAGGCTCGACGGCAGGAGCCGAAGGAATAAAACTTGCCTATGACGTTGCTAAGAAAAACTTTATTAAGTCAGGCAACAATCGTGTTATTCTGGCAACGGACGGAGATTTTAATGTTGGTATAAGCAGCGAGGCTGAGCTTGTCAGGCTGATTGAGAAAAAAAGAGATGAAGGTATATTCCTTACAGTGCTTGGTTTTGGAACGGGCAATTACAAGGATTCAAAGATGGAAAGCCTTGCAGACAAAGGAAACGGAAACTATGCCTACATAGACAATATTGCGGAAGCCAGGAAAGTTCTTGTAAATGAAATGGGTGCAACTTTAAACACGGTTGCAAAGGATGTAAAAATTCAGGTTGAATTCAATCCCGCAAAGGTAAAGGCTTACAGGCTGATTGGGTATGAAAACAGGCTTCTTAGAAATGAGGATTTTAACAACGATTCGGTGGACGCGGGAGAAATAGGTGCGGGACACTCGGTAACCGCACTTTATGAGATTGTTTCTGCGAATTCGGATTTTGAGGTTTCGAAAGTTGACGAGCTCAAGTATCAAAAATCTCAGCTTGTAGAAAGCGATGAAATTGCCACTGTGAAGGTAAGATATAAAAAGCCTGACTCGGATACAAGTGAACTGCTTTCAGAAACTGTGTTGGAAAAAGCAGAAGAAAATACATCAAAAAACCTGGAATTTGCGGCAGCTGTGGCAGAATTCGGCATGTTGCTCAGAGAATCAAAGTATAAAGGCAATTCTTCTTATGATCATGTTTTAGAGGTGGCAAAGCAATATGCTGACGGTGACGACGGATACAGGAGTGAATTTGTAAAGCTGGTGGAAAAAGCGGAAAGTATTAATTGATATTGATATAAAAAATAATGTGAAAACAATCAATATGAAAAACTGCCTCGAGAGCCAATTAGAGGCAGTTTTTTCATGGACAAGAATTTTTAAAAAAGTATATTGATTTGAAAAAGTAAAATGTTTTGATAGAATATAATTGTAAAGTTGTTTTAACTGCTTTAACAATTCTATATGAGGGATGACTTTTTTTATGAATGTTAATATAATTAATATGTCAGCAATTGTAAAAATGATTGTGAGTTCATCGATTGTTAAAAAAACATGGCAAATTCATAAATTGTTTTCGGAGAATGAGGAATACAGTCTGAAAAATTTAATAAGAAGCATACACCATTTATTAAAGTACGAAAGAATCTTGCAGCATCAGAATACGTTTGTGATAAGCTCTTTTATTCCGCCGATAAATACCAAAGCGTTTGGCAGCTTGTTTGACGGCATACCTGGAAGCGGCGGGAATCTTTTTGAAAACTTTGTGAAAGGAAAAAGGAAGTTTCCCGTTTGGATAAATATTGATATTACGTCAAGATATCCGAACAACAAATATTTAGACGGTGATAGCGGTTTTTCGGAAAGACATTTTAATGATATGGAAAGAGAAAAACTCATATCTTTGATAAATGAGATACAGGACATGGGTGTTGGAATTATAGGACTTGCCGGAGGAGAACCTTTACTTAGAAATGACCTTGAAGAAATCGTTGAAAATATTGATGACAGAAGTGTTTCTTATGTCTATTCAACAGGATACGGTTTGACCTCTCAAAGAGCGAGGGATTTAAAATCGGCAGGCTTGTATGGCATAATAATAGATTTTCAATCAATGAATGAAGGCGAACATGATGAAAAAATGGGCTTTAACGGAGCTTATCATTATGCCGTAAATGCAATTGAAAACTCAAAAAAAGCCGAGCTCTATACTGTTTCAAGGACTTTCTGCAACAGGGAGCTTTTAGAAAAGGAAACAATGCTAGAGTTTATAAAATTTCTTGGACAGTGTGGAGTTGATGAAGTAAGATTGATGGAGCCCATGCCTTTTGGAAAAAGCGGAAGAATAAGCCGGGATGAATTGTTTACTGATGATGAACGAAAGAAACTGATTGAATTGCATATGTTATGCAACAAAGATGCGAATTTGCCGAAGGTATCCGTTTGCTCTTACTTTGAATCCCGGGAGATGTTCGGATGCGGTGCTGCGGGATACTATTCATTTATTGATATACATGGTGATTTATATCCGTGCGATTACATACCCTTTAATTTTGGCAATGTTTTTGAAACTCCGATAAAGGCTTTATGGAAAAAGATGTATAAAAGTTTTGAAACGCCGGAAGTGCATTGCCGTTCGCTAATTTGTCTTGGGAAAATGGAACGGGATAAATTTCAACAATATCCGCAAAGGGTGAAAACTTTGCCGGAAAGTTGCAAAACGTGCTGCGGGCAAGTCACACCGGGATTTTACAAAATACTTGGGGGAGAAAAGTAATTTTGTAATAATACTTTCAAATGAAAAAATATTATTTAAAAAAATGCCCCTCAAATTCCGTTTATATATCGAATATATATTACAAGAAAGAAGATGCCCAGATAAAAAGAGTAATAATTTCATTGCAAATAGTAATTTTGTTAGTATGTTTGATTTAAGCTGTCGGGGGGATGGAGCTTGAGGTGCCGCAAATATGTTGGCAGACGGTTTTTTATCAGAAGTACGGTTTTAGACTGTACATAGAGTTTGAAAACAGGTGGGCTTTATTTTGAAAACTTATTGAAAGTAATTTAATTTTAATATATAATGAAATTAAAACACGGTTAATTTTTATTACAGATTCATTGTTAGAGAGAGAATTGTTAATAACTTATGTATTTGGGAGTTTGGAGGCAAATCTTCATTAAATTAAGCGCTTAATATCTCAGTATTCAGTTCATGTAGCAGTAATTAATATTTTATTTAAATCCTGTTTTAATTGCCTCTAACATATCCCAAGATACAGAGTTTATATAGATAAAAAGTTTTAGAGGGAGGAGTTTGTACAAGGGATTGGTCACGTCTGTTTATGTTTTGGTTCTTTGAGCATAAGATAACCATACTGGAGAGCGTTTATTAATTCCCAGCATTTCAATGAAATAGCGTATTCAATACTTTATATGTATTGATTGTGCAAATATCAAAGCATATACATAGAATCGTATGTTCCATCGATTTATTAAAAACCACTCCCCAATATTTATCGACAAATTCTCTGGTATTTATTAAAACTGAAAATCGGACAAGAAAATATTAATATTGTTTATTAATATTAACACTAATTTTTGTTATTGTCTTGCTTGGTTTGTATATAAGGTATTTGATTTCAAATGCCTTTAGAGATCTTTTTATAAGATCATATAAAATATTAATTTTTGGGAGGAATGGTAGATGAGAAAAGTCATCAGTATGCTCTTAGTTGTGGCTATGCTGACGACGATTTTTGCGGCGATGATACCGCAGACAGTATCGGCGGCCACAATGACAGTCGAGATCGGCAAAGTTACAGCAGCCGTTGGATCAAAAGTAGAAATACCTATAACCCTGAAAGGAGTGCCATCCAAAGGAATGGCCAATTGCGACTTCGTATTGGGTTATGATCCAAATGTGCTGGAAGTAACAGAAGTAAAACCAGGAAGCATAATAAAAGATCCGGATCCTAGCAAGAGCTTTGATAGCGCAATATATCCGGATCGAAAGATGATTGTATTTCTGTTTGCAGAAGACAGTGGAAGAGGAACGTATGCAATAACTCAGGATGGAGTATTTGCAACAATTGTAGCCACTGTCAAATCAGCTGCAGCGGCACCGATTACTTTGCTTGAAGTAGGTGCATTTGCGGACAACGATTTAGTAGAAATAAGCACAACTTTTGTCGCGGGCGGAGTAAATCTTGGTAGTTCCGTACCGACAACACAGCCAAATGTTCCGTCAGACGGTGTGGTAGTAGAAATTGGCAAAGTTACGGGATCTGTTGGAACTACAGTTGAAATACCTGTATATTTCAGAGGAGTTCCATCCAAAGGAATAGCAAACTGCGACTTTGTGTTCAGATATGATCCGAATGTATTGGAAATTATAGGGATAGATCCCGGAGACATAATAGTTGACCCGAATCCTACCAAGAGCTTTGATACTGCAATATATCCTGACAGAAAGATAATAGTATTCCTGTTTGCGGAAGACAGCGGAACAGGAGCGTATGCAATAACTAAAGACGGAGTATTTGCAAAAATAAGAGCAACTGTAAAATCAAGTGCTCCGGGCTATATTACTTTCGACGAAGTAGGTGGATTTGCAGATAATGACCTGGTAGAACAGAAGGTATCATTTATAGACGGTGGTGTTAACGTTGGCAATGCAACACCGACCAAGGGAGCAACACCAACAAATACAGCTACGCCGACAAAATCAGCTACGGCTACGCCCACCAGGCCATCGGTACCGACAAACACACCGACAAACACACCGGCAAATACACCGGTATCAGGCAATTTGAAGGTTGAATTCTACAACAGCAATCCTTCAGATACTACTAACTCAATCAATCCTCAGTTCAAGGTTACTAATACCGGAAGCAGTGCAATTGATTTGTCCAAACTCACATTGAGATATTATTATACAGTAGACGGACAGAAAGATCAGACCTTCTGGTGTGACCATGCTGCAATAATCGGCAGTAACGGCAGCTACAACGGAATTACTTCAAATGTAAAAGGAACATTTGTAAAAATGAGTTCCTCAACAAATAACGCAGACACCTACCTTGAAATAAGCTTTACAGGCGGAACTCTTGAACCGGGTGCACATGTTCAGATACAAGGTAGATTTGCAAAGAATGACTGGAGTAACTATACACAGTCAAATGACTACTCATTTAAGTCTGCTTCACAGTTTGTTGAATGGGATCAGGTAACAGCATACTTGAACGGTGTTCTTGTATGGGGTAAAGAACCCGGTGGCAGTGTAGTACCATCAACACAGCCTGTAACAACACCACCTGCAACAACAAAACCACCTGCAACAACAATACCGCCGACAGATGATCCGAATGCAATAAAGATTAAGGTGGACACAGTAAATGCAAAACCGGGAGACACAGTAAATATACCTGTAAGATTCAGTGGTATACCATCCAAGGGAATAGCAAACTGTGACTTTGTATACAGCTATGACCCGAATGTACTTGAGATAATAGAGATAGAACCGGGAGACATAATAGTTGACCCGAATCCTGACAAGAGCTTTGATACTGCAGTATATCCTGACAGAAAGATAATAGTATTCCTGTTTGCAGAAGACAGCGGAACAGGAGCGTATGCAATAACTAAAGACGGAGTATTTGCTACGATAGTAGCGAAAGTAAAATCCGGAGCACCTAACGGACTCAGTGTAATCAAATTTGTAGAAGTAGGCGGATTTGCGAACAATGACCTTGTAGAACAGAAGACACAGTTCTTTGACGGTGGAGTAAATGTTGGAGATACAACAGTACCTACAACATCGCCGACAACAACACCGCCAGAGCCGACGATAGCTCCGAACAAGTTGACACTTAAGATAGGCAGAGCAGAAGGAAGACCTGGAGACACGGTGGAAATACCGGTTAACTTGTATGGAGTACCTCAAAAAGGAATAGCAAGCGGTGACTTCGTAGTAAGCTATGACCCGAATGTACTTGAGATAATAGAGATAGAACCGGGAGACATAATAGTTGACCCGAATCCTACCAAGAGCTTTGATACTGCAGTATATCCTGACAGAAAGATGATAGTATTCCTGTTTGCGGAAGACAGCGGAACAGGAGCGTATGCAATAACTGAAGATGGAGTATTTGCTACGATAGTAGCGAAAGTAAAAGAAGGAGCACCTGAAGGATTCAGTGCAATAGAAATTTCTGAGTTTGGTGCATTTGCAGATAATGATCTGGTAGAAGTGGAAACTGACCTTATCAATGGTGGAGTACTTGTAACTAATAAACCTGTAATAGAAGGATATAAAGTATCCGGATACATTTTGCCAGACTTCTCCTTCGACGCTACTGTTGCACCACTTGTAAAGGCCGGATTCAAAGTTGAAATAGTAGGAACAGAATTGTATGCAGTAACAGATGCAAACGGATACTTTGAAATAACCGGAGTACCTGCAAATGCAAGCGGATATACATTGAAGATTTCAAGAGCAACTTACTTGGACAGAGTAATTGCAAATGTTGTAGTAACGGGAGATACTTCAGTTTCAACTTCACAGGCTCCAATAATGATGTGGGTAGGAGACATAGTGAAAGACAATTCTATCAACCTGTTGGACGTTGCAGAAGTTATCCGTTGCTTCAACGCTACTAAAGGAAGCGCAAACTACGTAGAAGAACTTGACATTAATAGAAACGGCGCAATTAACATGCAAGACATAATGATTGTTCATAAGCACTTTGGAGCTACATCAAGTGATTACGACGCACAGTAAATATTAAAATTGGGAGGAAGGATACCCCCCGGTATCCTTCCTCGCAAAAATATTCTTTTTTTATATTTGAAAAGCAGAAAGAGAGAAACAGATTAAAAATTAGAGCTATATGTGCTATACATGAGCTGTTGAAGGGGGGAATTTTTTCTTCATGAAACGAAAAAATAAAGTATTATCAATTTTGTTAACTCTGCTGCTAATAATCTCTACCACATCCGTAAACATGTCTTTTGCTGAAGCAACTCCAAGTATTGAAATGGTTCTTGATAAAACTGAAGTCCATGTAGGAGATGTAATAACGGCCACAATAAAAGTCAATAACATTAGAAAATTGGCGGGATATCAGCTAAATATCAAATTTGACCCTGAAGTTTTACAGCCGGTAGACCCTGCAACAGGAGAGGAATTTACTGATAAGTCCATGCCGGTAAATAGGGTTTTGCTGACAAACAGCAAATATGGACCTACTCCTGTGGCGGGTAACGATATAAAGTCAGGAATTATTAATTTTGCTACGGGATATAACAATTTAACAGCGTACAAATCCAGCGGAATAGACGAACATACAGGAATAATAGGAGAGATTGGTTTTAAAGTTTTAAAGAAACAAAATACGTCTATTAGGTTTGAAGATACATTATCGATGCCCGGGGCAATATCGGGAACAAGTTTGTTTGACTGGGATGCAGAAACTATAACAGGATATGAGGTAATACAGCCGGATCTTATAGTTGTAGAGGCAGAACCGTTAAAAGACGCCAGCGTGGCTCTGGAACTGGATAAGACGAAGGTAAAAGTAGGGGACATAATAACAGCGACGATAAAGATAGAGAACATGAAGAATTTTGCAGGGTACCAGTTGAATATCAAGTATGACCCGACCATGTTGGAGGCAATAGAACTGGAGACAGGAAGTGCGATAGCGAAGAGGACATGGCCGGTTACAGGAGGTACTGTTCTGCAAAGTGACAATTATGGAAAGACGACTGCGGTAGCGAATGATGTAGGAGCAGGTATAATAAACTTTGCTGAGGCATACTCGAACCTTACCAAATACAGAGAGACAGGTGTGGCAGAGGAGACAGGTATAATAGGAAAGATAGGCTTCAGAGTGCTGAAGGCAGGAAGTACGGCTATAAGATTTGAGGATACGACAGCGATGCCGGGAGCAATAGAAGGAACATACATGTTCGACTGGTATGGCGAGAACATCAAAGGGTATAGCGTAGTACAGCCTGGGGAAATAGTGGCAGAAGGAGAAGAGCCGGGTGAAGAGCCGACAGAAGAGCCTGTACCGACAGAGACATCGGCAGATCCCACACCGACAGTGACAGAAGAGCCTGTACCTTCAGAGCTTCCAGATTCCTATGTAATAATGGAACTGGATAAGACGAAGGTAAAAGTAGGGGACATAATAACAGCGACGATAAAGATAGAGAACATGAAGAATTTT
>ENA-OWPA01001167-OWPA01001167.1-bioreactor-metagenome-genome-assembly--contig:-NODE-1167-length-19853-cov-4.298291_pt1 | contig 19853 bp, 25 predicted proteins | sample MGYA00238139_ERZ651803 | MGnify/ENA primary metagenome ERZ651803 (study PRJEB26909, sample SAMN07631231) | bioreactor metagenome | isolation source: Switchgrass digestor | place: USA: Dartmouth... | reverse complement strand
CAATATCTCCTGCCGATATATCCTTTCGGGATAACGCTTCTTAATGCGCTCAAAAAAATCCGCATCTTTGTCAGTAAGATACGGATTCTCAAACGAGGCAAATTGCCATGACTCCCAATTGGGGTCATACAGGGGGTCATCTTTTTGTCCCCATCTGAACATACGATGAAATTGGGTATGTGCACCCTTGGGAGTAGAGTTGATTAGGGCAATACCACCCCTTCCTCCAGGTCCCCGACCAGGAGACATTAAACGAGTTTCAAGATTTGCCCATACTTCTTCAAGGTTCTTGATTCTTGCTGCCTCAGTGATTTGCACAATGTCTAAACCAACACCAACCAAGGCATCAGGGTCGTCGGCAGACCGTACTTCGATTAACCCGCCGTTGATCGTGGAAATCATGTAGTCAGACTTCCAATAGTCCACCACCCATTCACGGGGGAAATATGACTGAAATTCACGCCATATCTGAGATGCCATCTTATAGGTCGGAGCAACAAACCATCCATATACGGTAGGCACAAGTTCTGGCCCCCTGTCCTCAGACAGCATTTCAGCGAATCGTTGGATGAATTCCATGACCATGCAACGGTCTTTCCCAAAGCGTGAACCTGCTGCCAACAATTTGAATCGGGCAGGACTCTGATGTATCAAGACCTGTTTCTCATGGGGCGTATAAGGCAGGATAGCCCGCCTTACACCGTCATTAGCATTAGCATCCGCTTGTGCTCTTGCTTTTTCCATTCGACAGGTAGGGCACATATCAAAATTGGAATATTTTTCGTATTGAGACATCCATACTTGATTAAAAGACTGGTGGCACTTCAAGCAAATACTCTTTGCACCACCAGTCTCTTTTTCTACCGCTTGTTTAAGCCTATGTAATTGTCGTTCCGGCCTAGACTTCTGTGGTTCTTTGGAAGTCGCTGTCTTACGTCTCTTTATTACCTTTTTGTCAACTGCCATGATGTATCACAACCTAACTTGTTTCCACGTTCACCCCGACATTGCCGTCGTTTTGGAATACTGCCTGAATCTTGACCTTCGGCTTGTTTAGTTGCCGTGAATCATCAAACGCAGATAACCACATTTCACGCAGTTCGTTTAAGTCCTTCATGCCAGCAAGTAGCATCCGCAATCCCTTAACATCGTGTTCAGCTAACATATGGCGAATTGTTTCACGCAGTCCTTCTTCACCCTCAGCAGAAGTCAATTCGTCAAGGATGATGTTATTGAAACCATCAATCATCGGGACGTGCAGGATGTCAGCGTGTTTGGCAAGTGCAGCAGTCAATTCCTGTGCTTTAGCAATCTCCTTGTTCAGTTCAGCAAGAGTTTGAAACTCGTTAAGTTTGGCTAGCTTCCTGTCCCGCTCAATTTCAGGAGTTATCAGTACCGCTTCTTCAAGCGGATTCATGCCCAACTTCTTTTTCGTGGGAGGAGCGTCGATTATTTCGCCCTCTATTGATTCTGTTTTCCATACCTCTAGGGCATGGCAAGCCTTGCAATAAACCTCGTCACCTTCGCGCCGATATTGCCCTTTGGTGACGGTTTTTTTGCAGTATGCACATTTGAGTTTGGGTTCGGCCATTAGGTATCACCATCTTTATCTTTCGGTATCGGTCTGCGCTGAACAAACTCCCGAATTGCAATCCTGCGATAGTCGTCTAGGTCAATCGGAGAGTCCATCTGCGAATTGAGATATTTGCAGATAGCTTCAAATTCTTCCGCGAGATCAATCGGTACACGGAAATGAAACCACTTATATTCGCCCTTGACCCATCGCTTGGGTCGCCCTTGATCGCCCGTATAATTGGGTCGCTTTTGTTCCTTAATGAATCGGTCGACCGCCGCTTTAGAAACCACATATTTGCCCTGAAACTCAATCACAGGGAAAGGAAAAGTGCCCTTTCTGATATGTTCGTAAACATGCGCCTTTTGCCATCCCATCATTTGGCATACTTCAGGGACGGTATATGTTTCTCGTACTCTTTTAACAGCCATTGGTATCACTTCCAGTTCTCTATAATTACAGGGGTATTGATGATATTCACGAGTCCTAACTCTTTGTCATAGATAAATGTCTGCGCCTTACGGACAGCACCCAAATAACCGTGAGTAGCGTGATATGTGTCCGTAGCAGTAGGAGAAGAAACCCGACGAACGATAACGCCATTAATTTCCTCAATCATCTGCTCACTATGCAGGTGAGCAACGTGCATCTCCCGAAAGCGAGCCTTTGACCATAACTCACTTGCTTCTATAGGCATCAAGGAGGCTAAACGGGAAGCCTTCTCTTTGGTTCCCTTGGAGTTCTCTTTGTCACCGTGGCAATAACCAATCAAGGTATTGCCATAGAGCTGGTACTTGCGTGGGTAAGCATCAGTGTTCACTTCCACCCTTGGGTCATTCCTGAACCATGCTTCGAGGTATTTCAGGGCATGATAACTAATGACCTCATCGTGATTCGATGGGGTGTAGAAGGTCTTGACGGGCGCAAGTTCGGAAAATAATGTGATTGCTTCCACCAGGAGTTCCACACCCTTGTTAAACATCTTCTGCCAGCGAACATCCACATCCTGACGAGTGCCAGCCGTAGTAGTTTGGTCTATGGTGTCGCTGTTAAAGAAATCATTGGCCCATACGAATGTAATATAATCCAATCCTTCGGGCAGTTCGCGGTATATGCGATGGATGATGTCACGAAACATAGCGGTGGCAATCTTGTAATCATAGTTGTTGCCCGTATCACCATGCCAGCAGAGCTTGCCAAAATGTGCGTCAGATACGTTGACTTCTGCCATAAGATGGCGTTCTATCTTCGGTCTAGGCTTTACCCGAATAGGTGTCGTGAATTTGCGGTCTAGTTGGGCAAAATGCTTGTCGATTTCCTCAAGCGATAGTCCTTGCTTCTTTGGCTTCACCGTCAGCCTGGACTGATAGAGGGTTAATGCCTCGCCGCCCTTGGTCTGGTTCTGCCAAAAGTTATTGCGATAAGCAACGACTTCCCATTTTTCGGGCGCCAAACCATGCTTCTTCATCATCAGTTCAGGTGTTATGTCCTCAAGATTGCTGATTTCAATAATGCGCTCTGAAATACAGTCACCATTGGCGCGATATTCAAAACTCATTGGGGTATCACACGAAGGTTTGGGATTATTGGCTTTACCCTTAACATGCTTGTTCACCCAACGCCTCAGACTGCGTTCATTTCGTCCAGTTGCCCGCGCTACTGCCGCAATGCTGCCATGTTTCTTGAGTAGTTTGTTATATTCTTCAACCGTTAAGGGCACAGGTATCGCCTCCTTTTGGTCATACAAAAAACCACCCCGAAGGATGGCCTTTTATATGACTAAAGCCGTTATTTGCAAAGAAGAATATAAGATAAACGCTATTTGCGAAAGCCGTTGATTGTGAAAATTAACGTCCCCTGCTCCCACCCCTGCTAATCATACGGTTTCCCGCAATGACCAGGACGTACTTCCCCACATGGCCTAATTTTTGTGCAAGTGGGCAGGGATTTGCACCCTGCATGAACTGGTAAGATTCTTGGTCTGTAACACAAAGTACGTTGTTACCAGCAACGAACCCTTATGGTCCTATCCGGCCTAGCGTCTACCTATTCCGCCACCGCCCCAAGATTGTTAAAAATCTGCCTGGGAGGTTTTGTTCTCCCAAGCTAAATAATATGTCCTGTGGGCACAGGCAGCGGGGCAAAGCCCGCCCGCTTTAAACCCAAGCAGGAGTCCTTTTGTTAAGGTGGCTATCTGTATCAACTACGCCGCTGAAGTCTGTAAAAATCTCATCGGCGGGCTCGTAATCATCATCTGGTGTCCAGATAGTCCACTTGCAGACACCTAGCCTATCTTTCCATACCGCGCGGGCCAACTCGGTTTTGAATCCCCGATCATGTGCGCCGATTGGGCTATGTGTGAGCTCGATTTCTCCTGCATCGTTTGCAAAAGCAAACATCGCCGTACCTGTCACGCGGCAATACTCCGCAAATAATGTCTGCCTAATAATTTCCTCTTTCAGCATTTTGATTGCCTGTTTTATTTTTTTATCCATTTTATTTCCTCCTTTTCTTTCACACTGGCTTTCACTAGGTGCATTACCGGCGGGATTTACCCGCCGTTGACCCTTGCCCTATGAGTTTATCCTTTACTTGCGAAAAAACCTAATATATAAGCGTCTGTATCTTCATTTTCTTCTTTGTATGACATGTAGTTGCTATCATGTTCGGCAAGATGCTCGTCTAAATCATCCAACCAGTTATCTACCTCTGCACCGCAAATCTCACAAATTAATGTATCCGACATTGTTTCCCATCCTTTCGTACTGATTGTCGAGCTTATCTCTTTTGTTTTGTGCATTACCGGAGCAATGCCCCGTCACTCTGCTTCTTCTTCCAATTCGTCCTCAAGCTCAAGAAGGTACTTTTCTTCGTACAGCTTTTTAAGTTCAACAAATTTCTTTGTGTCGAGTAGTTCAAGCTGCTGTGCCTTGAGGATTTCCTGCAAGGCCTCGTCTGCATCCACAGTGTAAGCATAATCCCTCTCACCCTGCCAGTCACTACCGATAATGATGACGTACCTGCCATCCCTTAGCTTGGTAATACCCTTGTGTCTGCCCATTCCTCCATTCTGCCAGTTTCGCCCATCCCAGTAGTCCAGGTTCTGGTTGTAACGCACCCTGGCAATAACGTCACCACCAAGGTCATACTGGTTTTTATACACGTTCACGCGGTACTGTTTTGCATCTCTAGTCATAAAATATACCTCCTTTTTATTACCTCTTGTTTTTATTGTATCTTATATTGTACCAAGTGTCAATACTTTTGGTACAAAATTTTAAAACAAGCATAAAAAGTACCCCTCGAAAGAGGAGCATGATTGTGTGTTTATTGTGCGAACCACTCCCACTTATAGAAGTGGCGAGCTTCGTGGTCGGTATTCCCATTGGAATAAGTTATCCCATGCTCAAAGGGCTGTAACTGCTTCCCCGCACTTAATCATTTTTCTATAGTACATTTATCTACTTGCACATTATTTTGTTGTAAGTAACTTATTACATCTTCTCTATCATCTATATAATCTATAGCGTATACAACCTTCTCTAAATTTTCAGCAACAATATATTCAGCACAACGTATGCAGGGTAAATGCGTTACGTATATAGTACATTTGCTTAAATCTAAAACACCATTGTGGATTGCTTGCAAAATAGCATTAGTTTCAGCATGAAATGCTTTGTTACAATGGCCGTCCTGTGCAGTACATTCAGTACAAGATTCCACAGAAGTATTACACCCCCAACCAACAATAATATTGTCTTTAACAACTACTGCACCGACTTTTAGTTTAAGGCATTTACTGCTCTCTGCCTGACCAAACGCTTTATTCATAAAAAATCTTTGTAATTGTCTTTCTGTTTCCGCCATTTAACCCCTCTCCTTTTTTGTTTATTTTTAACACGCGTGTACTTATTAATAGTATTATTTTTTGTGGGGGTAGCCACTTTACGCTTGTACCAGTAAGGGTGGTCATTATACTTGATTAAGTATTTGCAAGGGCTGTTGTATACGCCCTTGCAAGCACATTTTTTATGCTCTAGACGCTCAATAGATAATTCGCAAGCATGGTACATGCAGTAGCCCACACAATCATTTTTTACTGTAATCACATCCTTTCAAATCGAACATTTAATTCCACCAATTTGCAACCAATGAACCACTTTACACCCCCAAATTTATTTTATCTGTCTAATCCATGCTTTGGGAATCCATTGTCCCTTAGTATACAATTTATAGAAACAATCGCCATTTCGATATTCTCGTATGTCAAGAATTTCATACCATACATCTCCTACCAATGCTAATTTGCCAATGTCATTTTTATTAATTTTACATTCCTCCTGTAATTCAAATATTTTATTTTGTATTTCAATAAATTTATCCGCATACAGTTCAAAACTACTATTGTAATAATCTAAACTGCTATAAATTTCATCACATAACAGTTTGCATGTTTCTGTTATTTGCTCCAATATGCTTAATATTTCGTTGTTCATAGCATTACATCCTTTCAAATAATGTAATTGTTAATAATTTAATGTTACTACATACAAATTAACCAGCTAAAATAACCTTATGGTTATCTATTAATTAATCGTTTGTCCGTTTAAATACGGTTGTTAGTGTAATTACATCGTCTTGTTGCCTGATTAGTAACTCAGTGCAATCCTGTAATTCTAAAAATTTTTTGTCAAATTCTACCTTCCTTTTATTCCAATTAACTATAGCTTTAACAATACGTTCTAATAACTGTATATATTCTTCTCTATCCATTATTTATCTGCCCTCCTTCTAATTAATAATCAAAATGACTTTGACGTTCTTTTACTGTTTTGCTATCTTACCAACTCCTTTCTGTATTTTTTTAATTAAAAATAGAAGCACCATATAGTTATAACTATATGGTGCTGCAACAAAAAATTTTTAAAAGGGGCTTTAAGAACATTAAAGTAATGTTGTTGGGTACGTATATTATATACTGTATTTATTTCACCAACAACTATGCTAAGCAATAGGTTCTGTAGCACCCCAAGGAGTGCCAATACAAACCTCTGCTTCAAATTTTACCCAGCCATCCAATACAGGTGCTTCCATTTTTTCCTTAAACAATTTTGCTAATTCATGTATCCTGTCATGCTCTAGTGTTTCAGCTACAATAGAGTCGTGTACTGTTAGTAGTAATCTTGTCCTGCCGAATTCACCAGCCTGTATACTTTCATTTAGTCGTTTAATTGCAAGGAGTGTTACGTCACTAGCACCTGATTGTATAGGGAAATTTACTGCCTGTCTTTGTACTTCAGCCTTATTGTGGGGCGTTATCAATTCAAAATGTCTTTTCCTGCCATAAGGTGAAGTAACCACATGGGTTTTTAATACATCTAATTTAGTATCCTCTATCCATTGATAGCCTTGTTTATACGCATTAAAAAATTTTCTTTGTAATTCTTCCGCTTCTTGAACAGAAATATAAATTTTATCAGCAGCTAAAGCTGTTACTAGCCCTTGAGGCGTCATTTGGTAAATAGTACCGAAGGTTATACGCTTAGCACCAGTACGCATTGCCTTCGTAACATCTTCTGGTTTGCAGCCATACATTAAACAAGCAGTAGCAATATGCATATCTAAACCGCTGTGTATAGCTTCATGTAATGCTTTATCTTTAGAAATCCAACACCACATCCTTACCTCAGCTTGTGATAAATCACCATCTATTAAAATCCAGCCCGGAGTAGCCGCAAAAATATTACGTGCTCTAGGCCCTCGTGTAATATTCTGTAGGTTAGGACTGCTGCTGGATAATCTACCTGTGGCAGTTACTGCCATATTAAATTGTGTATGCACTCTTTGTTGCTCGTCTACGAATTTTTTAATGCCTTTAATGTATGTGGTATGAAATTTAGACTCTTTACGGTATTTTAATAACAGGGGTATTAGCGGGTGTTCATCCACAAGGGCATTGAGTGCTTCTTTATTTGTAGATGTAGTGCCATTAATCGGTAATCGTAAATCTTGATATAACAACTGCTGTAATTGTTTTGGTGAATTAGGATTAAATTCTTTACCAACTAATTCGTACATTTCCTTTTTTAAATTATCTAATTCTACATCTAATTCTTTATCTAAAGCATTAACATAATCTAAATCTACATAAACACCTAAATATTCCATACGAGTTAATACGTCTGATACAGGATACATTATTTCATTTAAAATCCATTTAGCTGTTTCATCTAACTGCTGTTCAAATAATTCATACAGCATTAATGTATACGCAGCATCTTTAGCGTTATATTCGTAGATGTCGTACACATTAGGGCAATTTTCCATAGCCTCATAATAGTTTATAATTTTTTGGTTGTAGTCACCTATATTGAGGTACTCCCGTATAAGATACTTTAAACCATGCACTCCACGCCTTGTGACATCTGAGTAAATACGCTCATCAAGAATATACGATTGATACATAGTATCAGCAAAAGTGCGTATTTGTTGACTAAAGCCATTATGCCACAAGGTTTTTAAGTCATGTTTAAAGTTATGCCCTAATAAATTTTTATTTATTAGGGCATTAGACAGACGCTCTACTAATTGTGGATTATCGAGTACGTCTTTTGTAACAACTACTGCTGTGTTTTTACGCCAAGACATACCAATACATATAAGTTTACCTGTACTGGTGTTTTCTACGTCTAATGCAATAGGCGTTTCTCCCAATTCATCAAGGCGGACTATCAAAGCGTCTAATAATTCTTCATTATCAATTAACTGGTATTGAATATTACCGTCATGTATAACTAAGGACACATCACCAAAAGCTATTTCTGCGGCTTTTTGAATATCCTTAGCAAATTCTTTATACATTGACGGTGTGCGTACTACGTTAGACGGATGCATTACTGGTATAACGTAGCAGCCAAAATCATCTGACCAGACCACATTACCTCTTTCTTTGTAAATACTGCGTTTATGGGGCAATAGCAGTTTCATTGCTATTGCCCCTACTGCTACAATTACTTTTAATTCTTTTATACTTTTTAATTCATGGAATAAACGATTCTTACAGCACTTTACTTCTGACGCCTTAGGTTCTCTGAAATCCTTAGGAACACAAGCAACTGTTGCTGTTAAAAAACAATCAGAGAAACCTAAACCAGCATCATGCAGTGCCTTTTCAAAAATACTACCCGCCCTACCGTAAAAAATGTTTTTAACTCTATTAGCATTACTATGAAACATGTCAGTTACTACAGCTATTTTAGTTTTTGTAGTAGGCAGTGTGCGTAGTATTCTTCTGCAACCGTATAAACCACAGTTTTCACAGTCGCATAAATCATAGCTTGTTATTTCTACTATTTCTTGTGGATCGTTTTGGTTTTTCTGCTGCAGATTGCTCTGCTGTAAATTGTTCTGATGCAGATTGTTCTGATATTGTTTCATTTGACACAATACCTCCATCAGATTGCTTTATTTCCGCAGGGGCTGTTTGTGGTACTTTTAAAATGAACATACCCTTTGCGTTGTTGTTCTCCCACAACTCCAACTGTTTAAACAGTATTGTCATTTGTTCTTTAGTAAGATTGTTAAACACTGCCTCTGATTGTGTAGTGCCTGCTCTTTGTATGCGTACAACGTATCCTTGCCTGTTTACTGCCGGTTCTAGTATTATGCTTTGCACATCGTACCAAATCATTATTTTATCGTCTGATGGTGTAAATGCTATACATCTGCTCATTAATATGACACCTCACTAATTTTTTATTATTCAAAATAAGATTATTCCACTTTATCAAACTCATTAGATTCTTTGTATGTTACAATGGCTTGCCACAAGGAACGTAATACTGTTTCATCGCCATTGTTTAAATAGTATGCTAGTAAGTGTCTTGCGGCATCTCGTGCGTGTTTTTTGCCTTGCGTAAATTGCCACACACCTGTGGCTTTTAATAGTTTATCAGTAGCAACTATCCGTTTTGATGGCTGTTGCTCTACCACTTCCACACCGTTTATACTGCACCATTCCTTAATACGACCAATAATTTCTGCAGACGGTATGTTTGAAAATGCTTGTTGCTGTGCCTTCCAAGGATATAATGTGAAGGACTCTATAATTACCTTATCTGCTTTATTTAAAACAGGCAGGAGGTCGTTGAAATTAACGACCTCACCACACTCGATATAAGTAAGCGGTTCTGACGCTAGTATATAACCTGTGGTAACTCCTGGGTCTAATGCTAGTATTACTGGATTATTCATTAGAACGCTAATTTACCTTTCCTAGTATTATTGCTGGTATCTTTAGCAGATAAAGGTAAGAAGTCCTTAATCTCATTCTTTATTTCACCATTATATTCTCTTTGGTCAACTCTAACTTTTAAGACTTTGCCATGCAAATCTCTAGTATCGACTCTTAAATCACTGGGATTGGCTGGATCAAGCATATCTATAGCTACAAGCAGTTTGCCTAACTTCCAAATACCTTTGCCTTCAATCATAAAATTGTCGAAAATTTTACGATTAGCATACTCACCATCGTTAATGACAAAGCATAAACTGATGTACTGTGTACCATTTTGACTAGTGCGGATTTCATCTGACCAAGAAGCATCAATAGTTACTTCATATATACCTTTTGGTACAGGCTCAAATTTACCTACATTTAAATCTCCATCATAATCACTAAAAGATAAATTTAATTTTGGCATAATTATCTTCCTCCTTTAATAAATTTTAATAATCTGTTACTGATTTAATTAAATACACCCAACAACCTCTCTATAAGCGCACCCCCTTTAAATTGCTGCAAGAATTTTTGGAAACAAAACTCCCAAATCAGGATTGTACTCTATTGGGTCTAAAGCACCACTTGGATTTTTAGATACATATCTATCAGATGGTTGCACATACAACCTGCGTGTAACAACACCGTCAGCATCGGTATCTGCATCAAGTAATGCCACAAAGTTAAAGTATGCTGGTAACTCTAGTGCTAAATTTTTAGGTTGCACAAAAGGTGCGTACATCATTTCTGATCTAATATCCATAACTAGTGCTGTCATGATGACGTGCATCGGCAAATCTCTAAAACTGCGTACTAAATTACGCATTTTTTCGCCAACACGATTCCAGTCGCTTTGTTCAAGAATATCTGGGTCATGCGTATCTCTTTTAGATACAGCGTGTTCCACAGCAGCACGTTTAATTCTGCTGTTAATATCTGTTAAACCGTCAATTACAACGGTTTCGTAATCATGATTACCACTGTATAAAAATTCATATGCTTCTGCTATATCGTCTAAAGAATTAATTTCCCAAATATCTGGAACAATGCCTTTGGCTTTTTGTAACGCTTTAAGGGTAGCTATTGTTACGTCAGCTTCACCCAATAATATTAAAGGTTTAGGTGCAGTTGCAGCTAACCAGCTTTTACCTTTACCAGCATCAGCATATATCAAGCCTTTAATATACGACGGTCTTTCTGTTAACGATATTATTTTCTTATGGGCTGTTTTAGTATCTGCTGTTAGTTTACTCATATGACTTACCCCCTTCATTAATTTCCTTTAAAACTCTTTGTTCTGTAATACGCTTAGCCACAGCGTTAAGCTTGTCCTCCCAAGACTCACGCTCAGGTTCTACTACATACTTTGCTTCAGCTATATACCGCCAATCCATACCTGCGTTCATAGCAGTACAAAGGCTTGTATAGCTGCAACGCCATGTGCAGTGCAGACCTGCACAAAACTTGTGCTGCATAATAGGCATATCTTTTTTAAGATTTTGCACAGTGTAGTACAAATCATTTTTGATAGCTAATAATTCATCTTCATTACGGATAACCGAAATGCGTTTAACTATATCGTCTTTTACTTGATTAGGTCGTTTAATTTTACGCACCACATTGTATAGAATACCTCTAGGTTTACCTAATAATTGAGTTGCCGCTAAATAATAGTAATTGGCTTGATGGTCTAATTGCAGCACTATATCCTGTGGAAAAGATGCAGCGGATTTATGCTCCAGTAACCACACATTGTTGTTGTGATCTGTAACAATACCGTCAAATGTACCTTTAAATCGTACACCGCGCATGACTTTATTATCCGGTTTCCACACAGGTACTTCAAAATCTTGCTCAATAGCGTTTACTTTAAATGCATCGTTAACTTGAGCAAAATCTAAATAATATTCAAGTAATTTATAACTCATATCCACAGCATCGCTTATTTCATCTGCCTGCTCATCCGTTTGTGCTACTAATGGTAAAGCATGGTACTTTTCCCACAGCAGTTTTTTCCAAGCAGTTAAATAGTCAAATGCTATATTTCTATCCATATTGTTTTTATAATAGGCCGCAATTCCTATGTGCATACCTGAGCCTGCTACTAATTTTTCATCCATAGATACTGGTACAAGATTTTCAATGTACCTGAAATAGTATAATCTAGGGCATACTTTATAGGTACTAAGCATTGACGCACTAACGGTTAGCATACTTTGTCACCTCCGTCTATTTCTATGATAAAACCTTCATCAGCTTGCTCGTTCAGGAAGTTACTAAAAGCACTTTCTATAGCAGACAACGATGCTAGTATTTCACCTAAATCGTAGTTGCATAATTGCGTAAAAAGCACTACCTCTAATCTAGCAATCATATTTTCTATAAACGTTTTATCGCAAAAAGCTGTTAATATATATTCATTTTTATCTGTTAATGCTGCTGTAAGGTATTTATTGCAATCAATTACAGTATCATTTATATCGTCAATAACACCATTTCGACGAATGGTTATAGTAATGACATTACCATCATTAGTCATTTTTATCATCGACCTTTCTCTTTTCAACTAACTTATGCACATCTTGTGCAAGAATTCTAGTAGCTTCTAGCGACCAATCAACTTTACGTAATACACCTTTTGCTATTAATCTGCGTACACTTGTTTCTGAAATACTAAGTAATTCAGCTACCTCCGCAACTGTATACGCCAATTTAGGTTCCTTCAAAATATACCACCCTTTCTTTATTTATTACGCATGTCTTTAATTAATAAATTTACATATTCCATATCAGATAACACTGTTTCTTTATGCTCTAGTATATTTAGCACACTTTCTTCAACTGTACCGGAACAAACTAATTTAATAATTTTAACTGCTTTAGTTTGTCCTCTGCGATAGGCTCTACCTACCGCTTGTCTAATATTTGCAGGCACATAATCTAAGTCAGTAAATATAATTGTAGACGCCACCTGCAAATTTAATCCTTCAGACGCAGCCATGATAGTACAGATTATGACTCTACATTCATCATCTTCTAAAAATGTTTGTTGTGCCTTTGCTCTGCCTGCATCGTTGACTGCACCAGTAATTACCACAGGTTTAAAATCTGCCAGCTTTTTTGCAAGAATATTTGCATAATCCTTAAAATTAGTAAATATAATAACTTTTTCAAATGGTGCTATTGCGTCTACTAAATCCATAACTGCTTCTGTTTTACAGCTTTCATCCTTATCACCAATCAAAGCAGGCGAGCAAGCTATTTGCCTTAGCCTAATTGTTTTAGCTAAAGCATTTCTTGCAAACACTACACCGCTTAATTCTTCAGCTTCTGGAGAGTTAACCCATGTCATAAAGGTTTCCTCCATCTGCTTGTATAACTTATGCTGCAACGGTGTTAACTGCAAGTACACAGCTTCTTCCACAGGTTCTGGTAAATCAAGTGAGTCTATGGTTCTGCGTAGCATAATAGGTTCTAGCACCTTAGCTAAACTGTTTGTGTCTTTAATGCCTACAATTTTACTAAAGCTACGCTTACCATATTTTTCTACAACTACATCGCAATAGTCATTAATAAAACGCCAATAACTAGCAAAACCTTTAGGATTAAGTGTATGCAATATGTGCCACAATTCCGCTGGTTGATTGCTTATTGGCGTACCTGTTAAGGCAAACACATATTCGGCTGGCTTAGCCAGCTTTTTTACTGTTTTACTGCGTATAGTTTTGCGGTTTTTTATGGCTGTGGCTTCATCTAAAATAACTACTTTGAATTTTTTAGCAAGCAGTTCGTCTATTCGCCGAACAACCGTATCATAATTAGTTACTACAAATTTTGTTTCAGGAATACTTTTACTCCTTGTTGTGTATTCCTGAGCACTATGGCTTGTCCAATAAGTTATTTCTCTGCACCACTGCCATAATAACGACTTCTTAGTTATTACCAATATCTGTGGGGCATTAGTTAATGACGCTGCTACAGATGCTTGTGCAGTTTTACCAAAACCTATGTCATCTGCAAGCAATGCACGTTTGGTTTGCAATAAAAAGTCTATACCTGCTTTTTGCGCTTCAGTAAGTTTTTGTAGATTTTCTCCACTAATTACTAACCACCTCCGACTATTGCAGATTATTGTAGATTAGTATAGACTAAGTGTAACACAAGGAAATGCCCAAAGCAACTTAAATTTTTACTCTTTAATAATTACTGTAACCATCCTTCTGCCGAAGGATATAGCTTCTTGTTCTGTTGCAAACCACAAATCAATTCTATTGCCTTTTATATCACCTCCAGTATCTAATGCGACAGCATCACCATAGCCGACAACATACAGTTTTGTGTATAAGGGTATTACTTCAGGGTCTACCGCCACAGTACCAACAGCAGGTATAGTGCCTGTGGCTGTAGGTGTAGTTAAACAATATGCTGTCGCTTCCATACGCATTGTGCGTACAGGTACAAATTCCTGTATTGATTCAGAAGTATTAACCTGTGGTTCAGTTTTAATCACCGTTGTTGGTATTACTTGTTTTACTTGTGGTTTTACCACAGGTTCTTTTGTTAAAAGTGTCGCAGTTAACCATAAACTAATTATTACTAATATAGCCGCAATACATTTCTTTAACATATAACACTCCTTTTATATACTTTTAGTTTTTTGATGTGTGTTTAATGCATTTAACAACACAGCCTTTTTGTATCGTTTTATTAAAGCATCGTACTTTAATCTAGCACTAGTTACTTCAAAAACTGCTACATCTATAAACTCCGGTTCAGCATTATTGAAGTTTTGCTCTGCTATTTGCAATTCCAATTTAGCATTATTTAATTCCTCCTTTAACTGTTTTATTTTACTCTGCCCATCATATCCCATCACAAAATTCCCTCCTCTAGCAAAACCAGTGGATCACATATGCATTTAATCATCACCTTTTATATAGTTGCTATCATGTTCTTGTTTAACTGATATTTTTATACTGCCACTTGCTTTGCCAAGTAAGACTTCCGTTAGCAAAAGCAAGTCATCACGCGCAATAGTTATATTTACTACATCAATAACATTAGTATATTGGTTGTCCAATCCCAGTAATTGCTTAAGTTTAGCGACTCTGGCATTAAACAAATCTTCTTTAGTAGCAGAAGATGTTACTGTTTCTACCCTGTTTTCTGCTTGTGCAGTAGATGCAGTTTTATTATTTTTATTTTTATTTTTATAATACCGTTCGTATCGGCGTGCTTTAGCTTGTCGTTCTAAAGGTTCAATGACAGTACCATAAAATTTATCTGCTTCTGCTTCAAGCACATCTGGTGCAATATCTTTCTCATAAAAAACATGGGTACTCTGATACTTGTATGAACCTAAGTGCCGTAATTCATGTACTATACCTAATTCTGCAAACACAGCATCATTCTGATTAAGGTAATAACCTACTTGCCTTTTGTCTGTAATTACTTTTAAACTGTCATATTTACTATTTTTTACTAGTTCTAACATACCATCAGGTGTTTTAAATAAGCACCCATTTTGCATATTTTCCAACACCACTAAAATAATGTCATTACTAATCTGTTTAAAATTAGGTATACCATAATTTTCCATTATTCATCAACCTCACTTTCGTTATCTTCTATCTCTAGCAGAGTGTAGTATTCTTGTATAGCACAGTCCCTGCTATTTTGTGCGTATACTGTAAACACATCCAACAAAGCAGGCAATACTGTACTATATTCAGTAGCTATGGGTTTAACTTTTTCTGCACCTTGTATTGCTTCATCTAAAGCTACGATGCGTTCTTCTTTTTTTAAAATGTCATTTATTGTAATTTTATCCAAGCTACAATACCCTCCTTTTAATTTTAATATTTATATTAAAAGAGGGGTTTTAACCCCCCAATTTTACAAATGTGGTTTGTGGCAAGTGTTTTTTAAACAATTGCTGTACGATCTCCCAATCACCACCACCCAATCCGCAACCAATTTTATATGGTGCAAAAATATGTTGTTCATTAAGTTGTGCAACTTTGATTAGGCATTGCTCAAGTGCGTTATAGTCGGTATATTGTTTATGCCTACCATAACCATCTTGAGCAAATAAGCCTATGATGGTTAATGATGGTGATACATGAGTAATCACAATATCACCAAGTTTTTGTTGACTATTTATATAATCTATATAGTGTTGCGGGTAAAGCGAACGTATTTGTTTCGCAATACCTGCACCCATGACACCCTTGCAGTTTACTTGGTGTAAGATGATACCCTTTTTTTGATTTAGTATGTTACCTTTGACTACTTTCATTAAAAACACTCTCCTCTTTTATCAAAAAGGGTTATTTATTCACGCAAATTTTTAATCTTATTCATTAAAACCTCCTTTCCCCATCAAGTGGGATTTAATTGGCCCAACAACCTACTGGTGGCAATACTTTTTCTTCAAGAATTGCAACCAGTTTTTCAGGGCTGCTGTAAGGTTTCTGCCATGTCAGTTGCCATTTATTGTAGTTATAGGGTATTTGACATACCCACCCTTTAACTGATACAGGATCAACCGCAATTGTGTAAGCCCCGTCAACTGGAGAATATCTAGGCTTAACTAATGCACAAGCATAGTCAATACCTATGCGGTGTTGACAGGTACCGTAAACACCAAACTGAAATCCTTTGTCTGCTAAGAAATTTTGAATTTTTTGAGCTATTTCTTTTTTGTCCATTAAATCACCTCTTTTTAGATACTAAACAAACAGCCTTGCTTTATAAAGCAAGGCTTAACAAACAGATAATTATGCATAATATACTATTTTCATATCACCTGCCTTTCCTAACAATTACAGTGCTGCATACATACCTACAACCGCTTATTTTGTTTTCTTTTTCTTGTTTGTTTTTTGTTAATTTCTTCTTCTTGCTGTAATATATATTGTGCTATGTCGTTTTTACCATAATTTACTAAACTTTGTATAACAATTTCTTTTATTACCGGCTCTAATATATCAAAGTTTTCATCAAGCCACTGTTCCCACATGGGTATAGTACCTATTTCAGCACTATAATACATATCTTCAGCATCAATATATATGGCATACAAGTCATAATCTAGCCATGAATCATACCTACCAAAAGTATAGCCATAGTTATTATTACTGTAGCTATACTTTCCGCTAGCATTACTGTTATAATATGCACTACCGTACTTATTGTAATTTATATCAATATATCTAACTGCTGTTTCATACTTAAACGACTTATCAGGTACATTGTCCAGCATAGAACATACTCTATCTACCGTATGCTCTAGTTCATTAAGATACAGCAGTTCGCCAGTAGTATGGTGGTTATAGTATCCAGTGCTCAAATTTACACCTGCAATTTCCCACGCAGGACATAAAATAGATATATCGCTAAATACACCTGTAGCAGTTTTAAACCCAAACGTGTTTATATATTCCTCAAATTCTTTATTGCTGCAGGAGTAAAACACGCAATCCTCCGCACCTTTTCTATCCAGTTCTATAATGTACCGGATATTATTCTTTTTTACTATTTTCTTTAACTCATCGGCAGCACTGTACGCACCAGCACCACCACTTTCCTCATAATTCGTAAATAACACATAAGGTTTATACCCTTTTTCTAATATATTTAATATACCTAGCACACCTGCTCTATCATCAGCTCCTAAACCTGTGGGTGACCACAGGACATTATACCGCTGGTCATGAAATATAATACTAGGTTGTTGATTATGCACTATATCCACATGGGCAACAACCATAACAGGTACAGAACCTTTAGCAAATAGAAACAAGTCATTTTCCTGACGAATTGTTTTATAACCTAGCTTCATTAATATTTCTTTTAACGAAACCAGCAATTCTTCCGCATCCTGTTTAAATACCCATTCTATATTATCAATGGTATTATACATATTCATTCTCCTTCCTTCACTACACTAAGTTACTCCGCACTAGTGGCTGGTATGTTGTAAATAACTCATCATAGCAGTCATCACAGTAATATTCATCATCCACTTCAACAGCATTATCCACAGCTATAACGTCACTGCAATTACTACATTTTGTAAACAATTCGTCATAGCAATCATCGCAATAATATTCACCGTCTACGTCAACAGCATCTTCTATACGTACAACATCACCGCAATTACTACATTCTGTAAACAACTCTTTGTAGCAGCTGGCGCAATAATACTCGCAGTCTACTTCAACAGCATCTTCTATACGTATAACATCACCGCAATCAATACATTCTGTAAACAATTCGTCATAGCAGTCATCACAGTAGTTACCGTCATTGTCTACTGTAATAACATCCTCCCACCGTATTGTACAATCACAGTGGTCGCAATACGTATACAGTTCGTTAAAACAATGATCACAATAATATTCATAGTCATAGTCAACGTAATGTGCATCATAACGATCTATTGTTTCGTTACAATAACTACAATAAACAAACCTTTCATCAAAACAGCATACGCAGCAAGGATCTCCATCCGGCGTCCAGTAAACATCATTTTCTGTTGAAATTATGTTGCCGCAATATACGCAAACGTACTGCGAGCAATCCGAACAGTGAAAAGATGATTGTGTATCATCCTGTCTAAGCTGTCCACACTCAAAACAGTATACTCCCTCCGCACCTAAACTGAATTCCAACACATCCTCTGCATCGTGCGCACTTTTTAATACAATAGCAGCACATGCAGGATCATCGTAAATATATGCTGAATTATACATCTTAATACGATTACTATTTATATTCAGCTTGACCCATGTACTATCCGGGTCAAAACCCGCATGAGTATTCAAAATACCAGCAACCATAGCCCGCACCTGTTTAGCCACAAACAACAGTTGCTTTGGATACTCTTTCATAAACAAAGCAGCGTTCTGATCAAAATTAATGTTTACCCATTGCCGCCAGATTTTCTTAGGCAGCTCTATACCTAAAGGAGAATACTCAGTCTTATGCAAATATGCATAAGCCAGTACCGTACTTTCATCAAGCAACATAGCCAACGGTGCTGTACGGTATACACCTTCCAGCGCATAGCAGGACTTCCAGCCAGTCGTGTGCACAGACGCCATAGCTATATCCAGCGGATTAATCGAAAGTACCACTACAGCATCCTGCATCAAACTTTCCAGCAATACTGAAAAAGCCAGATTAAGTTTGTCTGCATATTCTCTAACTAAATCATTATTGTGATTTTCTACTACCGCTTTAAAATACTTAGACGCCTTAGTGCCCACAGGAAACTCGATAGTTTTCCCTGTAGACTCAATGTATATAGTTCTAGCCATTGCCAGCCTATTTGTGCACAATTCTTCCAAGGAAAACTTTATATTTTTGAGAACATTTTTAAAGAGACGCTTAAATCTAAGTTCGTGACGAGGTATAACAAATTCAGGAATAGCATTATTTTGTTCAATTATCTCATTTAAATCAAATGCATCTGGTTCAGAACTAATCAATTCAGCTATATTGATTTTACACTCAATCCTGCCTTCCTCATCAAAGTAAGGCATTAATTTGGCTTTACGTCTCTCCCATGCTTTTTGGTATTTCTCCACAGCACTTTCAGATACAGTGTATCCAGCGTTTACATACAACTTCTCAAATAAACTCCAATCAAAATTCACCATTTAAAATTCCTCCTTTTATTTTTTTTAAAAGCCGCAAGCTGTAATTCACAGCCACAATTAAAACTTGCTGTAATTTACAGCCACAATTAAAATTTGCTGTAATCACAGATACTAGTAAAACCTCTACTTAAACCACAGCGGCAATTAAAACTTGCTGTAATTACAGCTACCATTAAGACTTGCTGTAATTCACAGCCATAATTAAAACTAAATTACAGCCATAATTAAAACTAAATTACAGCCACGATTACAGCCATAATTAAAACTAAATTACAGCCATAATTAAAACTGAATTGTGACTGTAACCACAGCCGCAATTAGTGCCTAAATAGCTTTA
>ENA-OWPA01001159-OWPA01001159.1-bioreactor-metagenome-genome-assembly--contig:-NODE-1159-length-20027-cov-3.314286_pt1 | contig 20027 bp, 24 predicted proteins | sample MGYA00238139_ERZ651803 | MGnify/ENA primary metagenome ERZ651803 (study PRJEB26909, sample SAMN07631231) | bioreactor metagenome | isolation source: Switchgrass digestor | place: USA: Dartmouth... | reverse complement strand
GATATCACCACGGCCGCTAATGCAAGTGATGCGCTTGACGCCCTGGATGATGCCATTAGTACTGTTTCGACTCAGCGGGCAATGATTGGTGCTTACCAGAACCGCTTGGAATACACGGTTACCAATCTCCAGACCCAGTCGGAGAACCTCACCGCCGCGAACAGCCGCATCCGCGACGTGGATATGGCCCAGGAGATGGCGGAGTTCACCCGGTACCAGGTTCTGCAGCAGGCCGGCGTGGCGATGCTGGCCCAGGCCAACCAGCTGCCGCAGGGCATCCTGAGCCTGCTCCGGTAACTACAGACCTAGTTGAAGCGACGCCGTCCCCCCGGGCGGGGGGACGGCTCCTTTTCCAGTCGCCTGAGGAGGGATTCACTTGGATCTCGCAACGATAGGCGGCGTCATATTCGCCATCGCCGTCGTGGCAACGGGCGCTGCCCTGGAGCATGTCGCACTCAAGTCCCTCCTGGGAATCAGCGCCTTCCTGATCGTCATCGGCGGCAGCATCGGTGCGACCATCATCTCCCACACCAAGGACGACCTCAAGCGGGTGCCCCAGGGGCTGAAGCTGGCCTTCATGCCACCGAAGCTGGACTACCTGGGCACCATCGACTACCTGATCAGCCTGGCGGAAAAGGCCCGCCGCAGCGGCCTTCTCGCCCTGCAGACCGATGCCGAGGTCGCCCCCACCCCCCTGCTGCGTCAGGGGCTCACCATGATCGCCGACGGCGCCGACCTGGACACTGTCCAGGATACCCTGGAGTGGATGGCCGACATGGAAGCCGAAGAGACCAACCGGGCGGCGGCCGTCTTCGAATCCTGCGGCGGCTACTCCCCCACCCTGGGCATTATGGGCACGGTGATGGCGCTGATCACCATCATGGGCAACCTGACCGAGCCCGATGCGCTGGCCGCTGCCATCGCAGTCGCCTTCCTGGCCACCCTTTACGGTATCGGTTTTGCCAACCTGCTCTTCCTGCCCATGGGTTCGAAGATCAAGCGGGCCACGGCGGAGCAGCGGAAGTTGAATGATATGGTCATCGCGGGCCTCCTTGGCATTGCCGCCGGCGAGAACCCGCGGATGCTTCGCGATAAACTGTTGATCCACGCGGGCCCGCAGAGCGGCGGCCGCAGGGAACGGGCCGCTGAGGCTGTTCCCGGTGAGGCTAGCGCCGCCAGGGAGGGGATCTAAATGGCCTCCCGTCGAAGGCGCCAGAACCACGGCGAGGAGGGCAGCGGCGGTATCGCACACGGCGGCGGCGCCCTCCGCTGGATGATCTCCTACTCCGACTTCATGACTCTCCTGTTCGTGGTCTTCATGGTCCTCTACTCCATGGCCAACGTGGACGCAGCCAAGTACCACAGTCTGGCCGCATCCCTCCGCCAGACCATGGGCACCAGCGGCGGCGCAGGAGTGGACATAACCCCGCTGCCCTCCGGGGGCCAGGCGGGCCAGGCGACCCCAGTCATTCCCGTCGAGGGGTCCGGTGACCTGCCGGCCTCACCCGATTGGCCTCTCCACCTGATGGATGAGGAGACCCCAGCAGACGAGACACCATTCACTTCTGAACCAGAGCCAGAAGTCTACACGCCGGTCCCAGATGAGACCGCTCCTTCCGCCGTGCAGACACCTTCCGTGCAAGCCCCTCCGCCAGACGCCATGAGCCAGCTGGCCGAGTCTTTCCAAAACCTCCCGGGCATGAGCACTGGACTCCTCGCGGCCACCCTCGAGGAACGGGGCCTTACCATCAGCATCGCCGGCAGCATCCTTTTCGCACCCGGTCAGGCCACACTAAAGCCTGACGCGAAGGACTACCTCGCAGGCGTGGCCCGGAACCTGGAGGGAGTGGAACTGCCCATCCTGGTGGAGGGCACGGCCGACAGGCCGGACGGGTCGAGCTCCCAGGGGTACAACCCGTGGGAACTGGCCGCCCTGCGGGCAGCCGCAGTGGTCAACTACTTCGTACAGGACTGCGGCTTCCCTGGCAGCCGCTTCGTCACCATCGGATACGGCAGTTCGGACGGATCGGCCCGGCCCCCGGAAGTAGTCAACATCGTGGTGCTCCGCCAAGCACAATAAAAGGCCCGCCGGAAACTCCGGCGGGTCTCGCTGTTATCTCCGCTGGTCCATGAGGCGGGACTTGCTGCCGCTGTTCAGAATCCGCTGCACACTCTTGAGCGTCTCCCGGGCCCGGTGTGAAGCCCCTGAGGCCTGCCGAAGCCGCTCCAGCTGCCCCTCCAGGGCCTGCAGCAGCGCTTTGTGCTGCCGGAGCAGCTCCTGCACCGTCCTGATCAACTCCTCATCCGCCGGCGTGCTGCGGACGAGCTCGCCGCACCGCTCCAGGATCTGCCCCCGCTGCGCCATAGCCTGCTCCAGCTGCGCCACTTGCTCCCCTGACAGCGGCCCTGCCAGGATGCCCAGCATCTCATCTCCCAGGGCCAGCACTTGCCGGTAAAAGCTGAGCAGCTCCTTCGGATCAGCCATGGACTGCCGCCCGCTGTACCTTCAGGCTCCTGGCTGCCTCACGCCACGCCTCGGCCATCTGCCCCAGGGCCTCCGAAACCTCCCGGTAAGCCCCGGGCTCCTGCTTAATCAGCCCCTGCCCCAGGCGCCAGCGCCAGTACTCGTAAAGCCGGTCCAGGTTGCCGGCGATTTCGCCCGCGTCATGATTCAAACAGAGGGCGAGCTCCTCCAGAATCCGCTGCGCCTTGCCGGTGTAGAGGCTTACATCCTCCGGCCGCCCCTCCTCGAGCCCGCGCAGTGCCAGATCTGCGAAGCGCCGGGCCCCCTCGTAGAGCATCGCCACCTGCTCGCCGGGGCTGGCCGTCTGCACCTGATAGCCCTGGTATGCCTGCAGTGGATTCATAACTGATCACCCCCTATTTCTGACTGCTGCCCGTCATGTAGCCGAGCTGTGCGAGCAGCATGGTCCCCTGCGACTGGAGCTTGGCCAGGGCCTCCTCCAGGGCCTCAAACTGAGCGCGCAAGTTGGCTTCCTTGACCTCCAGCTGCTCCGTGATCCGGGCAATCTGCTTGTCGATATCGGCGATCTGGCTGGAGAGCCCGTCATTTCGAGTGGTGAGGGCCCCGTCCACGCCCAGCGAGGCGTTGACGTACCGGTACATCTCCAGCGCCGGTGCGGTATTCTGCTGCATCACCATCAGCTCGGTTATGCCTTCCACCGGTTCGCCGTCAGTGGTTTCCGTCACAACCAGCTTGATGGCACGGGCAGTTACAGGGTCAAAGTCAAAAGTCTTAATGGAAGAACCGTCGTGGTTCTGGACCTCCGTGAGCGTCTTCCAGACCCCCGAGGCGTCCTGATACTCGATTCGGTAGCTCTTCAGGTTGCTCTTGAACTCGGTCGAGTTTGCCAAGTAGAGCTGGACTTGATCCACAGTTGCTGCCTGTGCGAACGTGATCGTCAGCGACTGCGGGCCCTTATCAGCGGCGGCCCAACCGCCCCCAGCGTAGCCGTAGCGTTCGCTGCTGGTCTCGCCGTTGACCACGTCCGCCGCGGCGTAGACGTGCTTGCCGTCAGCGGATCTGGTGGAGGAGGCCTCCACAGTCGCTCCCAGGGCCACGTTCTGCCGGATCGCCCCCAGCACCCGGGCGACGCCCTCGGCGTCCTCCTGGAGCTTCGCCTTCAGCTTTTCCTGGTCCACCAGCACCTTGCCGTAATCCGAAGTGCCGTACTGGCCTGTCGTAATGCCGATGTCGCTCAGGCTGCTGAAGCCCTTGGGAAGGCCCGCCGTCTGCCTGGAAAGCATGCTCCGCAGAGCCGTCTGCAGGCTCCTGGCCAGGGAGTCACCCTGGAGAGTACCTGCCTCCTTGGTCTCGCTGTTGTAGCTGGTGAGATCCCCCAAGAGGCTCATGCTGTCGTTGAGGGCGGTTACCCATTCCGTGATCGCCGTGGCGATCTTCTCCACGTCGGTGTTGATCGTGATATTGGTGCTTCCGGCCTTCTTCAGGGTGATGGTGATGCCCGGGAGCAGATCCTTCACCTCATTGGTGGAGGTGTTGAAGGTGGCCCCGTCCAGGGAGAACTGCGCATCCTGCGCCTCCACCAGATCCTTGAAGCCCAGGCTTGTGGCAAGGTCGCCACTCACTTCCATCTTGATGGCCCCGGCCTTGCCGCTCTCCTTGGACGTCAGCACCAGCCGGTACTGGACCTTGTCCCCGGAAGGGACCGGCACGACGCTGGCCGTTACGCCGATGCCCTTCGTGGGGTCGTCCTTGTCCCGGGCTGCGTTGATCTTGTCCCGGATGGAGTACAGGTTGTCCGTCGCGACAATCTCAATGGTCTGTCCGTTCAGCGTCAACGTACCAGCCACGTTCAGCGGGTCAGTGGCCTTATCCTGCGTCGCGGAGGCCATCACATGCTGGGTGGCCAGCTGGAACACATCCAGCTGGTGCGTCGTTGCGACAGCCCCTGCCTGGGCCGTCACCGTGGCCACGCTCCCATCTGTGAGAGTCGCTGTCCGGGACCGGTAGATGCTGGCGAACCGAATCGCATCCAACTTGGAACGCAAGGTGGAGAGCGAAGTGCGCACCTGCTGCCAGGCCTGCTGCTTCGCCTGCAGCTGCGCCTTCCGGTTCTCCTGCTGGGTGACCCGCTGGTACTCCAGCTGCATCAGCTTCTCGACGATGGTATCCGTATCCATGCCCGATATAAGTCCACCTAAACTGATCCCAGGCACGCCTCAGCCCCCCTTCCCTCAGGCCTTCTCATCCAGCAGGATGCCGATGGCCTCCTCCATGCGGTAGAAAGCCTTCAGCAGCTGCTCCGGCGGCACCTGGCGGATTACGTCGCCGGTTTCGGTATCCACCAGGCGGACCACAATCCGGTTGGGCTTCACCACCTCAAACTGGAGGGCGTGCTTGAAGATCTGAAGCCACTTGTTCATCTTCTCCACAGCCTCTTCCAGCTTGGCAGCGGGCTCCTCATTCGCCGGGTTGGGGGCTGTCCCCACATTGCGGCTTTTCTCCGCCGGTTCCAGGACCTTTTGAGCCAGATCCACCGCCTCTACGGGCTGTTCCCGACCAGCGGCGCTGTTGGACGGCATAACCTGCATGGGGATCCACCTCCCTACGCCAGCATGTAGTCGATCAGCGACTGGGGCAGCGCCTTGGCGAAGGAGGCCAGGGCCGCCATGTAGGCCGTCTGTGCCTCCACCATATCCAGCACCGCCGTTTCCAGGTCGCCGCCTGAGATCTTGGTCAGCCGTTCCTTGATCAGCAGGATCGAATCCTGGGCCTGCTCGGTGTACTGGGTCACCTGGTTCTGTCTAAGGCCCAGGTCGGAGCGCAGCACCGTCAGGTTGCTGATGGCCTGATCTAAAGCCGGCAGTCCCACGGAGGAAAGGTTGTCCAGATTGCCGGCATCCAGATCGGCGATCATCTGATCCAGCGCGCCGATGAAGGCCTCAGCGCCCAGCTTGTCCCCTGGCACCGTTACGCCCACCGTGTAGCCAGGCGCCACCGTCCGGAGCAGTTCGTTCCCGTCGCCCTGGTAGACAAGCGTTCCGCTGCTTTCATCAAACGGCTGCGTCTGCGTTTGATAGCCGCCAAAGAGATAGAGCCCCTGGTGCTGGGCGTTCAGCTCCTGCATCAGCGAGTCGCGGATCGCCTGCAGGGTGTCCCTCAGGCTCTTCTGTCCGTCCGGATCCAGCCCGACAGGCCCGCCGGACTGCACAACTGCTTCCCGGGCCGCCTGCAGCCGGTCGATCATGGTGCTCAAGTGGCTCTCGCTCACCTGCAGCCAGTTGACGGCATCCTCGCCGGCCCGCAGCACTCGCTCCAGCCGCGTCTGAGCGCCAGAAAGGCTCATGGCTTCCTCCACTCGCTTGGGGTCCTCTGAGGCTCGGGTCAGCACACGGCCGTTCACCGCGTCCTGGGCCTTGGCATACTGCTCACGGAGCCGGTCCAGATCATGAATGGCCCGGTTCATCAGCATCGCGTTGGTAATCCGCACCGCCTGTCACCTCACTTAGCGGATCGCGTTCAGCAGATCCTGTAGCATCGCATCCATGATGGCAATCACGCGCGAGCAAGCGGCAAATGCCTTCTGCTGCATGCTGAGCGAGGCCACTTCCTCGTCCAGGGAGACCCCCCAGGACGACTGCCGGTGCTCTTCACTGACCTCCACATGCGCCTTAGCCACATCGTAGGCCAGGTTTGCGTCCGAAGCCCGGGTTCCCAGCCATCCCACCAGGTTCTGGTAGAAGGCGCCCGGGGTCATCTTGTCTTGAGAAACCACCGTCGAACCGGTCCAGCCGGCAATTCCGACAGTGGCCAACTCGGCGATCTGCCTGGCCACCGAACCGTCTGAGGGTCCCTGGGTGCCGGCCACCAGCCCCTCGGCTGTGATGGCCGGGTTGACGGCCAGCATTTGGGGATTGCTCGCGTTCACAAAGAACGGTACAGGCTGCCCTTCCCCAGCTTTGGCTGAGGCGCCGTAGATTCCGTTGACGGCCGAGGCAACCTGCTGAGCCAAACGGGCGATCTCTGCCTTCATGACGGACAGTTCGCCATCCCGCACCGATACCAGCCCGGCCACAGCGCCGCCGCCGGTGAACACCTGCTGGAAGCCGTCGCCGCTCTCCCAGACCGGCGTACCGCTCTCGGTTATCTTCAGCTTCATCACCGTCGGCCCGTCCAGCACCACCACAGAGCCCACACTGATCCGAACTACGCCGTCCTTCCCTTCGGTGGCGGTGGCCCCCACAAGCTTCGCCAGCCTGTCCAGGGCCAGATCCCGCTGATCCCGCAGGTCCGCGTCGTTCATGTTGTTCCGGGACAGGTACGAGATCCGCTTGTTCAGGGAGAAGACCTGCTCCAAGAGCTGGTTGACCTCCCGGCTCCGGTCCTCCAGATCCAGATTGACCGTCTCCTGCAGGCTGCTGAAAGCCCGGTAGGCGGTCTGAATCTCGTTCACAAAAAGCCGCCCCGCCTGCAGCACCTGCAGCCGCGCCACGCCCGAGGTGGGCTCATCCGCCAGGGCCTGCCAGGCGTCAAAGAACTGGTCCAGGGCCTTGCGGAGGCCGCCGTTCACCGGATCGCCTATGATGTCCTCCACCTTGCTGAGCACATCCTGCCGGACCTCGGCGTTCCCCAGGCTCCCGCTGGCGTACCGGAACTGCTCATCAATGAAGAGATCCCGGATCCGGGCAATGCCCGGTCCGGTCATGCCCCCTTCGGTAGGGGCCAGCACCTGCCGCCGGGTGTAGGCGGGATCGTTGGCATGGGCGATATTGGTGCCGTGTACGGTGACCGCGTGCTGGGCATGCTGCAGTCCCCGCACGGCGTTGTTGACTCCCGTAAAAAGGCTGGTCTTCACAGCCAGTCTCTCCCTTCTCCCTCAGGTCCGGCGGTTCAGGCGGTGGGACTGGGGCTCGGTGGCCCAGCCGGTGCCCGGGTAACCGGTGCTCTTCCCTCCGCCGCCCACCATCAGCTTCAGGAGGAACTCCACCTGGGCGGACTGGCGCTCCAGGAGGCTCCGAAGCTTGGTCCGCTCTCGCTCGATCTCGTCGACTAACCCCCGGACCTCAGCGGGACTCATGTCGTTCTCCGCCTTTTCGAGCTGAGCCAGCAGCGCCTCGTGCCGTTCCACCCCTGCCATTACGGCCTGATGGTCGCCCCGCTTTACCGCTTCGGTCTCAGCCCGAACGACGGCCAGCATCTCGGTGAGCAGCGCGCGCAGGCTCATTCCTCCACCTCCGGCCCCTGCAGGAGCCGGCTTGCCAGCTCCTCGGTGCGGATGCGGTAGAGGCCGGCCTCCACCTGGGACTTCAGCGTGGCCACCAGGTCGGCCCTGACCTCAGGTACCTGCCGGAGCGCCTCCCGGAGGCTGCTTACCTCCTGGGCCCTCGCAGAGAAATCGACCTGATCTGTCCGGGCAGGCCCGCGGCTCTCTCGAATACCCCTGGGTGAAATCCGCTCCCGCCGGGCGCTCCGGTATGCCTCGGCAGGTCCCTGCAGCCGCTGCTGCTCCACCTTCATCGCCGCCACAACCCCTTTCTTCTCAATCCATGACTGACGCGCCAAGCCGCCTTGGTTAACCCCCGTGGCGGCCGGTTATCGCAGAATATCTTCGTATTATGCCCTCTGGCTTCGCCTAGAGCCACTCATCGGCTACGCCGTCACCCGGCGGGCCTTCAGGTTGAGCATCAGCAGCACTTCGCCCCGGGGAACGCCCAGCCGCTGAGAGATCTCGACGGCTGTAAGCCCCTGGTCATCAAGAGCCCAGACCGCGGCCCGGATCTGCTGGTACCGTTTCAGTGAGGAGATGGCCTTCGGCTCCGCAGCGGCCGCAGCCAGCGCCCTCTCCTGTGCGGGTGTCGCTCCGGCAGCCGCTGGGGCAGCCGAGCCCACGGGGGCAGCCGGCACCGCCAGGGCAGTGCCCGCCGCCGCAGACGCAGGCTTCTTCTCCGGGGCAGGCGCCTCCACCGGCTCACTCCCAACCCGGCCTGGAGCCGGCACAGTCTGCCCCGCTTCCTCCTCCGCAGCCTTCAGCTCCACAGTGTGCAGCAGTTCCCGCAGGAGCTCAATGCGGTCTTCCGCCTCTTCCAGCACGGCTCCGGCCTCCATGCTGACCTCCGCCACCAGCTCCTCCAGCCGCTTCAGAGACTCATCCACCTTCCGCTGCCGGCGCGTAATCTGGGTGAGGGTCCAGTAGAGCCCGCCTAAAAGGCCCACACCGATCAGCAGGTAGAACAGCATCTCCATCCATCTCATCCTTCCTATTTTAGGAGACCATCAGTTCCTTCAGCCGGGAGAGCTTCCCCCGGAGGCGCAGAATCGCCCTGCTGTGAATCTGAGAGATCCGGGCAGGAGAGAGCCCCATAACAGCGGCAATCTCCTTGGCCATGAGCCCTTCGTAGTAGAAGAGCGACACCACCAGCCGCTCCTGTTCAGTTAGAGAGTCAATGGCCTTCTCCAGCCGCTCCCGCCGCTCAGCCAACTGCGGTGCAATCTCCGGATCGCAGGCGTCGGGGTCGGGCAGCCGGTCGCTCAGGCTGCTCCCATCACCTTCGGCGTCCGGGAGGGTCTCGTCCAGCGAGAGAACTGAAAGGCATCCCACCTCGGCCATGCGCTGCTCCAGCTCGTCGGGGTTCAGCCCCATAAAGCGCCCCAGCTCCTCCTGCGTGGGCTCCCGGCCCAGGCGCACAGCCAGCTCGCCGTGGGCCCGTTCCAGCTCCCGCACCCGCTTCCGGAGGGCAGGCGCCCACTGCTGAGCCCGAATGCCCTTTAAGCACGCGCCCCGAATCCAGGGGATGGCATAAGTCTCAAACCGGACGCCTCGGGCCGGGTCGTACTTGGCCAGGGCGTCCAGCAGGCCGAAGCAGCCGTAGCCCTCCACATCTTCCTGATCAAACTGGGCGGGCAGCCCCACCATCAGCCGGCCTGCCACATAGCGCACCAGCCAGATGTAGCGCTCCGCCAGCTGGTCCCGTGCAGCGGTGTCGCCCTGTTCCCGCCACCGCTGCCACAGTTCCTGATACTCGACGGTCACAGGCTCCACCCCCCTACATCGCCTTGGGACTCAGCAGCCGGGCCAGCCTCTGGAAGAAGCCCCCGGCCTTGGGGATCGGCGGCTCCTCGCCGTCCTCCACCAGCAGCACCTTTCCCATGGCCCGCACAGCCCGAGAGGCGGGGCACTGGGGATAGGCGCTCACAAAGGGCCGCTGGGCCCGTACCGCCTGCCATACGCAGGGGTCCCTTGGCACAGTGCCCAGGATCTGCATCTCCAGTCCCAAAAAGCTGCGCACGGTCTCCACCAGCCGTTCTGCCACGCTCCGGCTTTCCGCGATGCCCTCCACCTGGTTGATGATCAGCCGGATTTGAATGCTGGGGTTCCGCTTGTAGAGCGCCTTGATCGTGGCGTAGGCATCGGCTATCGCTGTGGGCTCTGGCGTGGTGACCAGAATCACCTCATCGGCCGCCAGCACAAAGCTGAAGACCACGTGGTTGAGGCCGGCGCCGGTATCCAGAATCAAGTAATCCGCCATGCCCTCCAGCCGGCTGAGGGAGTCCACAAACCAGCGCAGGCGGCTCGGCGAGAGCTCTGCCAATTCCTCAACGCCGGAGCCGCCGGCGATCAGCTTCAGCCGGTTGGGGGCCGTGTGGATCAGCCCCGTAATATCCCGCTCGCCCCGGAGCATGTGCCCCAAATGGTAGGGCGGCAGAACGCCCAGCAGAATGTGGGCATTGGCCAGCCCCAGGTCTGCGTCAAGCAGGATCACTTCTTTGCCAGCGTCAATCAGCGCCTGGGCGAGGTTGATGCTGATGTTGGTCTTCCCGACGCCGCCCTTGCCGCTGGTAACTGCAATCACCCGTGTACGGCGCTTGGGTTTCGATGCCGAGGCCCTGGCACGGTACGCTGCAGCCATCTCCCGAAGCTTTTTTGCCTGATCAGCCATGGTGTTTACGCTCCTAGCAGAATATGGGCGAAGTCGACCTGGTCCGCGGGCATAATGTCATCCGGTACACTTTGGCCGCAGGTGATGTACCCCACCGGGTACGGGCAGCGGCGCCGCATATTGATCATCAGCCCAGGGCATGAGGCTTCATCCACTTTGGTGAAGAGAAGCCGGTTGACGCCCAAGGGGCCGTAGTATTCCAGCAGTTCGTAAGCATCGCGGGGATTCGCTGTGAGCGAGACCACCAGGTGGATCTCATCGGGGCGCAGCACGGCCAGCGTTTCCTTCAGTTCGGCCATCCGTTCCGGATCCTTGTGGTTCCGCCCGCCGGTATCTACCAGGACCACGTCGCAGTCTGCTGTCTGCTGCAGAGCCAGGGCCATCTCAGGCGGCGAGTCCACCGCATGGAGGGGAATCCCCAGGATGTCGCCGTAGACCCGCAGCTGCTCGATGGCAGCGATGCGGAAGCTGTCGGCGGTAATCAGCCCTACCTTCTGCCCCTGCACCAGGGCGAAGTGGGCCGCCAGTTTCGCCAGGGTAGTAGTCTTGCCCACGCCTGTGGGGCCCACCAGGGCGGCGACCTTCCGCTGCCCGGGAATCAGCCGGGTGGGCTGGAAGGGCGCCAGCAGCCGGGTTACCTCCGCGTGCAGCCAGAGCTTGTCGTCGCCCTTTTCCGTGAGCTTGATGCAGACCTCCAGGGCCGCGTCCGGCTCCACCCCCCGGGCCACCAGGGTGTCGAAGGTCTTCCGCCCAAAAGGGCTGAGCCGCTCCAATGCGGCCCGATCCTCCTGCTGGGTGACCAGCCGGTTCACCGCAGACCGGAGCGACGCGATCTCCTGCTCCAGTGCGGCGGTGGCACTGGGGGGCAGGGTGGGCGGACGAAGGCTGGCAGCAGGTGGGACGGGAACTGCCGCCGGAGCTTGCGGTGCAGCAGCCCGGGGGGAAGCAGGCGCGGCTGCCGGAGCGTTCGGATCGGGCCGGTCCACTGCCACAGTCAGCTCCGTCAGCGTCTTTTGGAAAAGGCCCAAAACGCCCCCGACCCGCACCTTCTTGGTGTCCACAATCAGGGCGTCGGCGCCCAGCTCGTTTTTCGCCTTGATCAGCGCCTCCGCATAGGTGGGCGCTGTGTAGCGCTTGACCTGAATCATGCCCGGATCACTCCCACAGGCTCAATCTGGAGCTTCGGGTCGAGTTCGGCATACGAGAGCACCACCAGCTTGGGGTAGGCGTGCTGCGCCACCCGGTGCAACACAGGCCGCAGGGCCGGCGCACAGACCAGCGTGGGCGTCATGCCCTTGCCGGCCATTGCCTCCGCTTCTTTCTGCACAGCGCTCACCAGGTTTTGCGCAAGGCCTGCATCAAGCCCCGGCTCGCCGGACTTCCGGTCGGCGGCGGCCAGCAGCCGCTGCTCCAGGTCCGGCGCCAGCGTGATGGCCTGCAGATGGTCGATGATGCCCAGGTTGTGCAGGATCACCCGCCCCAGTGCGGTGCGGACGTGTTCGGTAAGCTGCTCGGGGTTCCGAGTGGTGGGGGCCCAGTCGGCCAGGGTCTCGAAGATGAGCACCAGGTCCCGGATGGGCACACCCTCGCTCAGGAGGTTCTGGAGCACCTTCTGAATCTCACCCAGGCTGAGCAGAGCAGGGGTGAGTTCCTCCACCAGGGCCGGGTGGGTCTCCCGGACGGTCTCCACCATCCCCTTGACCTCCTGGCGGCCCAGAAGCTCTGCGGCGTGTTCCTTGATCACTTCGGTGAGGTGGGCCACCAGCACGGCCACGGGATCCACCACGGTATAGCCGAAAAGCTCCGCCCGCTGCCTGTCCGCAGGCGAAATCCAGACGCAGGGGAGACCGAAGGCAGGCTCTACCGTCTCCTGGCCGGGAATCTTCTCGTCCATATCGCCGGGAGCCATGGCCAGCAGCCGGTCAGGCATCAGTTCGTAGCTGCCCACCTCGATGCCCCGCAGTTTGATGGTGTACTGGTAGGGGCCCAGGCCCAGGTTGTCCCGGACCCGGATATAGGGCAGCAGAAGCCCCAGATTCAGGGCCACCTGCCGCCGCACGGCCACCACCCGGTCGAGGAGGTCGCCTCCACGCTCGGCATCGGCCAGCGGCACCAGCCCGTAGCCTAACTCGATCTCCAGGGGATCCACGGGAGCCAGCTGCACCGCGCTCTCCGGGGGCACGCCTTCGGTAACCGGCAGGGGCTCAGGCTGCGAGGCAGCAGCCACCTCGGCCGCCTTGCGGCGCTCCCGAATGACGTAGCCCAGGCCCAAAAGAGCCAGGCCCACCGTGAGGAAGGCCAGGGTGGGAAGGCCCGGCACCAGCCCCAGAACGGCCAGCACGCCCCCGGCCAGCATCAGCAGCGTCGGGTCGGAAAAAAGCTCCCCGGCCAGTTCCTGACCCAGGCCAGACTCCCCCGCCGCCCGGGTGACGATGAGGCCTGTGGCGGTGGAGATCATCAGGGCCGGAATCTGGGTCACCAGGCCGTCGCCCACGGTCCTCAGCGAGTAGTGGGCCCAGGCTTCGCTGAAGCCCATCCCCTGCTGGAGCATGCCCACGATGAGCCCGCCCACCAGATTGACAGCCACGATGATAAGGCCGGCGATGGCATCGCCCTTGACGAACTTGGAAGCGCCGTCCATGGCCCCGTAGAAGTCTGCCTCCCGGGCGATGGCCTGCCGCCGCGCCCTGGCTGTGGCCTCGTCGATCAGGCCCGCGTTCAGGTCTGCGTCAATGGCCATCTGCTTGCCGGGCATAGCGTCCAGGGTAAACCGGGCAGAGACCTCCGAGACCCGCTCGGCGCCCCGGGTGATGACGACGAAGTTCACGATGGTGAGGATCAGGAACATAATGAGGCCCACGGCGGTATTGCCGCCCACCGTAAACTCGCCAAACCCCTTGATCACCTCGCCGGCCTCGCCGGTGAGGAGCAGCAGCCGGCTGCTTGAGACATTCAGGGCCAGTCGGTAGATGGTGATGATCAGAAGCAGCGGCGGAAAGGCGCTGAACTGCAGGGGCTCCAGGGTGAAGATGGAGACCAGCAGAATCACCAGCGAGGCCCCGATGCTGAAAGTGATCAGCACATCCAAAAGCCAGAAGGGCAGCGGGATGACCATGGTGGCCACCACCGCCACCACTGCCGCGCCCAGCGCAATATCGGGAATTCTGAAGGGGCGGGCGCTGCCCTGACCGGTCACAAAACCCACCTCGTTTGCGAATTAATTAATAAGACGAAGGTGCAGAAGGCTGCCGGCGCTGCTGCCGCCGCAGGTTGTAGACGAAGGCCAGCACCTCCGCTACAGCCTGGAAGAGTTCCGGCGGAACCGGCCGGCCGATGGGCACGGTATCATAAAGCCGCCGGGCCAGGGGCCGGTTCTCCACCAGAGGCACCTGATGCTCCCGGGCGATGGCCTTAATCTGCTGGGCCATCAGGTCTGCCCCCTTGGCAATTACCCGCGGGGCTGCGTCCTTGCCGGCTTCGTACTTGAGGGCCACGGCGAAGTGCGTCGGGTTGGTCACCACCACATCGGCGGTGGGCACATCCTTGATGGCCCTGCGGCGCATGGCCATCTCTCGGGCCCGCTGCCGCTGCCGAGCCTTTACCTCCGGGTTTCCTTCCTGCTGTTTTAGCTCTTGTTTTACTTCCTGTTTGGTCATCCGGAGAGAGCGCCGGAACTCCCAGTACTGGTAGCCGTAATCCAGCACGCCTACCGCCAGCAGGGCAAAGCCCACATTCCGCAGGGCCGCCACGACGGCTCCGGCAATGCGGCTTACACCCAGGGCGACGCTCTGGCCCATCAGGTTGGGCACCTCCGGCATGACCGCCATCCACTGCCGGTAGCCGATAAACCCGATGACCACCAGTTTGATTAATGCTTTTACATGTTCCACCAGGGAATGGAGCGAGAACATCCGCTGCAGCCCTTGAATCGGGTTGACGCGGCTGAAGTTGGGCACCAGAGGCTTCAGGCTGAAAGTGAACTGCCCCTGCAGAAGGCCGAAGAGGAGGCCCACGACCAGAATGAGGCCCAGCAGCGGCAGCATCGCCTTGAAGAAGAGCAGGGCCCAGCTCGCCGTCAGGGCGCCCACCTGCTCCACGGTCAGCTCTGCGCCGCTCAGGTGGGAGAAGGTCTCCACCATGCCCCTGGCCACCTGTTCGTAGACGTTGGAGCCAAGGCTCCCCAGCGCCAGAGCAGCGGCCACCAGACCGATGCCGGCTGCCAGGTCCGGGCTGCGGGGCACCCGCCCTTCCTTTCGGGCTTCTTGAAGTCTTCGTGGAGTAGCCTCTTCGGTCCGCTCCTCCGCAAAGAGCTGCAGGTTCAGTGCTTCTCCCCCCTTATGACTGCCGCATCAGCTCCAGGAGCCTGAGGAGCGCACTGTGGCCGCTCTCAAACAGCGGCTGCAGAAACCCCACCAGGTATGGCAGCACCAGAAACAGCATCAGGAGCCCCATCAGGGACTTGACGCCGAGGCTGATCTGAAAGAGCTGGAACTGCTGCACCGCACGGTTGACCGCCCCCAGGACCGCTGTGGTAAGCAGCATCACCGCCATGAAGGGCAGCACCATCTGCACAGCGGCGGCCATCATCTTGCCGAAGAGGGTGACGATATAAGGAAAGGCCGGCGAGTCCAGCGACAGCCCGCCCGCGGGCAGTGCGGCGTAGCTTTCCGCCAGGGCCCGGAGCAGCCAGTGGTGCGCGTTGAGCCCAAAATAGACCACCAGGGCCAGTGTGTTGAAGAAGGAGCCCAGCAGCTGCTGTGATTGACTGTAAACCGGGTCGATCACCGAAGCCATGGCAAGCCCCATATCAAAATCCAGCACGGCCCCTGCCATCAGGAACACAGAGAAGACCAGCTGGCTCAGAAAGCCGATCAGGAGGCCCACCACCAGTTCCAGGACACAGGCGGCGGCAAAGCCGTAGCCCTCCAGCGCCTCGGGCACCGCACGGGCGCCGGGCAGAATCAGCAGGGCCAGCAGGAATGTGAAAAAGACCCGCACCGGAACGGCGATAAACCGGTTGGCAAAGACCGGCGAAACCGCCGTCACCCCTGCCACCCGCAGGGTGACGAGGAGCAGCAGCGGCAGCTGCGCAGTCAGCTCGTTCATGGCTACCGGACCATCGCCGGAATCATGGTGATCATCCGGCGGGCGAAGTCCAGCATGGTGTTCAGCATCCACGGACCAAATAGGACGAGCCCCACGGCAGCAGCCAGGATCTTGGGCAGAAACTGCAGGCTCGCTTCATTAATCTGCGTAGTGGCCTGAAAGAGGGAGACGATAAGCCCCGCCGCCAGCCCCAGTCCCAGCACCGGCGCGCCCACCATCAGGGCCACCTTCAGAGCCTCCTGTCCAAGGCTCAAGGCCAAATCCGGGGTCACGGCGCCTCACCCTTTCTATAGGAAGCTTTGGAAGAGGGACTCCACCACCAGGTGCCAGCCGTCCACCAGGACGAAGAGCAGGATTTTAAATGGAAGGGAAATCATGATGGGCGGCACCATCATCATGCCCATGGACATCAGCGTACTGGCCACAATGAAGTCGATGATGACGAAGGGCAGGAAAAGCAGAAAGCCCATGGTGAAGGCCGTGCGCAGTTCGCTGATGGCAAAGGCGGGCACCACGGTCCAGAAGCTGACGTCCTCGGGCCCCTCAGGGGCCGGGGCGTCGCTGATCTCCAGCATCAGAGCCAGGTCCTGCTCTCGCGTCTGTTTCAGCATGAACTCCTTCAGGGGTACCGCAGCCCTCTCGAAGAATTCCGTCTGAGTGATCTCCCCCCGGCTGTAAGGCTCGATGGCTGTGGCGTTGATCTCCTGAAAGGTGGGGGCCATCACTGCCACCGTAAGGAAAAGGGCCAGCCCCAGCAGCACTTGGGTAGGGGGCAGCTGCTGCGTACCCATGGCGGTGCGCAGAAAGCCCAGCACCACGGCGATGCGGGTAAAGGCCGTGCAGAGGAGCAGGAAAGCCGGGGCGATGGCCAGGACCGTCAGCAGGAGCAGGATCTGCATGGTCTGCAGGGCGGCCCCGGGCTCCGCTGCGGCAGTAATGCCCAGGTCCGGAATCTCCAGCGGGGCGGCACTGGCCACATCCGGCGTCAAAAAGAAGATGACTGCGCCGGCCAGAAGCGCAGGGCCGATCATGCGGCGGCTACCGTTCATGGCCGTGCCCCCGGCGGGAGAGGAGCTCCCGCATGGTATCCAGCTGCTGCCGGATGCGGGAGTCCGGATCAGATGGAGAGTCTCCCACAGACTCCTGGGCTGGCGGCTGCTCCAGCAGAGCTGCTGCCGCTGCGGGGTCGCTGATCCGGTGGACCAGCTGCACCCCCTGGGGAGACGAGCCCACCACCAGCAGCTCCTGGCCCACGGCCACCAGCAGCAGGCTCCGATCGCGCCCCAACGGCACCCCTTCCAGCACCCGCAGCCGCCGGCCGCGGGTGGTGCTGATCTGCCAGTTCCCCACCAGCCGCACCGCGGCGTAGGTCAGCCCGATCACCAGCAGGCTGGCCAGCAGGAAGAGCCAGAGGCCGTCCCCGTAGCTCGAGCTGCCGGTTTCGCCTGCAAGATCAGAAGCCGCCTGGGCGACAGCGGCCGTCATCATCCGGCCTGCCCCCCGTCTGGCGGCACCAGCTCAACGATACGCACGCCGTAGTTCTCGCCCACCACGACCACCTCGCCCCGGGCGACGACGCGGCCGTTTACTTCGATCTCAACCGCTTCGCCGGCCATGGTGTCCAGCTCCAGCACAGAGCCGGGGCCGAGGCTCAGGATCTCCCGGATGCTCCGGCGGGTGTGGCCCAGTGAAACGCTGACGTCAAGTTCCACGTTGGCCAGCACCCCCAGGGTGGGGTTCTCTTTGAACTGCACCGGGGAGGGCTGCAGTGCGGGGAAGGTGGCCGGTGCAGGGGCCTCGACTTTTGCCTGGGTGCCGCCCGCCGCAGCCGCACCTGGGGCGGCCTCGCTCCCCTGGGGCGCACTTTGGGAAGAAGCAGTTGCTGCTTCCGGAGCGGCATCTGCCTTCGGGGCGGCTTCGCCCGCCCCGGCCGGCAGGTCCGCCTTCTCCAGAGCCTCCGGGTTTCCGCCGTACTCCGCAAAGAGCGCATCGATTTCTGCCTGCGTCAGTTTCATGCCGAAGTCACCTCCCTGACAGCCTGGTTATTGAATCACCAGATCCGTAATGTAGACCTTCACCAGCCCGTCTCCCAGCAGGCCCGAAAGGGCGTTCTGCAGGGCCTCGGCCAGATCGCTCTTCCCGGCGGAACCCGCCAGTTCTGGCGCCGTCCGCAGCCGGAGCTGGCCCAAAATGGTGTCCCGAATCTGCGGCTCCAACTGCTCGGCCTTCTCCAGAGCCTTCTGATTCCGCATGGCCAGCGTGACGGTCACGTCCACATACCGGAGCCGGTCCTTATCGGCCAGGTCTGTCACGAAGTGGTCGGTTTCGAAGAAGACAAGGTCTGCGGGGTCGGTCGAAACGTCGACCGCAGGCTGATTCTGCATCGTGGGGGCCGTGCGCCCGGGGCCCAGGAACACCCATGCCCCCAGGCCAATCTGCCCGGCAGCCAGCACAATTACGGCCGCCACAAGTCCAATGACAAGCCCTCGATTCATAGGGCATCCCCTTAAACTAGTAGTTGTGCATCAGCGGCGGAGGTTAACCAGTTCCTGGAGCATCTCATCCGCGGTGGAGACCACGCGGGTGTTGGCCTGGAATCCCCGCTGGGTAGTGATCATGTTGGTGAACTCGGTGGAAAGGTCCACGTTGGAGGCCTCCAGGTTGCCGGGCACCAGCCGCCCCCGGCCGCCGGTATTGGGCAGGCCCACCATGGGAACACCCGAGGCAGGGCTCTCGCTGAAAGCGGTGTTGCCTACCTTCAAGAGACCGCCGGGATTGCTGAAGCTGGCGATGGCAATCTGCGCCGCTGCCACCCGGGCGCCGTTGGAGTAGACGCCAATCACCTGTCCATCGGCTGAGATGGCGACGGATTCCAACGTGCCCATGGGGGCGCCGTCGGCGCTCTGCACCGAGACGTTGCTGACACCCGTGCCGGTGTAAGCCAGCTTGAGTCCGGAAAGGTCCAATGTAACCGGAATATCCTCGCCCGTGTCGTCCGTGCTGAACTCAAACTTGAAGCTCGCACTCTTCAGCGCTCCAGTGGCGCCATCAAACTCCAGGTCTTCGGACTCAATCTCCTTGCCTGTGCTGTCCAGAACCGTCAACTCCCACTCGGTGGGATCGTCCTCATCGGTGCGCGTGAAGGTGAGCGTCACCGTGTTGGGGCGTCCCAGGGAGTCATAGATGGTCAGGGTTGTAGAGGCCGCGGGAATTGGATCGCCACTGGCATCCTCCTCGTACGCGGCAGTGGGATCCAGGTTGCCCACCAAGGTAGCCTGGGACGTGGGCTGAGGCGGCGCCGTGCTGCCCTTGCGGAGGATGATATCCTGCAGGTTGCCGGTCACCACTTCGCCGTCCTCGCCGATGGGCCACCCCTGCACCCTGGCGCCGGTGGCCGGATTGATCAGAACGCCGTCGGCGCTCCAGTCAAAGTTGCCCACCCGGGTGTAGAGAATGGAGCCGTCTCCCTGCTTGATGATGAAGAAGCCCTCGCCCTCGATGGCCAGGTCCAGGTCACGCCCGGTGAGCTGGAGGCTGCCTGTACCCATGTCGGTATCGATGCTGGCCACGCCCACGCCCAGTCCCACCTGCTGCGGGTTGGTGGTAGCGGAGCCGGCCGCCAGGGTCTGGCTGAAGACGTCCTGGAAGTTGACCCGACCGCTCTTAAAGCCGACGGTGTTGACGTTGGCGATGTTGTTGCCAATGACGTCCATGCGGGTCTGGTGGCTGCGAATGCCCGTGACGGCTGAATTGAGCGCCCTCATTTCGACTCCTCCTCTGCGGATTGCGGCGGCCACGTGGCGCCAAGGACCTGGTCCAGGGTGATCTCCCGATCTCCCAGGCTCAGGAGCGGAGTGCCGCTCTCAAAGCGAAGCGCCTCCACGACGCCGGTGAGAACCTCTCCTTCGTCTGTGCGGTAGGTCACCTGGTTGCCCACAAGGCCCAGGCCGAAGGTCATCTTGGCCCACCGGGCCTGCTCGGTCATCTGTTCCAGTGCCGTAAACTGGGCCAACTGGGCCAGGAAATCCCGATCATCGATGGGGTTCAAGGGGTCCTGGTAGCGGAGCTGGGTCACCAACAGCTGCAGAAACTCCTGGGAGCCCAGCTGCTGTGCCATCCCCGATGAGGCGGTTGCTGCTGACGTAGATGTTCTCGTGCTGCTGTTTACGCCCGAAACGCCTGAACTCATCTGGCGGATCCTCCTTCGCTAGGCCATCCGGTCCAGGAGACCGTTGTGCTGCACCCGGCTGGAGCTGCGCATCTGCGCCGGCGCTGCAGCTGCCCGCGGCACCTGCCGCTCCGTTCGCCCCCGCCAGAGCAGTTCTTCCAGTTCCCGCCGCTCCCAGCTCTGGCGCCTGCCGTCGCCGGTGCTGACGGAGAACCCGGAAAGGGTAAAGCCCGCCTGGCTCAGCCCCTGGCGGAGCTCCTCGCCCCGCTGCTCCAGGGCCTGCCGGGCGATCCCCACGGAAAGGGCGCCGGCCCCAATGCGGGCCATGTTGATC
>ENA-OWPA01001158-OWPA01001158.1-bioreactor-metagenome-genome-assembly--contig:-NODE-1158-length-20039-cov-3.077147_pt1 | contig 20039 bp, 18 predicted proteins | sample MGYA00238139_ERZ651803 | MGnify/ENA primary metagenome ERZ651803 (study PRJEB26909, sample SAMN07631231) | bioreactor metagenome | isolation source: Switchgrass digestor | place: USA: Dartmouth... | reverse complement strand
GTATGAGGAGCGGCGGAAAGAGGAAACCACCCGCCTGCCAAGCCCGTCCTCGCTCAAGGCGCGGCAGGAAGCGGGCAGCGGCGCCGCGCCGCCCGATAAGGCGCAGAAAACGCCGCCCGCGCCCAGACCGGCGGACGCCGCACCGCCGGAAAAGCCTCCGAAAGCGCCGGCCGCCGCAACCAAAACAGCGCCGCCGCCCCTTGTGCTGAAGATGCCTTCGGCGGAAAAGCCGGCCGCGCCGGACAAAGCGCAGGAGGCGCAATCTGCCGCACCGAAACCCGCGGCGCCGGACGGAGCGCCGCCCATCGTGCTGAAAATGCCGCCTGCGGCATCGCCAAAGCAGGATTCCGGCCGCGGCTTGCCTGATGACGCCATGGCGCTCACCGAGGACGATGTGATGCAGCTTGCCAAGCGCAAGGAGGATCTGCTCGCCGATATCGACGCGCTCATCGAGTCGGACTGGGCGGAATTTTAAACGGCGCGCAAAGCGATAAAAAGCGCCCGTGCCATTAAGGCACGGGCGCTCTTGGTTTTTCGGAAGGAGTGCGGCGTGTTCGCGCCAGTGTTAGAAGACGGTCTTGCCGGCGAACGTGAAGGTCTGGATATTGAAGACCGTAACGTCGCTCGAGCTGACGATATACGCGTAGTCGCCGATATACAGCCCGCGGGAGTTGTACGTCCACTCGGCCGAGTCGGTCTGGAGCAGGCGGGTAAAGCCTGTTAAGTCGTTGTAGCTGTAGAACGCGTAGCCGTTGTCCACGGGGAAGCCGATGAGCTTCTTTTCGGGGGAGATGAGGATGGCCTTGTGGTTGTACAGGGCGGGTGAGTACCGGTCGCCCAGCAGCAGCTCGTGGCGGACGGTGACGTCCGTCTTATCCGTGGTGTCGAACATCGTGAGCTTCATGCCCGTCGTGCGGCCTGTTTCGGGGTCGGCGTCCATGCCGAGGCCGAACAGGCGGTTTTCGCCGAAGACGTGCAGGTACTGCGAGAAGCCGGGGATCTTCAGCGCGCTGAGGACACGCGGCTGAGCCGGGTCGGTCAGGTCCACGGCAAAGAGCGGGTCGACGAGCCTAAACGTCGTGATGTAGGCGACGGGGCCGTCGAAACGGACGGAGTAAATCTGCTCGTCGGGGGCCAGATCGGTGACGCTGCCGATGACGTCGAGGTTTTCGTCGAGCACGAACAGGCTGTTGGACATGCCGCTCTCGTGCCACCTGTAGTTGGTAAAGTCCATCTCCTCGTCAACGTAAACGGTCCATCTCGAGGTGTACTGCGTCGTGGCGACGCGGAGCATGCCCTCGTATGCGTCGAGGGCAAACTGCCCGTAGAGGGAGCCGTCGACCGTGCCGCTCGCGGCGATTTCCAGGCCGCCTTCGGCGAGGTCAAAGCGGACGATGTCCGTCACGTTCTTCGAGGCGTAGTCAGTGACGGTGTAGACGCTGTAGCGGTACGGCGCGGACTGCTCCTCCACATACCGCGTCCCCGCCACGTACAGCGCGTCGGCGTTCATGTAGACGGTGCTGCCGCCGCCGAGAATGGAGCGCGTCGCGGCGAGGTTGCCGTCCTCAAGGTCATACGCGCAGACGACGGTGTACTGCGAGGAGGGGATGATCGGCAGGATGCCGATTTCGCCCGCGTCGACAAGGCGCTTTTCGCCGTCCTTGTACACGCTGGGGACGAAGGTCTCCGGCGCGTCCTCCTTAAAGTCGTACATGTAGTAGTTGGACACGACGTAAAGGGTGCCGTCAAGCAGGCGCGTGGCGAGGAGCCCGCCGTCCTGCGCGAGGGCCGTTATGAACACCGGATTGCTGCGGTTGGAGATATCGTACAGCGTGACTTTCGTGATGTTTTTGCCGAGAGGGTAGGGCAGAATCTCTGCGGCGACCTTCACAGCGGCAGTTTCGGAGGAATCCATGCGGGGGGCGACCGGCGCCACGGCGGCTTTAGAAGAGGCCGTTGCGGATGGGGCGGTCTCCGGCTCCGAGACGGCGACGCCGCCTTCTGCGTCTTTTTCCCGTGCAATAACGTCATCCCCGTAGTAAACCGGGTAGGAGTAGAAGGTGGAGACGACGGCGGCCACGTCCCCGTCGATGTAGAGCTCGGTGGCGTATTCGCTGTAGCGGGTGGCGGCGTCTTCGCGCGTGGGGTCGTAGAGCTTCACGGCGCTGCGCCAGGCCGTGTTCCCGCCGAGCGCTTCGAGGATGACAAGCTCATTGTCGCGCAGGACGTAGATGTAGCGCCCGTCCGTCTTGACGATGTCGCCTTCGTCGACGCCCTCGACCTGCACGTTCGTGCGCGAGTAATCGTCGCCGCCCGCGCGGGTCGCGCCCTGTTCGGCTTCCGCCGCCGGCATGGGCATCGCCTTATCGGCGGCAGCTGCGCCTCCTCCGACGAACATGCCGGAGCGGGAGTAGGCGGCTTTGATGGCCTTGACGATATCATCATAAGATGCGGCGAGTTTGATTTCATCTTCCTTGTCCTGCTGCCCGATTTCCGGGACCTCGGTGTCCGGCAGCCCGGAGGCGAGGGTCGCGCCCGTGAGGACGAGGAAAGCCAGGCAGATGACCACGGCGATAAACGGTTTTAGTCGCATCAGAAACACCCCTCATTTTGTACTTTGCCCACTTAGACGCGCGGGAGAGGGAGTTTGTTCCATAAAAAATGTTCAAATAATGAAAAACAGGCAGCTTTAAGCTGCCTGTTTTTGTGAGCTTGTCTATTAATACATGCCGCCCATGTCGCCGGCGGGATTGGGGTTGGCCGGCGGCTCGGGGATGTCGGCCACGAGGGATTCCGTCGTGAGCACCATGGCGGCGACGGACGCGGCGTTCTCGAGCGCGCTGCGGCAGACCTTCGTCGGGTCGACGATGCCGGCCTCGATGAGGTCGCAGTACGTCTCGGTCGCGGCGTCGAAGCCGTAGTACGGGTTGTCGCTGCTCTTGACGTTGTTGAGGATGACGGAGCCTTCCAGGCCGGCGTTCTCGGCGATCTGGCGGATGGGCGCCTCGAGGGCCTTCATGATGAGGGCCACGCCGGTTCTCTCGTCGCCGTCCGTCTCGCTGAGGAGCTTGGCAACGGCCTTGGAGGCGACGACGTACGCCGTGCCGCCGCCGGCGACGATGCCTTCCTCAACGGCGGCGCGGGTCGCGTTGAGGGCGTCTTCGATGCGGAGCTTCTTCTCCTTCATCTCCGTCTCGGTGGCCGCGCCGACCTTGATGACGGCCACGCCGCCGGAGAGCTTTGCAAGGCGCTCCTGGAGCTTCTCCTTGTCGTACTCGGAGGTGGTGACTTCGATCTCCGCCTGGATCTGCTTGATGCGGGCCTTGATCTCGGCCGGGTCGCCGGCGCCGTCCACGATGATGGTGTGGTCCTTCGTCATCTTGACCTGGCGGGCTCTGCCCAGCATGTTGAGCTTGGCCTCTTTCAGCTCCATGCCGATCTCGGAGGAGATGACCTGGCCGCCCGTCAGGATGGCGATGTCACGCAGCATTTCCTTTCTTCTGTCGCCGAAGCCCGGGGCCTTGCAGCAGATGCAGGTGAAGGTGCCGCGCAGCTTGTTGAGGATGAGGGTGGCGAGGGCTTCGCCTTCGACGTCCTCGGCGATGATGACGAGCTTCTTGCCCGCCTGGACAACCTGCTCAAGGATGGGGAGGATTTCCTGGATGTTGGAGATCTTCTTGTCGGTGATGAGGATGAGCGGGTCGTCGATGACGGCTTCCATCTTGTCGGAGTCCGTCACGAAATACGGCGTGATGTAGCCGCGGTCAAACTGCATGCCCTCGACGACCTCGGAGTAGGTCTCCGCCGTCTTGGACTCCTCAACGGTGATGACGCCGTTGCGGGAGACTTTCTCCATGGCCTCGGCGATGAGGTTGCCGATGACTTCGTCGCCCGAGGAGACGGCGCCGACGCGGGCGATGTCCTTCGAGCCGGACACGGACTTGGAGTTGGCCTTAATGGCCTCGACAGCCGCCTGAACGGCTTTGCTGATGCCGCGCTTCATAATCATGGGGTTGGCGCCGGCGGCCACGTTCTTCAGACCCTCGCGGATCATCGCCTGAGCAAGGAGGGTTGCCGTCGTCGTACCGTCGCCGGCGACGTCGTTCGTCTTCGAGGCGACTTCCTTGACAAGCTGGGCGCCCATGTTCTCAAACGGATCCTTCAGCTCAATTTCCTTTGCGATGGTCACGCCGTCGTTGGTGATGAGGGGGGAGCCGAACTTTTTATCGAGAACAACGTTTCTGCCCTTGGGGCCGAGAGTGAGCTTTACCGTATTGGCAAGCTGGTTGACGCCCCTTTCAAGAGCGCGTCGTGCGTCTTCGCCGTAAATAATCTGCTTGGCCATACTGTTTGTAACCTCCTATTGAATTCTCTCGTATTACTCGACGATTGCGAGGATGTCGCTCTGGCGGACAATCGTGAGCTCTTCGCCGTCGATCTTCACATCGGTGCCGGAATATTTGCCGGTGATGACACGGTCGCCCTTCTTCACGACCATGGTGACTTCGTTGCCGTCCACCATGCCGCCGGGGCCGACTTCAATGACTTCGAAAATCTGAGGCTTCTCCTGAGCGGAACTGGAAAGGATGATGCCGCTCTTCGTCGTCTCTTCCGCGGCGACCTGCTTGATGACCACTCTGTCCGCAAGGGGTTTGAGCTTCATATTATGAATTACCTCCTGTATTTATTTTTTATCCGAAAAATTAGCACTCGAACGGCTGGAGTGCTAACGCAGATATAATAATAGACCAAGAATTGCTATTGTGCAACTACTGTTTTGCCCAAAATTACACGAATTCGGCAAAATAAAGGAATTAGATAAAAAGTATCGCGCAAATCCTGCTGGAAGGTTGAAAATACTTCTCTTATCTTAAGAATTCTTGCCGTCGGGTGAAAAAAGCGGGGCGAAAAGTGAGAAAATTCTGCCTTCCTCGCCCCAAAAAACGGCGCGTCTTTTGCCCAAACGAGGTTAGTATGCCCCAAAAGGCTTGTTTGTTTCACGGCTTTTGGTAGTACATGAACAGGTCGCACCGGATCATGCCGTTGTACAGCTTGCGCTTTTTCGTCGCCGGGCGCCCGAAGGCCCGCTCGAAATCCGGGTGGGAGGAGAGGATGTACATCTTCCAGTCCTGAAGAGATGAAACTGCTTTCCCGAACTGCTCATAGAGCCGCTCGGCCTCCCTGCGCTCCATGATGCGCTCGCCGTAGGGGGGATTTGTCATGATGATGCCGCCGGCGGCAGAGCGCGAAAACCGGCGCGCGTCGGCGGCTTCAAAGCGGATCAGCTCCGCGACGCCGGCGCGGCGGGCGTTGTCTTTTGCGATCTGGACGCTCTTCGGGTCAATGTCGCCGCCCCATATCGAGTAAGTGCCGCGGTACTCCTTGTCCCGCGCCTCGTCTTTCGCTTCCGCCCAGACCTTGCGCGGCAGCCACGCCCACGCCTCGGCGGCAAAGGAGCGGCCCAGCCCCGGGGCGCGATTTAGTGCCGCGAGCGCCGCTTCGATGCAGATTGTGCCGGAGCCGCAGAAGGGGTCGCAGACCTCCTCGCGCCCACGGTAGCGCGCAAGGCGCACGATGGCCGCGGCGAGCGTCTCCCGCAGCGGCGCGGCGTTGCCGACGGGGCGGTACCCGCGCTTGTGCAGCCCCGCGCCGGACGTGTCGATATAGAGCGTGGCGACGTCGTGCATGATGGCAAACTGCACCTGATACACGGCGCCCGTCTCCTCAAACCAGCTTGTCTTATACCGTGTTTTCAGCCGCTCGACGATGGCTTTCTTCACGATGCTCTGGCAGTCCGGCACGGAAAAGAGTTTTGAGTTGAGAGAGTGGCCCTTGACGGGAAACGCCCCGTCCGCCGGGATGTACAGCTCCCACGGCATCGCCTTGACACCCTCGAACAGCATATCGAACGTTTCGCAGCGCGTCTGGCCCACGACGAGCAGCACGCGCTCGCCCGTGCGCAGATTGATATTTGCCCGCGCGATGTCCTGTTCCGCGCCGGAAAACAAAACGCGCCCGTTTTCCGCCCTGACGTCCTTCATCCCGAGGCGGCGCAGCTCGTCGGCTGCCAGGCCTTCCAGTCCGAACAAAGTCGGAACGCACAAAGTCAGCTCCATGTTCTTGACCTTTTTCCATCCTTTGTGTAAGCGGTGAGCATCATATCATAATGTTGCCTGTTTTGTAAATGAAAAATGCAAAAGCGAAGGCGTTTGCCTTCGCTTTTTTTGGTTTTTATCCTTTTTCCTTCAGCTGACGCACCATTTCCGCGATGGCGGGGCGGGCGTCGGCCATAAGCTCGTCCCATTCGCCGGCGTAGCGGTACGTCACCTCCGCGCCGCTTTTCAGGCGCCTTATGTAGCCGTCGAAAAGCCCGTAGTCGCGCTCGTAGACGTGGAAGCTGTTGGCCCGGTGCGTATACGTACCCATCCCGGCGCCGACGGCGTCGGCCACGCGCTTTTGGAGGAGGATGAGGGCGAACGCGTTCATAAACGCGGCTTTCGTGGCGTCGTTGGAGCGGAAGAGGACTTTGCAGTGGAGCTTCCCGTCGCGCAGGAGGTAGTGGATGTTTTGCAGGCAGGCGGGGGAGCCGGTGTGCATATCCTCCTCGCTGCGGATGGAGATGACGGCGCGGCGCGTGTCCGGATTGCGGCGCAGCTCCTCGATGACCCACGGGAGCTGCCCGGACATCCGCTGGTGGTATGTGTACTCCCAGTTGCCGCGCTCGACTTCAAAGTCGAGGATGCCGTCGAGCATTTCCTGCCGGTACTGCTCGAGGGCGCGCGGGTCCCCGATGAACAGGCGGCTGATCATGGGCTCGGCAAGCGGCTCGAGGACGACCATCGTCATCGACGCTTCCTTCTGGCGTGTAGTATAGTCTGTGCAGGGCACATCGTCGTGGTTATCATAAAGCGCGAGGAGCGCGTTGTGATACGCCTCCGGCAGTGTGCGGCCCGTCACAAATAATTCGTGCATCGTGTTACCTCGCTTCAAAAGTGTATTGCAGGGGATTTAGGTTTTCGTAGCGGTGGAACGCGTAGCGGAAACCGTGGGACTCGAACACGTCGCTGCTCTCCCTGAGCACCCAGTTTGGCAGCTCGTCGAGATTGGGGAAGAACGCGTCCGCTTCGGCTTCGGCGTAAAACTTTGTGACGAACGCGGTGTCGCAGTAGTCGAGGAAGAGGCGGAACACCGACGCGCCGCCGACGACGAAGACGCGCTCGTCCTGCTTTATTTCGCGGAACGCCTCGTCGACGGAGGAGACGACCGTCGCGCCCTCTATTTTAAATGAGGGATTGCGCGAGAGGATGATGTTGCGGCGGTCCGGGAGCGGCTTTTGGCCGGGAAAGTCCATGACGGTGCGCCGGCCGACGATGATGGTCGCGCCGAGCGTCATTTTACGGAAATACTTGCGGTCTTCCGGGATGACGATGTTTTGCGTGCCGCCAATTCCGATGCCCCAGCGGCTGTCCGCGGCGACGATGACGTTCATTGATATGGCCTCCTTTGTGTGAACCGCTAGAGAATGACGATGGTGATGCCGTTGTTGTGGCGGTCTAAGTCCGGGTCGTTTCTCAGCTCGGGGCACAGGTTGAGCGCGCGGCGGGTGGCTTCGTCGAAGATGGAGAAGTTCTCGCCCGTTATGTAGTCCTTGATGTACCCTTTGCGCTTTTGCTCGCTGAGATACCGGCGCGTCTTGACGCGGATGACGCCGCCCGCGCCGGTGGAGCCGTACCCGTGGATGAACTTGATGGCGCGCGTGCCGAGAACCTTGCTGTTGCGGATGTTGTACGTCACGCGCCTGATGGCGTCGTCCGAGTCGGGCATGTCGAATTTGATGTTGACGACCTTTACGTCGGACATAATGTCACAGCCTTTCAATGGGCGGGATTTGGCGTTGACAAAACGGTGAGTATAGTGTACACTATGCCTTGCAAATTCGCAATGCAAAAAGCGATGCGCGTCGAAATTGAATACGGAGAGGTATCGAAGTGGTCATAACGGGGCTGACTCGAAATCAGTTTGCGCGCAAGCGCACGTGGGTTCGAATCCCACCCTCTCCGCCAAGAATGAGGACTTATCGCACTTTTTGTGTGATAAGTCCTTTTTTATTGTTTTTGCCGCGCCCGTCCGCAAGCCGTTTCCCCCGCAGCCCGTGTCCGTAAACCGCGTCAACGGTATACGGACGGGCTCCGCTCCCGTCTCCGCCCCGGAGGCGGGCCGGCGCCGCCTGAAACACCCGCCTGCCGATGACATAAAAGGGCCCGGGAAGACCGGGCCGCTTCCATCGTCCGCTTTGTACCCACGAACTATGTAAGCCGCATGGGGTTTCCATGCGGCTTTTGCTTTTACATGACCCTCTGAACCATGAGCGTTACGCCGGGGCCGGTCACCGGGAAAAAGACGGTCACATCGTCCGGCGCCGTTGAAACCCCCAGCCTCAGGACGTCGCCTTGTTCGAATCGCACGTAGTTCGAGACGGCGAAGGTCGTGTATTGGTTTTCAACCATCGCAACCGTTTGAATGAGCCCTGATTCGGGAGTGACCAGACCGTTCCGGTATAGTCCGATGGCAAAATTCTGGCTCGGCATGCCAATGCCGGATATCGCTCCGACGAAGGAGATATCCACCCGGTAGATGCCCGCCTGCTCGATGGTTATGGCGTTGGGGACCGAGTAGTCCACGTTGACCGACTCGGTGGCCGTCACCGCCAAAGGCATCTCAATGGGAGCCACATCGCCCGGGACATTGAAAGTGGATGTCTGCGACATCCGCCCGCCAAAGGCCGTGGTAAACCCCGATACCATCATCCCGGCCTGCACGGCGGCGTTGGAGGGGAAATAGATCGTCCCGCCGGTGGCGTTCGTCAGGGTCACGGTCACCGGCGCCGCGGTGACGTCGATGATGCCGAAGCCGCTCAGCTGTCCCGCCTTAACCGGGGACATCCCCTGGATGATATCGCCCAGGGAGGAGCTGAGGCTGAAGGCCGTGGCGGTATTTGCCGTGGTTGACTGGGTGACAGCCCACCATTCAATAACATAATGCCCCGCCTCGTTGAGGGTAATGACGCCGGTCACGGGATCGTGTCGATGTTTCCAAAGGAGTACAGGGGCTGGTTAAACAAAACGGGTGCGCCGGCCAAAATGGTTCCACCCGTGGTCAGCTGCAGCTGCAAAAAGATATCGCTCATAAAATCTCTCCTCTGTTCGTTTAAGGTGCCCCGCATGATGCAAAAGGACAGGCGCGCTTCAAGCATTCAGGCTTGCGTGCGCAAAGCACCCGCTATGCCATGATATGCCGCGAAAAACAAACGGTTAAGCGCTTTCTGCTGCCGCATGCCGTAAAAACGCTTTTTTTCGTGCGAGAAAATGCTCATCTGAAACATTTCGGCAGTACAGCCTCAGCCGTCTTATGAAATAGCAAAAGCGTCCTCCTTAAAAAGGCGTACGGGATGTTTAAGCGGCACCACATGAAGGAACAGGCCAAAAAGCTCTTGACGCTGTACAAGAGGAAGTACCTGCCCGACTTTGAGCGTTCTGACGCCGTCGAAAAAACACGTCCGGCACCACGATATATCTGAGGAAGCGGGGGAAAACTGCGCTCCAGAGCGAAAACTCGGAGGCGTGAGCACGGTTCGTCGTTGATTTAGTGCGGGAGACAAGTTAAAATGAAAGCAACGGGAAACACTACATCGCGAGAAAAAGCCGATTGAAAGGGGCGTATTACATGCTTAAGAACATCAAAAAGTCGGAAATCCTGCGCCTGAAAGACGAAATCGCCTATCAGGACGGGCAGATTGCCAGCAAAACGCTCGCACAGAACGAACATGTCTCCATTACGCTGTTCTCCTTTGAAAAAGGGGAGGAAATCAGCACCCACGAGTCCGGCGGCGACGCTCTGGTCACCGTCCTCGAAGGGACGGGCCGGTTTACCATCGGCGGCAAGGCGTACATTCTCAAGGAAGGCGAGTCGATTATCATGCCGGCCAAAGTGCCCCACGCCGTCTACGGCGAGGAGCGGTTTAAAATGCTGCTCACGGTTGTCTTCTAACGCACGCGAAAAAGCAGGCGGAGCGCTTTTCGCTCCGCCTGCTTTTTACTTAGTTTTGCGGCCTTATGCTTCCATTTCTTCTATGTCAAGCGGGGTATCAAAAGGGAGCTTTATCCGGCAGATCAGGCCGATGATCTGGCCGGAGAGCACCACCGTGAGCAGGGAGTATCCCAGGCGCTCAAGGGGGATGTACGTCGCCGACAAGGCGAGGACGAACACGTCCAGAATCAGATACGCCCATTGTATTTTCATTTTAAACAGATGCGCAAGGCTCATGGCCAGGGCGTCGTCGCCGCCGGGGGCGCCGCCCATGCGCACGCAAAACCCCGCGCCGCACCCGATAAAGACGGCGCCAACAATGGCCGCAAGCAGGGGCTTGTCCGCCAGAGAGGGCCAGAGGGGGTCAAACTGCTCAAAGAGCTTGTAGAAGACGCAAAACGCGCCGGCTGACACGATGGATGCGCCAAGAAAACGGTTTCCCAGAAGGCGCCAGGCCAGTATGTAGAAGGCCAGGTTGAGAACCAGGTCGGAATAGGCGGGGGAGACGCCGAGCCAGTGCTGCAGGAAGAGCGTCATCCCCAGAACGCCGCCCTCGGTGATGCCCGAGACGGAATGAAAGTTGTACAGTCCAAACGCAAGCAGTGCGCTGCTCAGGACGGCCACGGCGCACGGCTTTACCTTCAGATGACGAAACATAATGACCTCTTTCGTTGGGACGCTTTCACAGCGCCGAAAAACGGCGTGTGTTTTGCCCTGCGGCCGCCGCCTTTTCTATCAAGCCTTAAAGAATGTACGGGTATGAAGGATGTTTTCCCTCCTTTCCGGGGCTTTTTGGCCACAAAGCAATCTGAATTTGTACCACTATTGTAGTACAAATTCAGATTTTCGTCAAATCGGCCATATTCAGCTTAAGGCGAAGGGCGGCGGGAAGTCTTACGCCCGGCGTGTTTCTTTTGCTTTAGCGACGATGGTGCAAATGAGCACGAGGGCGAAAAACGCAAGGCACACGGCGGCACCGGTGATAATCGCGGGATACTCTCCGTCATAGCCGGAAGGGGACAGGTGCTTAAGGAGGATCCCTCCGTAGCCCCACATCAGCGCAAGCGCGTACGCGATGTTCCTCCACCGCAGTGTTGCCGCCGCGCCGGCGACGGCCCCGCCGGCCAGGACGGCGACGGCCCATTTCGCGTCGGAGATCCCGAAGCCATGCCAGCCGATGCTCACAAGCCACGCCGCGGCGTTGGAGAGGGTCGCCACGGTAATCCAGCCCGTGTAAACGCCGAAAGGCAGGTATGTCATCCATTTGTCCCGGGGCGTCAGGCTTTGCTTGCCGCTTTTTGACATGATTTGAATGAGGTAAATGAGCAGCAGGGCGATGAGAATGAGCGAGAGGGCCATAAGCTCATAGTGCCACGCGAGGATCCACAGGGTGTTTAGGAAGCACGTCATAGTAAACAGAGCGGCCGTCTGCTGGAGCGCGTTCTCGTTTGCCGGCTCCGTGCGGCTGCGGAAGAGTCCGAGGCTATAGAGCGTGTACACGCCGAGCAGCACATATATAAGCCCCCAGATTGCAAACGTCACCGGTGCGGGCGTAATCAGAGTGGGGAACCTGTCGGACACGTCCTGCGTGGTGACGCCGTTGATCGGCAGCAGGTCCGACAGGGCGTTGACAACAATCATCACGGCGAATGCGGCGGCGGCGAGTATTTTCACGAGCAGCGCGCGGTTTTTCATCGCAAATCCCCCGTTTCTCAGGCAGTGTGGGACATCCCTCAATAGCTTATTGCGGGCGGGGACAAAATATTCTCACCGCGCGGGAAAGGAGGCGGGGGCGCAAAGCGCGCGCGCTTATTCGCCCGTCCGTACGCTCAAAGGGGAAACAAAGCCGCTTAAAGGCGGGTGAACCGCCCAGAAGGTTTACGCGGCCGGTTAACGTTGGTGACGCGCGCCAAGGTGCGCATGCTGAGGGAACACGCGGGCGCATGTCCGCCTGCACGCTCAAAGGGGAACACATGCCAGCATAAAGTCGATGAAGACGCTTAAAGGTCTATTTGGCTGATTAGTTCCGCGCGAACGCGCCGCCAAAGCGCGCTTGCTGAGAGGGAACACGCTGCGCACGGCGTGCGTGTTTGTCCGCCGCACGCCCAAAGGAACACATGACCGCATAAAGCGGCGCGAACGAGCCCCCAAGTCTGCTTGAGCGCGCATGCTGAAGGAGAACAGAGAACACGCGGGCGCAAACGGCGTGTGCGGTTTTCGCGCTTGAAGCCGCATAAAGCGCGGGCGGCGGCATACATGATGGATTGAGCGCGCAATGCCGCTAAAGTGCGGGATGGCGCAGGCAAAGCAAAAGGCGGGCCGGTTTAACGGCCCGCCTTGATAAGCGCGTGTTGAGATTTTAGAAGATGAGCTGGAGGGGGAGGCGGTCGATTTCCTCACGCTTGATGCCGAATCTCTCTTCGTTGTACTTGTCGATTTCTTCGGTGAGGACCTCGTAGACGCCGGGATAGACCGAGCCCGGCCCGCCCTGCGTGATGCACGGGATGAAGTACTTCGGGCTGTCGAGGACATCGAGAGTCTCGTGGACGGCCTTCGTGCTGGCTTCTCTCGTCCAGCCGGGGTAGTCGACCATCTTGTTGTCGATGCCGCCCATGAAGGTGATCTTGCCGCCGTATTTCTTGATGAGCTCAGGCAGGTCGTTCGACTTCATGCAGCCCTGCCAGACGTCGATGCCCATTTCGATCATGTAGGGGACGAGCGTCGCGGCGTAGCTGTCGGCATGGTGGATGATGATCTCGACGCCTTTGGACTTGCAGAAGCCGTAAATCTGCTTGTAGGGCTCGAGGAAGAACTCGGCGAACATGTCGGGGCTCATGAAGGTGCTCTTCTCGCTGCCCCAGTCGTCGTGATGGAAGATGGCGTCGGGCTTGAGATTTGTGAGGATGCCGTCGAGCAGTTCCATTTCCCAGTCGACGAGGTACTTGATCATGTCCTTCATCTCGTCGGGGTTCAGGAAGTAGTACTCGAGAGCCGCCGTGATGCTGCACAGGTGGTGGGTCTGCTCAAACAGGCCCGGAGCGATAAACGTCGCCTTGAAGGCTTTCGTGCCGTCGACCGCGTCGTACTGAGCCTTGAAGGCGGCCCACTCTTCGTCGGTGAACTTCAGAGGCGGCGCTTTGACGTAATCTCTCCAGTGCTCGATGTCTTTCACGACAATCTTGTCCGGCGTGTGAACCGGGAAAGCGCCGGGGGTGTTCTCGGGGAAGGAGTTGGTGATGCCCCAGGCGTTGACGACGTCTTTCTGGCCCTTCTGCAAAAGCGAGCCGGAGTGTAAAAGGTAGGGATGGAACATCAGGTAGACTGCTTCGTATTGGTTGACGAAACGATCAGGGTTTCCGCCTTTGATTGTTTCAATCATGTTTTGTTTCGGCGAAAGCATGAGGGTTCCTCCTTCTACAGTAGTTCAACTATTACAATACACCATTTTTGAGGAAAAGACAACCCTGAAATTGTTATGAATCACTAAAAAAGTGCCAAAAATCATGGGTCTGAAGTTATTAAAGGTGTAGAAGAATATTCGGCGATCTCTGACAAAAACTAGAAGGATAAGTATAAATTGTATACAGTTTTTTGAAGGCGGAGCGCGCCGTTTCGGCAGCGATCGCCGCGCCCGGCCTGATAAAAAATCGCCCTTCCGAAAGGAAAGGCGGGACGATTTGCTGCGTTATTTCGTTTTCTTCACCAGCTCGGCCATGACAAAGACAGGGAGCAGGATAATCCCTAAAATCAGGTAAAGCATACAAAGTCCCTCCCCGTAGAATTCGGGCGCTTTGACGTTTGCCCTCCTGACTTTATGATAGCAAGCCGCCAGGGTGTGTCAAGGCGGTTTTTGGGCGCGGCGCTTTTGTGTCACAGTTTTATCAAAGCATGCGTCTGCGCAGGGGCATTTTGACTGGCGCATTTTTTATACTTTCTCTTGACTTACATGAGGAGAAAAGCTATAATACAACAGTCCCTGTTTTTTGGCGAAAGAGAATGGAGAAGTACCCAAGAGGCCGAAGGGGCTCCCCTGCTAAGGGAGTAGTGCGTGATAAGCGCAGCGCGGGTTCAAATCCCGCCTTCTCCGCCATATAACAAAGAAAAGTACCAAAATGCTCGATGCGAGTATATTTGGTACTTTTTTGTTGTTTTATTATTCGGCGTTCGGGTCGGGCTCCGGTTCTGCCGGGGCAGGAGGAGAGGCCTGGCGAGAGGCTAAAAACTGCATCACATCGCTTTCGCGATAAAGATGCTTCGGCGGGAGGTGGGTGTCAAGCCAGATTTCAAATCCGGCCACCGCCGCTCTGATGCAAAAGTTCCGATCCTCCCCGTAGAAGGAGACGTTGTATATCGGGTCGTAACTGACAACGGGGTGCTGTATGACCGGCTTGCTGAGCAAAATGCAGGCGCCGGCCATGCCGACGCGGTACAATCCGGGCTTGGACCAGAGCTTTACGGACTCCTCATATCCGAGTTTATAGCCCAGCTGGTCGAAGTCCCATGCGTTGGGGCCCGGCGGGCTTTTGCTGCCGGAAAACCATTGCGTCCAGAAACACTCCGCAACGATATCCTTGTTACAGGAAATAAGGCGCGTCAGGGTGTCCGGATGAAGGACAAGGTCGGCGTCCACCATGAAGTAGTAGTCGTATTCGTTATCCCGCGCGAACTTCAGGAGGAAATTGCGCATGTAAACCATGTTCCTTATGTTTTCGCTCTTCCAGATGTGCGTCAGCTCTTCGCATTTGTATTCGTCGGTTGTCGTGTAGTCCGTGATATACTGCCGGCCGTGTTTGAGATCGCCTTCATCGAGGATGTCGCGCAGTCCGGGCGAGTTGTGATAAATAAAGAGCCTGTCAACGACGGCTCCGTCCGGAACGCTTAAATTGTCGAGAGACTCAAGATATGCCTTGAAGGCCTCAACCTGCCATTGTTTCGTCGTTCTCACCGGTGAGCCAATAAGAATTTTCATTGCGGTACCTCACAATCAGATATGTTGTTATCCGGCTCGCGCGTACCCTTTGGCGATATTGCGCCGCTGGTTGCTTCAGAAGTCGATGGGGGTGTCAACTAGGTCATTATATGAAGCGCCGCCGGGGACGGTTATCGCGCCGCTCCCGCTTTACGGATTTTTCAGGACATGATGGAATGTGCCGCCCCGGCCGGGCGCGCGAGGCAGCCACATAAAAAACCTCCGGCGCGGCGTTGGCCGCAAGCCGGAGGCCTTTTACTTTTGTTGACGTGACAGTCTTTTCAGCCGGCGCCTCCCGCCGGTTTGGCCCTCGTACTTCTCGATAAACCGGGCGAGAACCGTGGCCACTTCGGCCCGGGGGGCCTGTCCCAAGGGATCCGGCCGCCCGTCGCCCTTGCCCTGCAGAGAGCCGGCCTGGACCGCCCCGCATGGCCGCGACAAGGCCCAGTCGGACACGCTGTCTGCTCGTAACGGAAAACCTGCCGCAGAGAAAGCGGCAGGTTTTATTTACATTTATCAGTGTTTTTCAGAGGGGGAGGGAAGGGGAAAGGCACCCCGCCTCCGCGAGAATCTTTTTGAGGCTCTCCTCAGGGGCTTTCAGGTCCACGAAAGAGACATGCACGAGGACGCCGTCGCCGGAGTCAAACTGCAGGCTCTCCGGGGCAAAAGCGCCCGGGCGGGGGTAGAGAAGGAAAACCCGGGAGGCGCCGTACTTCTTACCGTAGGCGTACATCTGGTACATGTCCGCCTGGGATATCCCGTAATTCCGGGCGTCACTGAGCAGTTTCCACTTGGTGTCCAGGACCGCAACCTGCCCCTGATGAATGAGGACCAGGTCCGGCCGGAGGGGAAAGAGGCGGGCGGGAGCGGAGATGAGGCTGTGCCGCGCATCCTGGACGCGCAGGGTGATACCGGTTCCGGCAAGGCGCTGCCGGATTTTCTCGGCCACGAAGCTCTCGAAGACCTTTTCCATTGGAAAGAGCAGGGCCAGCGCCTCCTCATTCCCGTGGAAGGGGGTATAGCCGCGCCCCTTAAGCACGATACGGCACCAGGCCAGGATCCGCTCGTAGCGGCGCAGGCGGCGGTCCGGCGCGCACCGGGCGAAGTCGGCGTCGTAGTTTGCGGAGAAGGACACCCCCTCGAAGCACGACAGGAGCCGCGCGGCGGTCCGGCGGCTCTGGCCGTCCCGGCTCATCTCCTGGAGGAGGCGGAGGGCGGACTTTATCAGGCGGTTTTCAGGGCGGTCGATGTGAAATTCCTCCGTCCGGACGAAAAAGCGCTCCTTGTGCGCGATGTTGTGTGTGATGTTCTGGGGAATCATCAGCTTGCCCCGGATGGCCCCGGCGTTTTCCTCCAGAGGCGTGTAGGCGGCGGCAAAGCCCTGGCGGGTGAGGACCGTGACGTCATCCAGAAAGAAGCGGATGAAGATCTCAAACAGGTTCAGGCGCCCCGTCTCCAGCCGGGCGATTTCAAAGTCCCGGAAGGGGGCCTCCCGCAGGGCCCGGAGCATGTCCAGAAAGACCCGGCGGGCCTCCTCCTCGGCCGTCACGCCGGCGATTTTGGGGAGAATCTCGATGACCGCCCCGCCGGGCAGGGCGATGACCCCCACGTAATTTCTGGCCGTGATGATTTTCCCCAGACCCCGGCGGGCGGAGAGGGAGAGGAGCTCCATAGCCTCGGTTCCCGATCCCGCCCGGGCGGAGAGGACGAAGCTCTCCAGCGCCTCGAAGGTCTCCTCCGGAAGGGGCGTGCACCCCGACGCCGCGACGCCCTTCGTGAAGGCGCCGTATTCCGTTACCGTGTAGACGCTACTGGAGGAACCCATAGGCCTCTTTCCTCAGGAAGGCGGCGGGGTTTACCTCGTAGAGCGCGTCAGGGTAGAAGTCCGCGTCCCCGAAGAGCCGGCCGGCGTCGGCGCGCTTTACGATGAAGTGCGACGCCGCATCCTCCGCCGGCTTCTGGTTGTCCCCTAGGACGAGGCGGATTTTCTCGTAGTCGTCGAAGAAGTACTCCTGCAGGAGGGGGAGAATCCGGCGCCGGAAGATGTTCGCGAGGCTGTCCAGGGTGGGCGCCTCCCGCAGGGGCAGGAAGTAGGAGTGGCCCAGAGCGTGCTCCCTGTCCAGCAGGATGGCGATGCGCCGGTTGAGGATGCGGAGCATGGCGGCGATGTCCAGCCCTTCCACCACAATGCCCTCCAGTGTGGAGGGGTCCGGCTCCATTTCGATGAACTCGAAGCGGCGGCGCAGGGCCGTGTCCATCAGGGCGATGGAGCGGTCGGCGGTGTTCATGGTGCCGATAATGTACACGTTGCCCGGCACGCCGAAGCGCCGGCCCGAGTAGGGGAGGATGGCCTCCTGCTGCTCCGGCGCCCCCAAACGCTTGGAGGGCTCGATGAGGGTGATAAGCTCCCCGAAGATCTTGGAGACGTTGCCCCGGTTGATCTCGTCGATGATAAAGACCCGGTTGGGGGCTTTCTTCTCCCGGGTAAAGAGGCTGGGGTTGAGCTCCCTTAAAATCCTCACGGCGTCCGCCGGGGAGACGGAGAGCTGGTAGATCGTGGACAGGGTCATAATCCTGCCGTTGTTATAGCCCACAATGTCATACTTTATGTTCCTGACCAGCCACCGGACAGGGCGGAGGCGCATGTAGTCCTCCAATTCGGGGCGCCACTCCGGCTCGCCGGTGATGACGCCGATGGCGTCGATAGTCCGGCTGTTGTAACAGGAGAAGACGATGTCCCCGATTTTCATCTTGTTGTAGAAGGCGTTGAGAGGGGCCTTGCCCCCTTTGCTGTAGTCTGCCTCGTCGGAGATGTTCTCGCCGTACTCGTCCCACCCGATGCGGATGTAGCTGTTTACCAGGCAGTCGGAGCGGACGGGGTTGTCCCCCGACCCGCCCAGGGAGACTTTCCAGACGACGGGGTCTTTTGCGATGCCCAGGTCCACCTCCGACTCTAAGGGCAGGGCGGACCGGTCGCAGAAGGCCTTGAAGACCCCGTCCCGGATTTCGTAGCGGATATCCCCCGTGCCGGCGTCCTCCTCCGAGGCCATCACCGGCCGGATGCCCTCGATGAACTCCTCGTAGCCGAAGGACTGGTGGAAGGTGGTGAAGGCCACAAGGCCCTCATCCCGGTACTTCCTGTACCGCCGGAAGACCTCTTCGAAGGGTTCCTGTTTGACCTCGTCCAGGGGCCTTTCCTCGATGATGGCCGCGGCGTAGTACGCGGTGTTGTAGGTTTTCCCCGTGCCGGGCGGGCCGTAGAGGATGATGTTCTTCGGCAGGCCGTGCCGCGGCGGGGCGTCCTCCCTTTCCCGGGGTTGAGAAGGGGGATTCTTTCCGCTGTAGACCCAGGCGCCGTTGACGATTTCCGGCAGGGGCAGGCCCGGGGCCTTCTCGTGGATTTCCCGCTTGAGGGCGGCGAGGAAGTCCGCGTACTCCCGGCCCCTGCATTTATCCTTGTCCCCAGGAACGGCAAGGCCGAACCGGGCCGGAAGGTAGGCCCGGGAGTTGACGTCCAGGGGCATGAAGAACCGGGGGCGAATCCAGTACAGGCCGATGGTGATTTTGCTCGTCCCGTTGTTTTTGGCGGCCATGGCTTCGTCGAAGGCCTGGATGAAGGCGTCCGAGAGGGCGCCCGTCTCCGCTGCTTCAATCGCGGCGCTAAAGAGGTTCCAGAGCGTGTCCGCGCCCCCGGTAAAGAGGGCGTTCATGTTGAGCACCACGGGGACGCCCGTGAAATCCTCCGGCGGCGGGACCCGGACGTCGAAGACCTCCGCCAGGGTTTTTGCCAGGGCGGCCCGTTCGCTGATATTGCGGTTAAACACGCCCAGCACGTTGAAGGGGTCCATCCGGCGGCCGGGCCACCAGCCCTCCCGCTCCAGGTGCAGGTACTGGAAGGGCTGGCCCAGCTCCCGCCGCAGCCCCTCCATGACCGCAAAAAGCTCCTCCTGCCGGTCTTTGTAGGTCAGCAGGCGGTCGGCCAGGGCTTCGTAAAAGGGAATCCACGCGAAGGCTTTGTCCATATCCGTAACCCCCACATTTTCTTGTCTTGCACCTACTATACCATAATTCGACATTCCGTTCAGCCGTTTTGCTGTCAAGAAATCGGGACAGGTTTTCCCGGCCCAGGGCGGACGCGGCGGGAAGGCGGCCGAGAATCCCCGCCCCGGCGCGGCTGTTTGAGAACGGGCAAGACGGGTTTTGAACCGGCAGGGGGGCGGCGCATATGATCGCATGGCGGGCTTAAAAAGAAGCTCTCGCAAGCCGTGGTCTCGCTTATACAGAAACGATAACGTTGAAGAAGGGTTGGCTCAAATCGTTACAATGGATGAAAACGCAAACACAACCTTCGCCATCTCAGACTTCGTGCAATTCGAAAAGGGAGACGTCCTGAGTTTGAAGGTTTCAACGGCGCCGAATCCTGTGACCGTCTTTTTCCCGGTGACGGGCCCCGGCGTGATGCTCACGGTTCAGAGGGTCATGTAAATGCAAAAGCCGCGTGGAACCCCATGCGGCTTTCTTTGTGGACGCAAACGGACGGCTGAGGCGGCCCGGCCCTTTGCGGGCCGCTTTTTATGGGGCTGGGCGTGACGCTTTGCCGTCCGCCTTCCATGGCCTGGGGCCGAAAGCGCCATCAAACCGTTGCAACCACTGGATTTATAGAAAAATCCCGCAGTTTCAGCGACTGCGGGATTTGGAAAAACCAGCGGAGAGAGTGGGATTCGAACCCACGGTACGTTGCCGTACGACGGTTTTCAAGACCGCTCCGTTATGACCACTTCGGTATCTCTCCATTCAGGGCAAGGATACGATACCATAACTCAAAGTTTCTGTCAATGCGGCGCGGTCCGGGCTGGTCACTGGGATCCGTCCGGGGGCTCTATGCTCTCGGTGGCGGGGATGGTGGGCATGAGGTTTTTCAGGAACTCGCTGCCCGGCCCCTTGCCCCGGCGCTTGATGTGTATGTAGCCGATTATGGACATGA
>ENA-OWPA01001157-OWPA01001157.1-bioreactor-metagenome-genome-assembly--contig:-NODE-1157-length-20046-cov-7.945666_pt1 | contig 20046 bp, 16 predicted proteins | sample MGYA00238139_ERZ651803 | MGnify/ENA primary metagenome ERZ651803 (study PRJEB26909, sample SAMN07631231) | bioreactor metagenome | isolation source: Switchgrass digestor | place: USA: Dartmouth... | reverse complement strand
CGGGGAGAGACAATTTGACTGATGAAAATATCACACACTGACTTGATATTTCAATCCACTCTCCCCATGCGGGGAGAGACGGCGTATAAGGCGGACACCCGCGGGGCAAGGACGATTTCAATCCACTCTCCCCATGCGGGGAGAGACTGGGATTGGAAGGATAAGGGACGCAACACGTCCATTTCAATCCACTCTCCCCATGCGGGGAGAGACATAAACCTTATCAAGAGGTAGTGACCCACAGCAAATTTCAATCCACTCTCCCCATGCGGGGAGAGACATTTTATAAATTGTCAAAATAAATGTATTCGCTGGATTTCAATCCACTCTCCCCATGCGGGGAGAGACTACAAAGAAAAAATCATCCTGGGGCGGCCGCAGGATTTCAATCCACTCTCCCCATGCGGGGAGAGACACGACTATAGGATAAGAATTAAAGTTGATAATACAATTTCAATCCACTCTCCCCATGCGGGGAGAGACAGCAAACATTACCAAAATTATTGGTATATTACTATAATAATACCAGCATTTTATACAAATGCATAGATTGTATTTATTATTGTCAATGCTAATTTTAAGTTTTTTCGACATTATGCCTGCAAATTCGCGGTGCGGATCTGCCGCATTTTCAATGTGAGCTTCACATCCGCACTTAGCTATACGCAAAAATGGCAAAATAACAGCACGCTTAAAAGCGTGCTTCGAATACTGTAACCAATTTGTCCTGTCTGCATTTCATACAACCAGTTTACTCAGTCAAACATTTACTTGTTATATACACTTTTTGCATTTCCCGTTATTTTTGTGTTTGCTCAACAAAGTCACCAAGTGAGCAATACTTTGCGTAAAGTTTATTATAAGCATCTCTTTTTTCGGGGTCAGGCTCATAAGATCTCGTATAGCCCTCACATAAATGGTTCTGAGCTTCTTCTATAGTCTTGTATAATCCACATGACACAGCTGCATAAATAGCCGCTCCTCTCGCACATGCCTGAGTAGTTGCGGATACATTAACCCTGCATCCGAGTACATCAGCCATCATTTGCATTACATATGGAGATTTCTGTGCGATACCGCCAACAGCCGTGACTTCGTCTATTCGCAATCCTTCTTTCCTGAAAGCTTCTACTATGCGTTTCAGGCCAAATACCGCTGCATTTGCCAGTGCCTGAAAGATCTGCGGTGCACTCGTTCCCAGAGTCAATCCGGCAATCGCTGCCCTGACCTGTTCATTCGTGCAGGGATATCTTCTGCCATTGAACCAGTCCAGAGCAGATAATGCGCTCCCGACATCCAGCAACTGAGCTTCATTGGACAAAGCGGCAATAAGGCTGTCCTCAATTTCCTGTGCCGTTTTTTCATCAACTAGTCCCATATTTTTAACAGGCCATGCCAAAAGCTTTCTGAACCATGCAAAAATATCGCCGAATGCAGCCTGTCCGGCTTCAATTCCCACATATCCCGGTATTATAGAATTTTCAGCCATGCCGCAGGCATATTTTAGGTTTTTGCCTTCAAGTGTACAGGCATGCTCTATCATCATGTCAACAGTTGAGGTGCCAACATTTGTGACAAGTATATTCTCTCTGATCCCGGCTCCCACTGCACCGGCATGCGCATCAAGAGATGAACCGCCGATTACAGTTTCCTCAGGTACACCCAGACGTTTTGCCCATTCACGTGTTATCCTGCCTACAGGATAATCTGACGGATGAACATTTGTACCAAATGTTTCAGCTACCTTGCCCAAATACGGATCTATACTGCTGAGGCAACTGACCGACGGCAATCCCATCCACGCACTGTGCCATAATGCTTTATGGCCTGCAGCGCACGAACATCGGTACATTTCATCAGGCGCCAGCCTGCCGGCAAGCATGCCGGCCAGCCAATCGCAATGCTCTACCCATGAGTATGCAGCCTCTCTGACACCCACATCCACTCTGGAAGTGTGCAGAATCTTTGCCCAATACCATTCTGAACTGTACGTCCCCTGGTACCTGGTATAGTCTGTCCCATTATAGTCAGAAAACGCATTATTGATCTCAACAGCCTCTGCTACCGCCGTATGATCCTTCCAGAGATGAAACATTGCGTTCACATTCTCGCTGAACTCGTCCAGAAGAGCGAGCGGTATACCTTCCCTGTTTACAGGACAGGGCGTTGAGCCTGTTGTATCAACAGATATGCCCACTACATGCTTTCGTACGTCATCACCTGCAGCATCCAATGCTTTGCACACTGCTGCCTCAAGTGCCTCAATGTAATCAAGAGGATGCTGCCGATACATATTTTTATCAGGATCCTGGTATTTACCTTCACTCCATCTTTTGTAAATCTGCTGTGCCTCTCCCGATACTGTTCCTGTACGCGCGTCTATTACCAGCGCACGGGCAGAATCGGTTCCGAAATCCACTCCTATAACATATGGACCCATACTCATATTTTTAATCTCCGAAATTATTAATCTTCAAAATACGTGACATACTTCGATCTATCTGCCATTTTTTCTGTTCTTGATAATATCAAAACCGACCGCCAGTATAATTACGATACCCTTTATGACCATCTGGACATAAGACGGTATATGCAGCAGGTTCAGACCGTTGCTGAGGACACCGATCACCAGCGCACCGATAAGGGTTCCTCCAATCGTTCCGATACCACCGGTAAAGCTCGTACCTCCAAGAACAGCCGCCGCGATGGCGTCTGACTCATACCCCTGGCCGGCAGTAGGCTGGCCGGAGAACATTCTTGATGCAAGAATAATTCCTGCCAAAGCTGCCAATACTGCTGAAATAATATATACCTTAATAGTAAGGCTCTTGATATTTATACCTGTGTATTTGGCAGCAGTTGCATTTCCACCTATAGCGTACATTCTTCTTCCGAATTTAGTCTTATAAAGGACTATCGATACAATGATCATAACAGCTGCCAATATATAGATTGGAATCGGTATGCCCAGCAAATAGCCATTTCCCATGGATGTAAATGTAGTATTACTGCTTGCAACAGACCTGCCATCCGTAATAATATATGCCAGGCCACGTATTGATCCCATAAGTGACAGCGTTACAATAAAAGGCGGCATTCCCGTTGTTGCAATAATAGTTCCGTTAATGAGACCGATTATTGCACCAAACAGCAGCGACAGAAGTATAGCAGGAATCATTCCAAAACCTGCTTCCATCAGCATAACTACAGCAACACCGCTGGCACCGACCACTGATCCTACTGTAAGGTCTATTCCCCCTATAATAAGGACAAAGGTCATTCCAAAGGCCAGCAGCGCATTAATACATATCTGCCGCAGTACATTCAGCAGGTTCTTCCCGTCAAAGAAGGAATCTGTTGCTAATGACAGTGCCAGACACATAACAAACAGAGCCAGAAGAATTCCGATGTTATTTTTTAAAAATCGCACGATCGAATTGGTAAAAAGTATGTTTTTACTGAGTTTTTCTGTAGAGTTATTTTCTTTCATCATTCAATTTACCTCCCGATGCAAGCAGCATTATTTTTTCCTGCATTGATTCCGTTGTCCCTCTATTTTCCAATTCGCCGGCTATTTCACCTTCGTGCATTACAACAATCCTGTCACTGAGATTAATTACTTCTTCCATTTCGGAAGATATCAGCATAATAGCTACTCCCTGCTTTGACAGATTGTAAATAAGCCTGTATATTGCAGCCTTCGCCCCTACATCTATACCTCTGGTAGGTTCATCCAGTATCAGTATCTGCGGGTCTGTCGCAAGCCATTTTGATACAAGTACCTTTTGCTGATTGCCTCCCGATAATTGCTGCACTTTTTGATCTCCTGAAGTCGTCTTGATCGACAACAGATCACGATGTTTATCCAGAATAGCCTGTTCTTTCGTCTTGTTTATACCAATAAATTTTATAAATTTTTGAAGTACAGAAATCGAAATGTTATAACGGATGTTGTGAATCAGAAACAATCCCTCATGTTTACGGTCTTCAGGGACATACGCTATCTTCTTTCCAATGGCGTCCCGTGGATTTCTGACAATCGCCTTTTCGCCATTGATAAATATTTCTCCGGAGTCCAGCCTGTCGATACCGAAAATAGCTCTGGCCAGTTCTGTACGGCCTGCTCCGACCAGTCCGGCAAAACCAAGAATTTCTCCTTTGTGCAATGAAAAACTTATATCCTTAAGCTTTTTATTCTTCAAATTCTTAACTGCAAGGCATTCTTCAGCGTGTTCGTATTTCTCATCCTGCTTTTGCACCTCCATCAACTCGCGGCCTACCATCATAGATATCAATTTATCCCTGTCAAGGTTAGCTGCAAGGTCGGTGCCTATCAGTTCACCGTCTCTTAGTACGGTGATAGAGTCAGCGACTCTGAATATTTCATCCATCCTATGAGAAATATAGATTATCGCTATTCCCTTTTCCTTAAGCTTTTCAATCTGATTAAAAAGTTGTTCAATTTCTGTCTGAGTCAGAGAAGATGTGGGCTCGTCCATTACAATAAGTTTTGAATCATATAATAAAGCCCTGCATATTTCAACCATTTGCTGTTTTGCGATGCTCAGGTCACCTACTTTTGTGCGCACATCTATATCCATGCCCATACTGTCTATGACCTGCTGCGCCTTTTTAATCATCTTATTATCATCTACGAAGCATCTGACTTTTTTGAGCAGCTCCTGACCCATGAAAAGGTTGTCCGCCACTGACATATTTTCAGCAAGGCTGATCTCCTGATGGATAATGCTGATGCCATAGGACCGTGCATCCTGCACTGAACCGATTTCGACTTCCCTGCCATTTATCTTAATGCACCCGCATCCCTGGTCTTTACTGTATATACCCCCAAGGATCTTTATCAGTGTAGACTTGCCCGCGCCGTTTTCTCCAAGCAGGGCTCGTACCTCGCCGGCCTCAATTTTGAGTTCGACATTATTCAGGACCTTAGCTCCGGGAAAAGTTTTACATATCCCATACATCTCCAAGAAATATTGTTTTTCCATTCCAACCTCCTGTGATACAAAGAACCTAGCCGGCAGCTCAAATTATTGCAATTATAGCAGCATTGCGTTTTACCGCAATGCTGCTATCTTCAATGTTATTTAAGTGTCAGGTCATTTGCCGGCATTATCCTTGTTGACCAGTTCAACAGGAACCTTAATGTCTTTTTCTACTGATGAAGGATTTTCGATTACCTTATATGCAGTTTCAATACTGATGGAACCTATATCGATCGGATGCTGTGCGGCAGAAGCAAGCATTTTGCCTTCAAGTATAGCTTTTTTGCCGTCTTCAGATCCATCAACACCTACGATTTTTATTTTGTCAAGAAGATTTGCAGCTTCAACAGCAGCGGCACAACCTATAGCTGACGGGTCGTTCAGGGCGAATGCACCGTTCAGATCCGGATAAGACTGGAGCATGTTTTCCATAACCGGCAGCGCAGTGTCAACACCAGGCTGAATTTCCTGTTCTGCTACGATTTCTATATCAGGATACTTAGCGATGGAATCTTTGAAGCCATTGGCTCTGTCAAGGCAAACCTGTGCTACGTTATAGGTAAGCATTACGACTTTGCCTTTGCCGTTGAGAGCTTTTGCCAGCTCTTCACCGATCAGCTGCCCTGCCATGAAGTTATCTGATGCAACCGTTGAAACGACTTTGCTGGAATCATCCACAGGAGAATTGTATGCGATTACCGGAATGTTTGCAGCTGCGCATGCGTTGAGAGATGCCTGGATACCCTTTGAATCAACAGGGTCAACCAACATAACGCTTACACCCTGCTGGATCATGTCTTCGATATCAGTGATCTGTTTTGCCGGATCAAAAGCTGCATCCATTACTACCAACTGGTCTCCTTCTTTCAATGCAGACTTCATACCGTCAAGGATCTCAATGTAGAACGGGTTAGACTGGTCTGCAATAGATACGCCTATTTTGATCGGTTCTGCATTTGTTTTGTCCGATGATGTGTCGGTCGTTGATGTGCTGGGTTGATTCGCCTCAGAAGACGGCGTTGAAGGCGTTTGTCCCGAATCCTTGTTTCCAGTAGTCTGTCCACATGCTGCCAATGTTACCATAACCGCTATGGCAAGCATAATACTGATAATTTTTTTCATTGCTTTTCCTCCTTGTTTTTTATTTATTCAACTCGACTCTTTTCACGAGTCAAATTAACAATGATATTTTTTGCAAACTACCAGGCAGTATAGCCGCCATCTACAAGATATACTGCGCCAGTTACAAAACTGGATGCATCAGATGCCAGATAAACAGCGATACCCATCAGTTCATCCGTACTTCCTGAACGCGCCATAGGTGTCATCGAAAACCAGCGTTCTATTGCAGGATCCTTTCTCCTATACCTGTCTTCACTCATTTCAGTACGCATATATCCCGGACATAATGCATTTACCCTTACGCCACGGGTAGCCCATTCAGTAGCCATAGATTTTGTCAGCATAATAAGCCCGCCTTTCGATGCGTTATAAGCGCATTGGTTCTGAGGCGTGTTTACTATTATTCCCGACATTGACGCAATGTTTATTATATTTCCTTTACCCTGTTTCAGCATAACTTTACCGACTTCTCTTGAAACGATAAACGGACCAGTCAAATTGACATCTATAACTTCTTTCCAGTCTTCAGTCGTAACTTTCTCAGCATCATCTCCGCGCCATATTCCTGCGTTGTTAACAAGAATATCTATTTTGCCGTATTCATCCATCACCTGGGCGACCATTTGCTTAACGTCATCTTCGTTTCTCATGTCACCTTTGATGACTGTGCATTTTACTCCCTCGGCTTCAATGACTTTTTTCGTTTCAAGTGCGGTTTCTATATGCCTGGCAACAATGATTATGTCAGCTCCTGCCTGAGCAAGCGCAATCGACATTGCTTTACCCAGGCCTTGCCCGCCGCCGGTTACAATGGCATTACGCCCCTTGAGCGAAAATAATTCCATTACATTCTTTGCTGTCATTAGTCCAATCCCTCCAAGTAAATTATCTGTTACATATAAGTGTTAAAGTATTACTGAGCAGATATTATAGTGAAATTTCTATATGATCCTTTTCGTTATATGTCACAACACAACAGTCATTCATGTAAATGCGCTCCGGAAGTACAATCAGTACATGGGCCTGCTGTTTGTTCAGCGGAAAACATCCGTTATGCCAAACTCCCGTTCTCAGTTGGATCACTGTACCTTTCGGGACAATAAACGCTTTTGTCATCTCGGGCACAGGTTTGTTTGAAGGCGGTGCAACATGGATCACAACATCATCATCCATAACAACAATCACTTCGCCTGTTGTATTATGGTATTCGGCAGCTGTAACTACCATTTTGTCCGGTTTATGAATTATAAGAGGTGAGAAAGCTACAGGCATGTTCCCTGAAACGTGAAACAGAACTTTGTCATTATAAAAATCTCCTAAATGACTGCCTTCGGGCTCCAAAACATCAGTAAAAGTTCCAAATGGGCTGAATCCTTCTATTGTAAGCTTTTCAGCTTTAATTTTATACATTATATTCACTTCCTGTATATATTCAATAATTAAGTCTCTTTGCCTTTATTGCTGATCTGCAGCTTTCAGCTATTCTTTCCGAAGTAAGGCCATATATTTCGAGCAAAGCATCGGCATTGCCTGACCTTCCAAAAGTATCCCTGGTTCCGACTTTTATCACAGGAACAGGCATATTTTCAGTTATAACTTCAGAGACGGCTCCTCCGAGGCCTCCCACGACATTGTGCTCTTCTGCGGTAACAATGGCGCCTGTCTCTTTGGCAGCTTTGATCACTGCTTCCTTATCAATGGGTTTTATAGTATGGAAATTTAATACACGTGCATAAATGCCTTCTTTTTCAAGCTCATCTGCGGCTTTCATGGCTTTCGCCACCATGATCCCGGTTGCAATAATCGTTACATCCGTCCCCTTACGAATTTCAACTGATTTTCCTATTTCGAATTTGTAGCCGGGTATGTTTGTTACAGTCTCCGTCGCCATCCTGCCAAGTCTCAGATATGTCGGTCCGTCATATTTGACGATAGCCTTAACAGCTTCCCTGGTCTCATTTCCATCGGCCGGGCATATCACAGTCATGCCCGGAATACTGCGCATCAGGGCCAAATCCTCCAGGCACTGATGTGTAGCACCGTCTTCTCCAACAGTGAGGCCTGCATGTGTGCCAACAATTTTTACATTCAGCCTGGGATATGCAACAGAATTTCTTATCTGATCAAACGTTCTGCCTGCCATAAACATGGCAAATGTATTTACAAAAGGCTTTAACCCACAAGTCGCCATACCTGCTGCAATACCTACCATATTAGCTTCTGCGATTCCCACGTTGAAAAACCGTTCGGGAAATTTCTGTCCGAATATGCATGACATCGTACAAGTGCTTACATCAGCATCAAGTACAACAATATCTTTGTTTTCAGCCCCCACCTCAGCGAGAGCTTCTCCATAAGCATTTCTGGTGGCAATCTTCTCTCCCATGGCTTATACCTCTCTTCTCTCTTCGAGTTCTTTAAATGCAAGTGTAAATTCTTCGTCATTCGGCGTCTTTCCATGCCATTTACACTTGCCCTCCATAAAAGATACTCCCTTACCCTTTATGGTATTGGCGATAATAATATGGGGTTTGCCTTTGTACGCTTTTGCCTCGTCGATAGCGTCAGCGATATCTTCTACAGAATGGCCGTCTATTTCGAGAGTATGCAGACCGAATGCCTGGAATTTTGCTTTCAGATCACCCGTATCCAGCACTTCACGGACAGTTCCGTCCAGCTGAACTTTGTTGCAGTCAAGTATAACAATAAGATGATCCAGATCTCTGGCCGCCGAAAACATAAGCGCTTCCCAAATTTGTCCTTCCTGGATCTCGCCATCGCCGACAATGGCATAAGTATAATAATCTCTGCCTGTGCTTTTTCCTGCAAGTGCCATACCAACAGCCGCAGAAAGGCCCTGACCAAGCGAACCCGTTGACATATCTACGCCGGGTACGTATCTCATCTCAGCATGGCCTGACAGTTTTCCATCTGCTTTACGAAATGTGTTCAGAAGCTCCGGCGGGAAAAAACCCCTTAGTGCTAAAGCAGGATACAATGCAACAGTTGCATGCCCCTTTGACAGAACTAACCGGTCCCTGTCTTCCCATAACGGATCTTCAGTGCGAATATTCATTTTATCAAAGTACAAAACAGACATTATTTCAGACAATGAAAACGCTCCGCCTATATGACCAGATCGTGCTTTTTGCACCATTTTCAGGCCTGTATACCTGATTTCCCAGGCTTTTTCCCTTAATTCGATTACCTTTGCAGAGTCCATAAGTACACCCCTCACCCGCATTTTTGGTACGTCCCAATTTTCCTTGATGATGTTGGGTCATGGCTGGTTAAGTTGAAGGAATCTTGAGAGTTGAGTATGTTTATACGAACAAGTTTACAGATTTAAGCAAATTTTTACGTTATATTTCTCTAATTATACGATGCCTCCTGACTAATTCAAGAGATTTGCTTATTACTAACACTTATATAAGTATTATCAACTTACATATCCATAATACTACACAAATTTGAACGTGTCAATATTTTTGTTATAAAATAATGAATATTATAAAGTACTGCTTTGCGTTAATAAGAGCTGTTTAATATTGGATTTTTGAAGACTATAGTTATATTGATTTTAGATTCTGCCACAGGCAAAGCATTTTTATCGTACCAATATTATAGATTGATAAAATGATCAATTGAGATTTGCATCCCGAAGATTTTAGGATTTTTTAAGATTAGCTCTCAGGATTATTACTTGTCAGATCATACCGGTGATTTTGGGTTTATATGTCCGAAACATCATAACCTATACCCAATGTTTATAGTGTAATATGTCCACCAGCTGGTTTTATTTCATTGATCAGGCTGATGAACATATTTAAATTAAAGAAAAAGGAAAGGCACAATCAAAAATCAGTCGATGACTTGTGACAGTTCCTCATAAATCCGATCTATTGCTTCTTCAGGTGAGCATATTTTCAATATGGCATCATGTACAGCAGTGCCGATAATTTTTTCAAATACGCGTTCTGATACGCATTCGTTATTTTTATTTTTAGGTATCACCCTCTTTTCAATGGACGCAAATGATTTGAATGTATCTCTGTGCCAAGGATAGAGAGCCATCAATTCGTAGCTGTCGCGAATGCTGTTGTAGGGAACCATCCTGCCAAGTACTGCATTGGACATGGCCATATCGTCAGCTATCGTCCACTTAATAAACTCGAAAGCTTCTTCCTTCGCCCTGGAATTCTTATTCATTCCTATTGACCATCCGCCAAACAGGGAAACTCCTCCAGGAACCGCAGTAAATCCTGTTTTCCCCATAACAGTAGATTTATTCGCATCTCGTAATATGGTAACCTGGTCAGAATACTGAACCATCATAGCCGAATTACCTTCGCAGAAATCTTTTGCCTCGTCATCCCACCATCTGTCGTGAGAATCCGGGTGAGCATAATTAAAACATTCGATATAATTCTTCAGCGCATCGATACACTCTCTGCTGCGTACTACTAATTTGTTTTTATCGAATATTTTCCCGCCAAATGCCCAAACACGCAATAAAAACTCACTTGTGGCTCCTGTCGGTATGCGGCCTCCAAGAGCTGTTCCATAAAGAACATCTGAATCAGGGTTGAATTGCCTTGTAAAAAAGCGTGCAACCTTGTTGTATTCTTCCCATGTGTGAGGAACCCTCAGTTCTTCCTTATACCAGTCATGGTACAACCGCTTGTTTTTCAGATTTTCAAACAGATCCTTTCTGTAAAACAGCAACTGTGATGTAAAACTGAAAGGCAGTGCATAGGTTTTACCATCGTAAACCGAATATTCATGGTAAATGTCATTCTGGAACTTATCTTCCAGCTTCCAGTCGGGCACAATATATTCATCGAGCTCCTGCAAACATCCTTCAACAACAAGTTCTTTTATCCAGGGAACATCTATGCAAAAAACGTCGTACTTTCCTGTATCCCTGCTTGCTTTTATCTCATCAAGCAGATACTTGTAATTGACAAGATCTATTTGAACATCGAGCCCGGTCCTTTTCCTGAAATCATTACTCAGTGCTTCGACGGCTCTTCCGGCATGGTCATTGTTCAACAGAACTTTGATCTTTTTCGCATCCTTTTTTGCGAAATTTGAAACTGTCATAGGTACTGCATTGCTTTTTTCAGAGTCGATCAGTATTTTAAATTTCTGAGGCAGATTTTCCTTCTCAATATCCTTCTCGATACAGTCAATCAATAGATTTACTGCCGTATCACCTACCTCACCATACGGCAGATCAATATATTCTTCGATTTCATTTCTTGTACGTGTCCATCTCTTACCTGTTAATACAATTATTTTGGGATTCACAACCCCTGGTCTTGAAGTAAGTTCGATCGCTTTCTTCAATCCTTCGGCTGGCAGATCCCCCGTAACATATATGACTTCAGGACGGTCATCTGAATTCAGAAGCTTTATTGCCGACCTCAGCACACTCTCCCTGTCGCCATCAGTTACAATAACAAACTGGTTACGTATCTCCATGCCGGCATTAAACATGCCAGTAAAGTATGCATCAATGCACGACGTATCAAATGTATAATTTTGGGGGCCTGTGATAATAGCTATTTTTCTATATCCAAGTTCCAATTGCTTTTTTATGCTGCCTTCTATCTTGTCTCTGATATTAATGCCGACAAAGTCAAATCCTCCGCCTGTTATTTCTCTGTGTACACATACAATATTAAGTTTGTTGCGCTTCATCCTTTCAAAGAATTTCGTATTATCCGGCTGGCATGTGATAAGCAGCACTCCATCTACATTAAACATCAGTGCACGGTTTAGTACTTCCTTTTCTTTATATGGCAGTTCATTGCTGGTAAACAGGTTAACAGAATATCCTCTGTTTTCAGCACCTCTGCATATGCCGTTAAAAATATCCTCATAAGCACAATCGCTGATGTTTGGCAGTACAACGTATATGCTCTTTTGCGATTTAGTTGTCTTTAGATTTGTTGCCATGGCGTTTCTGTTGTATCCGAGCTTTTTTATGGCGTCCTCTACTCTCTTAATCTTATCTATACTGACGCCTTTTGCTCCGTTCAGTACGTTTGACACAGTGCCATGTGATACTCCAGCCAGTTTAGCAACATCTTTTATCGTAACCATATTCGTTTCAAACCTCTTCGATTGTTTTAGGATATAGTGATAAATAAAATTTTAACGTTCCATTTCATTATACATTACGCAGCCTGCAAGCGCAAGAACATATTATGACCTATATTTAAAACTAATTTCCAGCTATAAATTTATTTTTGTTTTAAACGTGTTAATTATATAAACTGATATATAACGCCAGGTCGGCAAAATCATCCTGCAAAACTGTACCATTCGTTAAAAATGGCACGTAGATCATCATCCATGTATGTCAGTGCCTTGTTTTTTATATCCCCGGGCACACCAAAATAAGCTTCTGCGACAGAACCGGTAATGGCAGCCAGCGTATCACTGTCACCTCCAACGGAAATGGCAGTTCGTATCGCATCTTCAAATGATCCCGATTCCAAAAATGCCTCTATTGCCTGCGCCATGGATGCTGAAGTCTTTAATGCAAGCGGCATACAACTCTTTTAATTGTCCTTAAAAAATATATGGCAGCTTATTTCTCAGTTCGACATCTGAATTGAAATTCCTGCAAAACGATGCATTTGTCCATTACTTATCAAATATACGGCACAGCGTCGTTTAATCATTGCATTTTACCTGAGCTTTCGGGTCAGCCTAAAAATTTGTAACAGTCACATATGCTTTTATGTTAAAATATAGATGTATAATATGTTACTTCATACACTTATTAGTATCTTGATCTCCAATAAAACAGGGAGGCCTCAAATGCTAACTGATTCAGGTGAAAAAAACAGTAATGACGTCCGTGTATTTGATTATAATGAAAACACTGATTATGAAAATGTATCAGCAACCGGCTCACTTTCGGATGAAGAAGCCGAAACTGAAAATGAAGATTCCGGCAACTGCTGGCCTGACTCCGTGAAATCGTTCAGCAGAATTTTCGTGGATCTGTTTTTATATTTTGCATACATAACTGCTTTTATCTTTTATATGGGACCCCAAAATGTCCGTGACAACCTGTCTTCATTTTTTGCAGTTTTAATATCTGATGTACTTCTGGCACTAATGCCTTCTGTGGCATTTTATCTTTTCCTGTTTTTCTTTTTCAAAAAGAATAAGGCCTCATTTTTTAATGTACACGCTGTCAGTTTACTATTAATTTTATTAATTAAGGTTTATGTGAATGATTTATGAGGCTGTATCAGCTTTGAAGCATATTTTGACCTCAAACAGGTCGCCGCTTATATTTATGCCAAACCGTCCGTCCATTGCCTCGGTCAGGCTTTTTGCAATGTAAAGTCCGAGGCCGTTGCCTTCAGTAAAACGCGCCCTGTCGCCCCTGACAAACTGTTCTGTGAGCTCGTCTGCAGAAATATTCAATGGTTCCTTCGAAATATTCTTCAAAGTAAACACATGCATATTGCTGGCTGCCTTACCTCCGGCGGCCATACCTGCGGTTGTACTGCCGTCAGCCATTCTGCCAGCGCTCGAAGCAGCTGCAGCGTCTGTAGTCGTTTGGCCGGCGGCCACCAGATCGGCATACACCCGTGTCCCGCTCATAGAGTATTTGACTGCGTTGGTGAATATATTCTCCAGGACTCTCCATAAATATCTGCCGTCAGCCTGGATGTTTACTGCCTTCTCAGGGATTTTCGCTATGAGCTGAAGCTGATTTTTTTCCATCTGCTCATCATATTCCCCCATGATCTGCCCCAGAATCTCACAAAGATTGATGGTCTCCATGTTCATTTTTATGTTGCCGGTCCCTGCTTTGCTGGCCTCGATCAAGTCCTCCATCAATGACTTCAGCCGCAGCGACTTCCTGCGGATCACGGAAGTATACTCCTTCAGCCGCTCATTTTCGGTACTTTCCCTGCTGATAAGGTCCGCATAATTTATTATAGAAGTGATAGGCGTTTTAATATCGTGAGATACATTTGCGATGAGCTCTGTCTTCAGTCTCTCGGATCTCAGCCTGTCCTCGGCGATTTTTTCAAATTCGGCGGCCCTGGCTTCCGAGAACCTTGAAAGATACTCAGCTAATGCCGTTACTACAGCAAAATGGGATAACGCCAAAAGAATAGTTCCCAAATTAATACCAAGCAAAAAATATGTAAGTGACATCAATAATAAGAATGTAACAAAAGCAAAAACAGGCTGTCCGATCGGAAACTGCCTGCAGAATTTATACCAGGAAAGTTTTTTGTACCTGCCGCCTGTCTGTATGAAGACGACCAGCCTCACAAGCCAAAATACAAAAAGGATATAGGCCGCCAAAGGAAGCAGCATGATCCTCAGGGGCAGGGCAAGCTGCCTGCCGAACCTGACAATAATACTGATTATTGTAATCGATGAGAATATCATGATCGTAACGACAATAAACGCAGATTTGGTCGATCTCCGAATAGTAAGCCTGCCGTTTTGGTTCAGGGTCCAGATTGATGCAGCCAGCAGGACAAACAGGACAATGCCTGACAAAACTGCAGTCGATGCCCAGTCACTAAAATCAAAGTCATCGATGCTTACTCCAAGCAGCTTTCTTGTATAATAACCAAATGAGCGTATCGAACCGCACGCTGTTACAAAGGCACAGCAATACAACGCCGCCATCAGTAATATAAAGGTCAGGTATGAGTTAAGAACCTTTTTCATTTTAACTGTACCACCTTGTATCCAAGACCATAAACGATCTTTAAGTATCTTGGCTCTTTCGGATTGATCTCGATTTTTTCCCTGATGTGCCGTATATGGACCGATACTATTTTGCCTACATTAAAAGCCGGCTCGTTCCAAACCGCTTCATATATCTGGCTGGCGGAGAAAATGCGTTCCCTGTTGCTGATGAGCAGCTTTAATATATTATATTCGGTGGCAGTCAGCATCACTTCCTCACCGTCAACGGTGACCCGCTTCCTGTTATCGTCAACCACAAGGCCGCCCGTTACATACACGTTCTTTGACTCCGTGGTCTGCTCTGCAAGGCCGCCCAGTCTGGCATAACGCCGCAGATGTTCTTTGACTCTGGCAAGCAGTTCGACTGTGTTGAAAGGCTTTGTTATGTAATCGTCACCGCCCATATCGAGGCCCAGGATCCTGTCCGTATCTTCACTTTTCGCGCTCAGAAAAATAATCGGTATGTTGATGTTGCTTTCACGTATCTTTATGGCAGTCATGATGCCATCCATCTCAGGCATCATGACATCAAGCAGTATGAGGTGCACAACGGAGGTCTTCAGTATCTCCATAGCCTGTACGCCGTTCTCAGCTTTTATCACATTATATCCGTCCTGCTTCAGGTATATTTCCAAAGCGTTTAATATATCCTTGTCATCATCGCATATCAATACGGTATAGCCCAAAAATCTCACCCCATTGCCACTACAACATATCCGCCCGTATTATCAGGCAGGACCTTGCAGCTTTTATCTGCCGGAACATCGATAAAACCTCCGTTATCAGTTGCATAATATACAGTATAATTTGCTTTGTCAATAGATATGGAGTAGCTGCCGCCGTTTGCCAGAAAGCTGATGTATTCTTCAAGGCACATATTGTTTTCATAACAGTAATATGAGTGTGGAATACCGATATACCGGTAATGCCATGATTCATAACTGATTTTCGTTATATCGGTCTTGCTTTTCGGATATCTCAAAATAAAGCCGTATTTATGAGCGTTTTCCATAAGCCATTTCCCTTGAGGAGATTTGTCGAACATTTCGCCTGACAACCCGTTATATGCTATATCAAGCGCATATCCCGTCTGATGCTCGCTGGCGCCCGGCTCCTGTACATAGCTCTTGTCTTCTGAATTGTCATACAGTTCTTTTTGCTTCTGAAAGGATCGGAAAGCGCTGTTAACGAAGAAGTCCTTATAACCTTTTTTTTCTGCTTCCTCAAACAATTTTGAAACAGCCTCCAGGGCCGTACCGTTCATTTCTATGTCGCTTGTCGAAAGCGGAACGACATGGTATGCCGCAGAAAGGTCAGCAGTAAAATTTTCATCAATTTTATATTCCGAATTAACAAGCATGAGTTCGTTTGACAAATCAGCATCGGATATATTAACTTTTCTGGTCCTGATATCCGCATCATTTCCAACAGTTATTTCAGGCTCAGGAATGGAGTCACTGACATTCCTTCGGAACGGTATGGAATCGCTGATATCCAGCAGGCCATTGCTGTCTGACAGGTAATATGCAGCTGCAATAAATATTACCGCAAAGGCCAGTGCCAAATTTCTTATTCTTCCGATTCTGCCTTTCCTGATTCTTTTATTGATTCTTTCATTGGTCCGCAATATAAAACACCTCTTCACTTTTTTTATTTCATTATGAAGAGGTGTTTCAAAGTCAAAAATTATAAAAAGTTAAGATTTTTCAAATTTTCTATACCTGTCATTCCTTTGGTCCAATGTTTCAGTCTGGGCAGGCTTATCAGTCCTGCAGTATTTTGAATCTCTTTACTATGGCCTGAAGTCCCTGTGCAAGTCCCGACAAACCCTCGCTGGCATTAGCTATTGCCTCAATAGCCGCAGTCTGCTCCTGCATTGATGCTGCCATCTGCTCTGTTGAGGCGGAATTCTCTTCTGCGATTGCAGACAAATTCTGCAGTGTATCAATTATGTCATTTTTCATGTTTTCCAATTCCCGGCTGGATACATTAAGCTGTTCAATAACCTCATTTGCACCAGTCATCGCCTGCGCTATCTGCATATACTTATCCTTGTTGTTCAATACGCTGTGTTCACGCACTTTTGTAATTTCCCTCACTCTGTCCATTGTTGCCACAGCATTGCTGGTGTTGTACTCCAATTCTTTAACTATGCCGGCAATATCTTTGGTAGATGCAGAAGACTGCTCTGCCAGCTTTTTGATTTCCTCTGCAACTACCGCAAAGCCACTCCCTGCTTCTCCTGCCCTTGCTGCTTCTATTGATGCATTGAGAGCCAGCAGATTTGTCTGTTCTGCAATGGAAGCTATAAAACTGCTTACCTTCCCGATTTTTTCGGAGCTGACGCGGGTCTTCAGTATAACGTCATATATCTCCCTGACTGCATCATTGCTTTCCTCATTTATCCTTGCCAGTTCATCTACCTCTTTTAAACCGTCATCAACAACTTCTTTCACTTTATTGGATGCAATATTCAAACTATCCATATGATGCAGGTCATTTTCGATTGCTTTCCCCAATAAGACCGCTTTTGATGAACCAACCTGGACTTCTTCCGCCTGCCTGGAAGCACCCAATGCTATTTCCTCCACTGTTTTTGAAATATCCTCCGCTGTTGTGGCTGACTGCTGCATGGATGCGGCCAACTCTTCTGACGTTGCAGCTACCTGACCGGCAGAGCCGCTGATTTCACCGATAATATGCCGGAGAGCATCTGTTATGGTCTGCATTGCTCTCATCAGCCTTCCCGTCTCATCATTTTTCTTCAGGAATTTTTCCGGAACGTCCTGTGTAATATCCAGAGCGGCTATTTTCCCTGCATGGTGTGCCGCTTCAATGACCGGATTTGTTATAGAACTGCCAAGCCAATATACAAGGATGTCACTTAACAGCAGAATTATTATCGCGCTTACCATTATACTCATGTGAAGCACAGGTATAGAAGACAAGACCTCATCTTTATTCGCGGTAACAACTGCTATCCAATCCGTTCCTTCAATTTGTGCGTAAGCATCAAATATTTCTTCGTCATTCAGAGTATACATGCCTGTGCCTGTTTTTTCCCTGAGAATTTTCTCAGTTTCATCTGCCAGTGGCCTTTGTGTTTCATCTGTTTTTGCTTCTTCAACCGCGTTCCATCGGGCAAGAACTTTTTCTTCATCGGGGCAGGCAACTACAGTGCCTTTGCTGTTGATAATATAGGCATATCCGTTTTCACCATAACCAGCATCGGCAATAACCTCATTCAGTGCCAATCCATCTTTGCAGCCAACCAAAGCTCCCGTAACTTTACCGTTACTCTCGATAGGAACTGCATACATCAGAACCAATCCATTGGCTGTATTGCTGATGACCAGATCTGACACATTTGCGGTCCCATTAATGGCTTTTTTTATGTAATCTTCATCTCCCAGCTGGCTGGCTGCTCCGCCCGCAAATCTCGCAGTTCCGTCAGGCCAGACAACCGCGATATCGATAAATTCAGAATTCTCCAGCTGCCTTTGCAGTGCAGGCAGCTGGATGCTCCAGTCCATGCTTTGAATATCTTCTGTTACCGCAATGGTTTCCAATACATCCAAATGATTTTTTACACTGTCCTCTGCAAGTTTTGCCGTATCAGCTGCTATCGAACCAAGGAACTTCTCAGTCTCGCTGACAATAGCCCGGGCTGATCTCATAGCTGATATAGCGCCAAGTGTTAAAGAAGATACCAAAATTACAGCAGTAAAACAGATAATGAGCTTCGTCTTAATGCTTCTTTCTGTCCGGATACTTTTCTCCGTCCCGATACCTTTCTTTGTCCTGACGTCTTCCTTTCTTCCGATAACTTTTTTCATCCTGATACCTTTCATAATTTGCTCCCCTTTTTTACAGAATACATTACATCATCTAACAGCACGACTACAGCAATAATGCTGCTTACAACAAACAATGCGATTTATAATACTGTAACTTGTAAAGACGGCAAACGGACAAACTATAAACCTTTATTTATTAAAAAGGATCCTTGTCACGTAAATAAACATATACAAATAACTTTCCCAGTGATTGTTCCGAAAATTTGATAAATTTTTAACATAAGTATTTGATCTAATTAAGTCAACAACAGACAATATTATATCGTTATATGGTAAAACGCACAACGTACTAATTATATGATGATTATTTACATTAATTTGCTGAGCTGTTTTTTACAAGGGAATCATTATAAAAAACATATTCCTCCTGTTTGTTCGGCTCGAAACATACTTCAAATATCTTATTGACTGGATCCTGCAAAATTACAGATTTTGCACCGATAGATCCGTTAACATCGGAAACGCATATTTTGCCTTCCATAAGCAAGTATATTTTTGTTTCAGGAATCGTGCCCCATGTTGAGACGATTTCTTTCCTGTCATCGTCGTCAAGATCAATTTCTGTCGTATGCCCATCTACCTGTATGACCGACTCTTCAGCTTCCTCATCAGCAAAAAAGTAAAATGCCTGTGCATAATCTGCGCCAAGTATTCCATATATCTTCAGTGCTTTCTTCCCGAATACCTGGGTTTGCTCAATGCCTGCCAGATCGTCCGGTGTATTCTCCATTGACACCTGACCTATATAATAAGTTTCGCCGTTCAGATTTATCCCGCCTTTATATTCACTGTCATCACCGCAGGTATAAATAAAGGCACTATGTTCCTCATCAATTGCCTTTTCTTCAATTATGCTGTTAATGCTGTCCATATCGAGTTTCTCTGTTTTTACATAACTTACCTGAGAAAACTCCAGCGGGTAACTGCTGTCTTTTTTGCTGCATCCGTTCAGTATTGCGGCTAATATCAATGTCAGAAGCAAAACCAACGACCTGGATTTCATAATTGACCTCCTTGCCCAGCTTCAGCCTTTTCTATAAAAAATATACCAATGTATCGTGTATAAATCAATGAGGCAAAACATGAGCTTCCTTAAAAACGATAAGCCCGCTGCACAGAAGCAGCGTGCCAGCCTTTGCCTTGAACTTTTATGACCAGACAAATCTGATATGAATAACTGTATGTTAACAAAATTACATTGATTCACAAGATGCAGCGCTGTCAAGGTACGCAAGTATGCCCCGGTGCATATTTCGGCCGCATCCGGACACTGATTCCGGCAACATCCGGACAGCGTTTCGGAATTATCCGGACAGCATAAC
>ENA-OWPA01001156-OWPA01001156.1-bioreactor-metagenome-genome-assembly--contig:-NODE-1156-length-20096-cov-4.817773_pt1 | contig 20096 bp, 21 predicted proteins | sample MGYA00238139_ERZ651803 | MGnify/ENA primary metagenome ERZ651803 (study PRJEB26909, sample SAMN07631231) | bioreactor metagenome | isolation source: Switchgrass digestor | place: USA: Dartmouth... | reverse complement strand
ACTTTTTACCGGTTTTGTCATCCCGGTTCAAGTCCGCTGTGTTGCCCGCCGCAGCGACAGCTTTTATATATTACCACACAAGTTTTATCTCTGTCAAGGATTTATCTGTATGTAAATTTTACCTGTACGGGGCGACCCAAAAAGCCAGCTTTACTCACTGAGACCACCCCCCTTCTGTGACAAAGCCATGCATGGCATAATTATCACATGAATTCAGGTAATTGCCTGGCCTTCTATCAAGCCTACCACAGAAGAGATATCCCTGCTCAATATAAAAAGCACTTGGATAAGTGCTTTTATCATATAAAGTTATTTAGTAAAGCTATTTAAGTTTGCTGCCGCCTTCCCGTCTTTATTAAGCTTCTAAAACGGGCATAAATCCGATGACAATCTAATCTTTAGAAATCTTTTTGACTGCTACTATCTTGTTGCCCTTCCTATTATGCTTGATCTTTTCACAAAGGCTCTCCACAATCATTATGCCTCTTCCCGTTTCCTTTGCATCAAACAAGCTCTCCATGCAGCATTGATTCTTATTTCTGCTTCGCACCAGTTCATAGTCGTATCCCTGGCCCTGATCCTCTATTATAAAGAAGGCATTATTGTCACCGGAAATGCCTGCAGTAACTTTAATATATGCTTCCGGACACTGCTGGTTACCATGTTTAATTGCATTTAGCAGCAGCTCATTTAAAATTACTCTTACATCAAACAAAATGTCGTCATCCAATTTCCCGCATGCGTTCTGAAGACTGTTTATTACTTCTGATACAGTTTTGCCCACAGAACTTATACTGCTGGGTATTTTTGTGTCATAGGTTTTCAAAGCAAACAAGTTCTTCCCATCCTTATTTATTCATCAGTTATTAATACCCACTAACATAATTCTTTAAACATATTTAAACATATGTTTAAGCGGATTATTGCTCGAGTATTTTCCTGAAGCGCTCCAGAACCTTTTTCTCAAGCCTGGAGACGTACATTTGGGAAACCCCTAACTTATCTGCAATCTGTTTCTGGGTCTGATTGCCAAAATATCTCATTTTTATGAATTCCCTCTCCGCCTGGTTAAATTTATTCAGGCTCTGTCTAAGGAAATCCCTGTTTTCAATTTTCTCAAACGTGCTGTCTTCAGCACCTATAGTCTCATGCAATTCTATATCGTCATCGGAATAAACCGTTTGATCAAAGGACTGAATGCTATATGCATTCCACGATTCAATAGTCTCAAGTACAGTTTCTTCACTGATATTGAGATACTCTGCTATTTCGTCAACCCTCGGCACCCTTTGCAGCTCATATGACAAAGTTTCCCGCGCATGGTTCACCTTTTGGTATATTTCATAAATTCTCCTGGGTATTCTTATCAAAGCAGCTTTATCCCGGAAAAACCTTTTTATCTCTCCGATAATGGTAGGAGTTGCAAAACTTACGAATTTAACACCCTTCTCCAGGCTGAAACGCTCAACAGACTTAATAAGCGCAATGCATGCCACCTGATATATGTCTTCATATTCCATTCCCCTGTTCAGAAATTTACGGGTTATGATATCAGCCAGATACAGGTATTTATTCACAATCTCGTTTCTGTTCTCTACAGTAGGATTATCCCTGTATTTTAAAAATAGTGCTTCCTCACTTACCTCATTGAAATCGGTAGTGTTCGCAGCAACGGTTTGATGATTGTTAGCCTTCATCTCTTAACTGTTCTCCTCAATAGATTTTGACATGGCCAGCAAGAAATCTTTATCCGGACACAATTCCACGTCATCCATCAGCGCATTTATTATGGATAGGCCCAAAGCGTCATTTTCTTCACCAAAAACACACTTTAACGACTTGTCGGGGCAGTCAAAAATGATATCCAGCCTCCTGTCGCCGATTCTAAATACTATTTTATAGCTGGTGGCTATCTGGCTTCCTGCCTTGACCAACTTATTGCATACTTCTGAAATAGCTACCTTTATGTCTTCAATTCCTTCAATATCAAACCCAACTCTATTGGCAACCCCTGAAGATGTAAGCCTTGCAATGCTCACAAACTCTGCTTTAAAAGGCAGTATAAGCTCAATATCATTTTTATCTACATTCATTACCTTAGCCGCTCCTTTCAAATCTGCAAGTACTACGGATGCATACTTTAACTAGAATAAAATGCCCGGATAGTGCGACTTTCCCATTGGTTGGCCGATACCAAACTGTAAATTGCCGTCACATAAAATTTGCACCGGGTGCACATCATATATATGATGAAAAACTCATCCCTCGATCATGAATAATTTATCCAATCCTGTTATCAGAAATAGCTTATTAATGTTTTCCCTCATATTGGATATTATAATGTTTTTCTCCTTTTGTCTTGCTTTCTTAAGAGCACCGACCAAAATACCCAGTCCCGTGCTGTCTATATATGTCAAATCCTTAAAGTCTATTCTAATGTCGGATTTGCTCTCATCCACCAGGCTGTATAGCTTATCCTTCAGCTTTTGAGACGTATATATATCCACCTCGCCGGATATAGCAACATTTATTGCTTCACCGTTCTTTTCTTCTCTGAATATCAATTCACTAGCCATATATTCCCTCCTCTTCACAGCTTATTATACAAGAAGCAGAAGGTTTATTTATGAAATTCCTACTACCTTACTGCAATTTCCTGCTTATTAACACAATATATTATATTATATTACTAGAACAAAATAAAGAGAGTTAAGTATAGTAAAAAAACAGGAAGGACAACCCGATCCTTCCTGCTTACATATGTTTTTGTCTTATTAACCCAACTTTATTCCAACAGAAGCTCTATGACCTTGACCGCCTTATCATAATTTTGTGTATTTGCCGCAATTGCAGCAATTTTCTCTTCACCGAACAAATTCAAATCTTTAAAAAATTCGCTTTCACTTACATCGATTCCATATAAGTGCACTTCTTTGGTCTCCTCGACTTCCAGCCAGCAATCCTTGGTCAGCTCATCGCTGATTTGAGCTTCCTCGACAAAGCTTTGCAAATCCATCAGGGCTTCCTGCTTTCCATAAATTTCAAACTGTGTCTTGTCTAAAATCATGACATCGATTTCGGCAGTACCCATCATCGCCATGATTTTCATGCGCGCGGCATAATCCATCTGCGCATTCTCGGCATCTCCGCTCTTTGATATGGTCATAATTTGGATTCCAGGTTCTTTAATATCAGGTACGCCGGTTTTGATTTTTTCAGCCATGGCCTCGGTGTCATTCATGAAAAACTCCCCAATAAAAACTATGTTAAAATCGGGCTGAACAGCCGTGACACAACTTCTGATTGAAACTGCAAGAACTATCAGTACAATAATTCCTATCAGTATGTGTTTGCTATGGTAATGAAAAAAGTTGTTCACCTTTTTGTCATCCATCCCCATCTTCCGAATCAGCTTATTAACCTTCTCATGGAATGGGGATATGGGCTCAGGCTTCATGGCGCTTTTTGACTTATATTCTACCAGCTCTCTGTATGCCTCAGTTATGGCATTCCACTCTTTTTCATCCTCTTCACTGAGCTCACCGGAGATTTTTTTAGCTCGGTATGCCTTCAATAAAATATCATATTTCTTCTCTATCTCTTCCCTGGTAGCTCCCTGCTTGAGTCCCAATATTTCATAATTGTTTTTAGCTTCACTCATACCGGATCCCCCTGTCCTAGTAAAGCACCTTGGTTAATCGATCGACATAACTTAACATCATCCTTAACTCATGCGATAGCACCCATGGATACCGGAAGCCAGGTTAATCCCGCGGTTTCATTGTAGGGAACAACAGTACATCCCTTATGGAATAAGAATCGGTGAGCAGCATTACCAGCCTGTCAATTCCTATTCCAAGACCGCCGGTAGGAGGCATTCCGTATTCCAGCGCGGTAATAAAGTCTTCATCCATCATGTTAGCCTCTTCATCGCCGGCTTCGCGTTTCTTCACTTGATTTATAAATCTTTCCTTTTGATCTATCGGGTCATTCAATTCCGAGTATGCATTGCCCATTTCCCTGCCAGTTATAAAGATTTCAAACCTTTCGGTCAGCTCAGGCCTGTCCGGTTTTCTCTTAGTAAGAGGTGAGACCTCGACAGGATAATCATATATAAAGGTAGGCTGGACAAGATGCTCTTCCACGAATTCTTCAAACATCAGGTTCAAAACTTCCCCTTTGGAAAGCTTGCCTTCCACGCGGACCTTTTTCTCCTCAGCAACCTTACGTGCTTCCTCATCACTGTTTATAAGGTCAAAATCCACTCCTGTGTATTTCTTCACTGCCTCTATCATTGTCATTCTATTCCATGGCGGTGTCAGATCTATTTCCTGGCCCTGGTATACAACCTTCGTCGTACCCAGCACCTCCTGAGCTGCTGTGGATATTATGCCTTCCGCCAGTTCCATCATTCCCTTGTAATCCGTATAGGCTTGATACACTTCCATCATAGTAAACTCAGGATTATGCTTAACTGACATTCCCTCATTCCTGAACATCCTGCCCATTTCATAGACCCTTTCCAGTCCTCCTACAATGAGCCTCTTCAGGTACAGCTCAGGAGCAATCCTGAGATACATGTCTATATCCAAAGTGTTGTGATGTGTAATAAAAGGTCTTGCGGCAGCACCACCGGGTATTGTGTTCAAAAGTGGTGTGTCCACTTCAAGGAATCCCCTGTCATCAAGGTACTTTCTTATGCTTTTGATAATCTTGCTCCTGGTAATGAACGTCTTACGGACATCAGGATTAACAATGAGGTCGACATATCTCTGCCTGTACCTTAAGTCAGGATCTTTCAGGCCATGCCATTTTTCCGGAAGAGGCTGAAGGGATTTGGCCAGTAATGTTACCTCGGAAGCTTTGATGGAGATTTCCCCTTTGTGGGTTCTGAAAACTTCACCCTTCACCCCCACCATATCACCTATGTCCAGTTTTTTGAAATATTCGTAATTTTCCTCGCCTATTCCGTCTATCCTTACATATATCTGTATTCTGCCATCCCTATCCTGAATGTCGCAAAAGCTCGCTTTGCCCATGCCCCTCTTGGACATCATCCTTCCGGCAATGGATACATGCTGCCCTTCCATTTGCTCAAAATTTTCAATTATCTGTGCGGTAGAGCAGTTAACATCATATTTCACAATTTTAAACGGATCCCGCCCGGACTGCTGAAGTTCAGCAAGCTTCTGTCTTCTTACCTTCAGTACTTCACTCAGATCCTGCATTTCCTGATTGATTTCTGTATTTTCAGCCATCCTAGTTTCCTCCTATGTCACTTGGCAATCTATATCTATATAATATTCAAATAAAATCGGCACAACAAATAAATCATCGAAGCTATATTTTCGAGATTTGTGCAATTTTAAGCTTTATAATGCATTCCAATACAAAACATTGATAAAAACTCCAAGAAAAAAATAAATAGAAAATGAATAAATGAGCTTTTTAAAACACATACCGCAAAGTCTTTACTTGGAAACGCCGGGCGGCAGTTTTGCCCTCTTAATCCTTCACATCGATAACTTAAAATAAGCGGTTGTTTTGTACCTTCCTAGCATGGTAAAGCGAAGATATAATTCTTGACCAAATAATTGATTATACCAACAAGTAATATGGAAAATAGTGTTACTTGGAAATATCCAATATTTTAAACTTGATTACTCCTGCCGGTGCATCAACCTCTACAACTTCACCCTTTTTCTTTCCCATCAAAGCCTTGCCTACGGGAGATTCATTGGAAATCTTTGACTTTGCCGGGTCAGCTTCCGTCGAACCTACAATGGTGTAATCAACTTCCTCATTATACTCCATATCCAAGAGTTTAACCTTTGCTCCTACGCTGACTTGGTCCGTCTTTATATCATCTTCATCAATAACCTTTGCATTCTTCAGCATATTTTCCAGCTGGACAATTCTAGCTTCCATATATGCCTGTTCATTTTTAGCTTCGTCATATTCAGAATTTTCAGATATATCACCAAATGAAAGCGCCTGCTTTATTCTCTCAGCAACCTCTCTTCTCTTGACACCCTTTAAGTACTCCAGTTCATCCTCCAATTTTTTCAAGCCCTCATAAGTCAACACTATTTCTTTATTGGTCATTTAGAGCCTCTCCTTTACCTAATTATTTTGTGTTGATAATATATGTATTAGCCTTATATTTATTCTAAAAACTAATACTTTGCTATATAAAACATAAACAGCACTGAAGTAACAACAGTGCCTGAAGTAGCAGAAAGAATTTACAATTATCGGATTATTTTAAATAATTATAGAATACAAAGTGCATAATGTCAAGAATATAACAGGATAAATCTAGGGAAGCAGGCAAATCAGCGCTTTAGCATGCCTTTAGCTTGATAAAAATCCAAGAAGTTTTTGGCTTCTGCCGGTGGCACTGAGTTCTAATATAACTGCAATGGCAATATTTACAGTGTAAATTCCAGGACGACCTCCGTTCCGTCGCCGGCTAAAGCATATATTCTTATGGTATGGCGGCATGCTGTAATCAAGTATTTCATATTGCTATGTCTTTAGGCTTTATCTTGTTTCTTCTTCCATAAAACTCCTTTATGGAACATCCGCATTTCAAAAACGCTTCTGAAACCCCCTTTGCTGTTTCCCCATCAATGTATTCATTTATTAACTTATCTTCCATTCCTGCTCTGAAAAACAATATAACCTCCATTAATCCTGTTGCATCATATGCTTTTAAAACATCTTCGGTGATTATATGGGGTATATTTTTCTTTATGTTAATTATAAAACCATTGAGTATTATATTTTCACAACTGTGCTTATTTAATTCACTGCTTCCGTAATTGAGTATTATTGCCCTTGGGTTTATTTTAGCATTTGCTGGGATATTTTCCAGACCGCCGAGATTGATGATAATATCCGCATTTTTAAGGCAACTTCTGTGTTCTTCCGTCACTCTCACGCATAGCCCGGTGTCATCATAGACCCTGTTCATTTCTGCCTCGACCGCTTCCCGGTCTTTTGCTACAATCGTGATATACTTAACAAAAGGAGCCAGCAGATCGATCACTCCATATAGCTCAGTCCTGCTCTCTCCCTCAACTATGCAAATATCCAATTCACTGACCACAATATTTCTTTTTGTGTAAATTTCGTCCAATATCAAAGTCAAGGCTGATTTATACAACAGCTTGCCTGTAGACGCAAATTTCATGCATGCGTCCAGTTGCACCCCGTCAGGGGTGTCCTTGGGCAAAAAACAGTATTTTATATCATTATCTGCGGCAAACCCTGAAAGAAACCTATTCAGCCTGGCTTTGTGCCTGTCTATTTCACTTAGACAATACGGCAGTCTTATTATATAGACATCCAGTCCTTCATAAAGCTCTATCTTATTTATATTATCTTCCAGTACCGGCCTTTTAAAGAAATTTTTCAGCCGGGCAGCTATATACTTGAAAAAAAATGCCCTGTCATCTTTTTCCCTGTGCTCATCTTTGAATGTAACCAACGCAAAACTGCTCATAGCACTGATCCTTTAAATATTTTATATAAGAATACTATTTATTACCAGTTAGAAATATGCCCAAAAACCGATAAAGGAGCAGATTGATTCTGCTCCTTTTATAATAGCTTGCCATTGCAGCAAGTTTAATACCTATTCTTCTCTTTTTAAGTCCCCTGCCTTAATCAGGAGGAAAACTCGCTCTCTTTCAAAATTACATCATGAGCGCCGCCTTCTACTATGCTTGTGGAAGATACAAGGGTGATCCTTGCTTTCTGCTGCAGCTCCTTGATAGTCAGAGCTCCGCAGTTGCACATCGTCGATTTGATTTTGCTTACAGTGATATCAAGGTTGTCCTTCAGCTTACCGGCATAAGGTACATATGAATCTACGCCCTCTTCAAACTCCAGCTTTGTCTTTCCTCCAACATCATATCTCTGCCAGTTGCGTGCTCTGTTGGAGCCTTCACCCCAGTATTCCTTAACGAAGTTGCCACCTATTTTAAGCTTTCTTGTAGGGCTTTCATCAAACCGCGCAAAATACCTTCCCAGCATGATGAAGTCCGCTCCCATGGCCAAAGCGAGAACCATATGATAATCATGAACTATTCCACCGTCAGAACATATCGGAACGTAGATGCCGGTTTCCTTATAATATTCGTCCCTTGCCTTTGCCACTTCGATAACTGCAGTAGCCTGGCCTCTTCCGATACCTTTCTGCTCCCTGGTTATGCATATGGAGCCTCCGCCTATGCCAACCTTTATGAAATCGGCTCCGGCTTCTACAAGGTATCTGAAGCCATCGCTGTCCACAACATTTCCTCCGCCTACTTTCACTTCTCCATTATAATGTTCCTTGATATACTTAATGGTGTCGTACTGCCACTCAGTATACCCATCGGATGAATCCACGCACAGAATATCCGCTCCTGCTTCCACCAGTGCTGCTACTCTCTCTTTATAGTCCCTGGTATTGATGCCGGCTCCCACCACCAACCTTTTATGGCTGTCGAGGAGCTCGTTGGGGTTCTCCTTATGGCTGTCATAGTCTTTTCTGAACACCAAATACACAAGATGGTCGTTTTTGTCCACAATCGGCAAGCAGTTCAGCTTATGCTCCCATATCATGTCATTGGCTTCCTTCAGGGTTATCCCTTCCCGTCCGTAAATGAGAGAAGAAAAAGGAGTCATGAACTCTTCTATTTTTTGATCCAGGGAAGCTCTGCTCAGACGATAATCCCTGCTGGTAACGATCCCCATAAGCTTTCCGGTGGGCGTTCCGTCCTCAGTTATGGCAACTGTTGAATGGCCTGTCCTTTCCTTTAACTCCAAAACGTCCCTCAAGGTATCCTGGGGCTTCAGGTTCGAATCACTCACCACAAAACCTGCCTTATATTTCTTTACCCTTCTTACCATTTCAGCCTGCTGCTCTATTGGCTGTGAGGCATATATAAAAGAAATTCCTCCACACCTGGCCAGGGCTATTGCCATATTGTCGTCCGATACCGACTGCATTATTGCCGAAGCTAAAGGCAGGTTAAGCATCAGAGGTGACTTTTCTCCTTCTTTGAATTTTACTATGGGTGTCTTCAACGAAATATTCTCAGGCGTGCATTCTTTAGTTGTAAGGTTGGGTATCAATAAATATTCACTGAATGTTCTCGATGGCTCATTATAATAATACGCCATTTTTACTGCTCCTTTCTGTTCACCTTTTTATATCATAGTTATTTGCATAGTACTTCATATAAATTACAACCTGACATAAAATCCATTATATTTATGGGTGAATGTATACTGTATTTTGTAGAAGATTTTATACTATCGGCCCTTTTATGTCAAATAAAAGTTTTCACCTGCTGGAAGGAGTTAAAATTAACTCGCTGTGCTAGCATATTAAGTTATTATAAAACTTGCCTGACCTATGCGTATATAATGCAGTCGGCAAGTTTCAATGTCCCTATGGGCAGAGGATTTAAAAGCAGCAAGGAGAAACTTCATCCCTTCTATCCATATCACCTGTTATAAGAGTATTCCACGCTGCTGTTAGCCTCCAGCCATTCACCATAGCTGTTTAACTCTTTAAGGTTTTTGTTCAGCACTTCCCAAACATCCTGGGATTCATCCCCCATTTTCCATGCTGCAGCCCCGGCAAGCCTGTATTTCTGCACCAGGGAGGATTTCAGATTTATGGATTCGGCACTCTCAAGCCATATTTTATATGTCGCTCCATCCTTCTCAAACTCGGCATAGAATTGGCCGCTTTCATCATCCCACACCACCGGGGCGTTGTTTTCGGCGATTAAGGCTCTTGCCTCATCCATTGTAAGGGCATCAGGGTTTGTAACCTTCACTTTCCCATCGTCGCCAATCTCCTCCTTCCAAAGCCGGGTGTAAAAGGGAAGCCCTAAAAGGAGCTTCTCTCTTGGGATTGATTCAAGAGTCCTCTTAAGCTTACTCTCAACCCATGTGATCTGGGCAACCGAACCGGCTTTCGGGCTTGTGCTCCAGTGCTGATCATAGGTCATCACCATCACATAATCCACGGTTTCACCAATAGCTTCCCGGTCATAGCACAGGGAATAATTCTCGCTTCCGTCGGGAACGCCTATATCCATTGACACAACAAGTCCCTGCTCTTTAAGCAGCGGAGTTATCTCCCGGACAAACTGGGTCAAAGCATCCCTGTCCTCAATGTTGATATTCTCAAAGTCAATATTTATCCCGTCCAGTTTATATAATGAAGCATAGGAAAGCAACTGCCGTATGGCGTTATCCCTCGAGTCGGTATTGTTTAAAAATTCTCCCGTCATCTCTGCGTCATTGAAGGTATTGCTAAAAAGGGCCCATACCTGATATCCCCGCTTATGAGCCCATTCCACATATTTAGCATTTGCTCTGTTTATAAGATCCCCTTCTTTATTGACCAACTGGAACCAAGTGGGTGAAATGACATCCAACCCTTCCATCTCTCCTATTTTTGACAGATCCGGCATCTTTCCATACATCATATGCCACACAAGGCTGATCCCGCCTTTTTGAGGCTTCCAGGCGACATTCCCGGTATCCTCTTCCGGCAGCTTTACTACAGTAACTTTCTTAACAACAACATACTTCTTTTCAATATAACCCACTATCCCATCCTCAGTCCTTACCTTATACCATTTGTCATACTCTTCAAATATCCTGAGTTTGGGTATGGCGTTGCTCTCCGGATCTGCCCCAAGACGCTTCAAAATCGGATATTTCACAGAACGGCCCTTACGGACTACAGCATCCTTGTGCACCGGTTCGGCTATTTGCTGCACACTGTTTTTAAAATCAATGGTTACCACATTGCTTTCCTCGATATAATTAACCACTATTCCATAAAAGTCGCTTAGAAACTCAATAGGTATATACACCACATCATCGATTATTGTTACAGGTATATTCAATTCGACAGGTTCATTATTAACATAAGCATTCAGGCTGTCGGTTTTCATTCTGATGACCCGGTCTTTTGTTGTTATCGTCACCTTCTGCAGGTTCTCATCCCAGTAAATATAAGGATCCAGATACTCTTTCACCGTATCCATGGGCAGGCATACCTCCCCGTCGATTATCCTGGGTTCATCATCAATAACATCACTTTCCAGCACCAGGTTCAGTTTTCCTTCCTGAAAGGCGGGAACTACGCTGTCATTCGGCTTGAAAAAGTAGATATACACTCCTATGAAAATGCTTGCGACTATCAATACAAATAATATAAGTGACCTGATTTTTTTCAAATTTCGAACCCCCGTTAGATTAAAATACTCTTTAGAGCAACCCCTCAATACTCCAAGCCATTGCTTAATATTTATGACAGGAGTGCTGATTAAATTATACTATCGATTGCATTTTTAAGCTATGATAATTATTTCTAATATATTACCGCCCTTAATGTCCCTGGTTTGGATAGGTACGGATTATTGAATTACTAAAAAACGAAAAGAATATTAAAAATTCTTTTCGTTTTTGCAAATAACAATATTTATTAATTAGGTCATATAAAAACTTTTCGTGGTATAAAGGTCTTAAAGGAATTCAACATTCTTTCGTCAGGTTCGAAAAAGACTATCGTCCTCTCGCCCTTATAGGTGAGAGTAGCAAAATAAACATCGGGTGACTGCAGCGTGCTTACCAGTTCAAGGCGGTTTCTGATGTTTCTCGCTTCATTGTCATATTTATCGCTGTTGAGCTTTGCAACAACATCAAACTCCTTGCAGTGGGCACTGAAAACTCTCTTTCTTTTTCTTTTTGAAGTTATTTTATCTATGTCCAGATCACCGTTGGTAACTATATATTCAAACTCTACGTTTCTTGATGTTATCAGATAATACATAAGATATATGATACCTGCATCTATGATAAGCGCCATTGAGCCTATAATGGGTATGATCGGCACGAACAGCATTGCGGTACCGCCTGCGACAAGTATACCAACCGTTATCAAATGATCTTTTACATCCTTTTTCTTGCTCACTATTTTTTCCATGAAAACATCCATGCTTTTATCCTCCCCGCCATGTATATCCTTCTGCGTTTGTCACAATAAATTGTACCACACCAGAAATGTATAAACAACCGTAATATGGTGTAAAAAAAGACCTATGAATATCATAGGTCTTTTCCTGACGGGAAATATTAATACATTCCGCCCATTCCACCGGGTGCTCCAGCTGCTGGAGCTTCCTTCTCCGGAATATCAGCAACAATGCTCTCAGTAGTGAGCACCATGGCAGCCACTGAAGCAGCGTTCTGGAGAGCGGACCTTGTAACCTTGGTCGGATCAACAATACCAGCTTCAATCATGTTCACATATTTTTCATTCAATGCGTCGAATCCTATACCAGGTTCGCTGTTCTTAACCTTTTCAACAATGACAGAGCCTTCCAGTCCAGCATTGATTGCTATCTGCCTTACAGGTTCTTCCAGAGCCTTTGCTATTATCTGTACACCAGTCTTTTCGTCCCCGCTTACTTTATCAAGCAATTTCTCTACCTTGGCTATAGCATTTACCAATGCTGTTCCGCCTCCAGGAACGATACCTTCTTCCACTGCTGCTTTTGTTGCTGCAAGAGCGTCTTCTATTCTCAATTTCTTTTCCTTCATTTCAGTTTCAGTTGCAGCACCAACCTGGATTACAGCAACTCCGCCGGAAAGCTTAGCGAGTCTTTCCTGAAGCTTTTCTTTATCAAATTCGGAAGTTGTCTCTTCAATCTGAGCTTTTATAGCATTGATTCTCTTCTTGATTGCATCAGGCTTTCCTGCGCCGTCAACAATTATTGTATTTTCCTTCTGAACTTTAACCTGTCTTGCTCTACCCAGCTGGCTTAACTTGGTTTCTTTCAGATCCAGGCCCAGTTCTTCGGTGATAACCTGACCGCCTGTAAGTATAGCTATATCCTCCAGCATAGCCTTTCTCCTGTCGCCGAAGCCAGGAGCCTTAACAGCTACGCATGTGAATGTACCTCTCAGCTTGTTAAGTACGAGAGTTGAAAGAGCTTCGCCTTCAACATCCTCAGCGATTATAACCAGCTTCTTGCCCTGCTGTACGATCTGCTCGAGCAGTGGCAGCAAGTCCTGAATATTGCTTAACTTCTTGTCTGTAATGAGTATATATGGATCATCAAGAACAGCTTCCATCTTTTCAGTGTCTGTTACCATGTAAGCTGAAATATATCCTCTGTCAAACTGCATACCTTCAACAACTTCGAGGTTTGTACCCATGGTCTTTGACTCTTCCACAGTGATAACCCCGTCATTGGTAACCTTTTCCATAGCATCAGCTATCAGGCTGCCTATAACTTCATCGTTAGCAGATATGGAAGCTACCCTTGCAATATCTTCCTTGCCTTTTACCTTGCGGCTGACTTCCTTTATACCTTCAACAGCTGCTTCAACAGCTGCAGCCATACCCTTCTTGAGTATCATGGGATTAGCGCCTGCTGCTACGTTTTTCAGACCTTCCCTTATTATAGCCTGAGCGAGCAGAGTAGCTGTAGTTGTACCATCTCCGGCTACATCGTTAGTTTTGGTAGCAACCTCTTTTACCAGTTGTGCTCCCATGTTTTCGAACTCATCTTCCAGTTCGATTTCCTTAGCTATAGTAACGCCGTCGTTTGTGATCAAAGGCGATCCGAATTTCTTGTCAAGAACAACATTTCTACCCTTTGGTCCCAGTGTGATCTTTACTGTATCGGCTAACTGGTTAACGCCTCTTTCCAATGCACGCCTGGCGTCTTCACCGAATTTTATTTGCTTTGCCATACTATAATACCCTCCTTGTCAAACTTCCGTGTTTATTCAATATGATAAGCATGATATGTTAATAAATAGAATTGATTTGCTAAGTACTATTTATCAATGGCGGTATGAAGCACATTACTCAACTATCGCCAATATGTCGCTCTGTTTTAATATCGTATATTCCTGTCCGTCAAATTTTACTTCAGTACCTGCATATTTGCTGGTAATTACCTTGTCTCCAACTTTTACTTCCATCTTTATCTCTTTGCCGTCCACAACTCCTCCCGGACCTACTGCAACCACTTCAGCAACCTGTGGCTTTTCTTTTGCAGAACCGGGCAGAACTATACCGCTCTTAGTGGTCTCTTCAGTTTCAAGCATCTTAATGACAACTCTCTCACCTAAGGGTTTTATTTTCATAAAAAAATACCTCCTTCTAACATTTCGGACTTATTAGCACTCACTATCATCGAGTGCTAATCATATAAATAATATTATATTCTCTCCTTTTTTTAATCAAATATGTGTTTTTTCTAAATTATATTGTTTTTAGCGAATTTTGCCGGTTTTCCTCCCAATTTTAAGTTATTTCACCGTTTTTCACTACTAGATATACCGCAAAGATTCCCCAGAATATGCGCATAAAACGAGATCAAAACCCATCCCAATTCCATTAATCCGGCAATAAAGACCCAAATCCGGAGTACAGAGCACCTCTGCTTCATCCATGCTTCTCCGCAAGCTGCACATTGCTCCATCGCCCTGCTCTTCATTACTATTTCTGAATCATTCCTGCTTCACCAAGACTTCTCTAGAGGGGGCAAACTCAATGTTTCACGTTTCATATTCCGAAATCCTTCAATCTGTATGATATTGAGGAAGGAGATACACTATACTTTTTGGCCAGACTGCTTTTTGAGACCCGGATCAGATGCCTGCGGCAGTAAACGTATTCCAGCACAGCCGCCCAGACTTCCCTCTTTCTTATAACTGGAGCTGTGTCCGGATCAATTCTTCTTATGTAGTTCATCCAGATGCTTCTCAATTCCTTCTCATAGCCTGCCCTGTATATGGTCTCCCGGTTTTGAACAGCACATTCTATGACATCATCCCATTCCTTTTCCCATTTGATGCTTTTCTTCTCCATCTCTTCCGAAATTCTCCCAATGCTGTCCGTCAACCTCTGCACATCCACCGCCTTCGCCACTTCACACAGCTTTTTGTACATTTCTTCGATCTCCCTAAGCTGTTTTCTGAAATCCACCGGGGAATATGTAAGAGAATCCAACTGATAATTCAGCTTTTCCTCGTCTCCTTTATAGGAATAAAGAACAGCGAGATTACACAAGGAAAACGGATTGTCCCGCTGGAGGATGAGCGCACTTTTTTCCAGGCTTATTGCCCTTTCTATATCTCCATTAAGAAAGCAAAGCACAGCCAGGTCATTTCTGGCATCAACAGAGCCGAGGTCTTCTTCCAAAGCCTTTTCCAGCTTATTATAAGCCTCGTCAAATTTTAAGTCATCCAGCAGCTTTTTTCCTTCCCGTGCAAGCCTGGATGAGTTTTTTCCTTTACGCTTTCTGCCCTGCGCACCGTCATAGAATTTCAAATAATACAATATGTCGTAAGCATCGTCTGCAAATATACCCTCCGGGTCGTGGTAAACATATTTTTCAAAACATTCCCTTGCTTTTTTCATATCCTGGAGGTCAAAATAGTTGCAGCCCATAGCAAAATAGCATTCGGTCAATGCAGGATTTATGTTTACCAGTATGCCCATCAGTATTTCATTGGACTTCCTGATATCCTGCAATTCAGCATAAACCGTCGCCAGGTTAAACTGATAGTCTGCATTGAAAGGCTCTATTTGCACAGCCTTATTAAAATATTTCAGAGCTTTGTCAAACTGCCTCCTGTCGGCATATTTTAGTCCTGCCCTGAAGCATATTTCCGCACCCTGCTCAAACGGGATAATTCTCCCTTTTTTCAATATATCACCTACCATCGCAAATACCATCTTTTTTATCTTCTGCTTTTGAGCTCTTCATATATGTCGTCCAGCTTTACGCCTCTTTCCACCATCAAAACGCAGAGGTGATACAGCAGGTCTGCGATTTCTCCTTTTATTTCATTAGGATTTCCGTTTTTTGATGCAATAATAACTTCCGAAGCTTCTTCTCCTACCTTTTTTAATATCTTATCCAGTCCTTTGCTAAAAAGGTAGTTGGTATAGGAACCTTCCTTAGGATGAATCTTCCTGTCCGTTACCGTGTTATATACCTCCTGAAGCACTTCTGCCAGGTTTCCTTTCTGCTCATCATCACAAGGCTGTCCAAAGGTACAGGGATTTTCCGCTGGTTTGGCTTCGGCCTGGCATTTGCCATCCTGTACATCCTCTATATTAAGCTTCCGATAAAAGCATGAGTGGTGTCCTGTATGACAGGCCGCTCCGGTCTGATCAACCTTTATCAGCAGCGTATCCCCGTCACAGTCATAGCTTATGGACCTGATCCTCTGGAAATGTCCTGATGTCTCACCCTTTAGCCAAAGTTTGCCTCTGCTCCTGCTCCAGTAATGGACCATGCCGGTTTCCACAGACTTCTCAAAGGCCTCCCGGTTCATATATGCAACCATCAGAACCTCATCAGTCCTGTTATCCTGAGTAACTACCGGTATCAATCCTCTTTCGTCAAACTTCAGCTCATCTACAATATTCTTAATCATCATTCCTCCTGCAATGTAAAAAACTCCCTATTTCCTTATATAACCATCAATACTGGCATATATAACCGTACTTCTTTTTCGCAATATCCCAGCCTTTTCAGCCAAAATGGGAATTCTTACGTAAAAAGCCGGTTTTGCTTATTATGTTCTCACGCTTATTCCTTTATCTTTCAGGTAACCTTTTAATGCCAGTATCTCCAATTCCCTGAAATGAAACAGAGATGCTGCCAAAGCCGCATCAGCCTTACCTTCGGTCAGCACATCATAAAAATGTTCCATGTTGCCCGCACCGCCGGAGGCTATGACAGGGATTCCCACACTCTCCGAAATAGTTCTGGTAAGCTCTATATCATATCCGTTCTTAGTCCCGTCACAATCCATGCTGGTGAGCAAAATCTCCCCGGCACCAAGCTTTTCCGCCTCCACAGCCCATTCAACAGCATCTTTTCCCGTATTGATTCTTCCACCATTAATGTATACTTCCCATCCAGAGCCATCCTGCCTTTTTTTAGCGTCAATAGCCACCACCACGCATTGGCTTCCAAAGCGCCATGCAGCTTCGGACACCAGCTCCGGTCTCCTGATTGCGGCTGAATTTACAGATATCTTATCAGCTCCGGCCTTCAATATTTCCCGGAAATCGTCCACTTCCCTGATGCCGCCGCCTACCGTAAAAGGTATGAATACCTGCTCGGCAACTCGGCTTACAACATCCAGCATTATATTCCGTGCATCGCTGGATGCGGTTATATCAAGGAAAACCAGTTCATCAGCCCCGGCTTTATCATAAACAGCCGCAACTTCAACAGGGTCTCCTGCATCTCTTATATTTATAAAGTTAACACCTTTGACAACCCTCCCTGCATGCACATCAAGGCAGGGAATAATTCTTTTGGTAAGCATATGAATCTCCCGCCATTCCAATAAAAAAGTAAAGTTATTTCGCAGCTTCCAGAGCTTCTACTAAGTCTATATCTCCGGTATAAAGCGCTTTACCGATTATGGCTCCCGCCACACCGATATCCTTCAGCCTTTTTATGTCGTCAATGCTGCTGATACCGCCTGAAGCAATGATGTCTACCCCAACCTCTTTCACCATCTCTTCCATAGCTTTGAAGTTGGGTCCCGTAAGCATGCCATCCCTGGAGATGTCGGTATATATGATGGTTTTTGCACCCAGCTCCTCCATCTTTTTGGCGAACCCTACAGCAGTAAAGTTGCTGGTCTTGGCCCATCCCTCTATAGCCACCATTCCGTCGCGTGCATCAATACCTATGACTACATTGTTCTCAAAGTTCTGCAAGGCGTGCTTCACCAGTTTGGGGTCCTTGACCGCCGATGTACCCAGGATAATACGCTCAATTCCCTTGCAAAGGACAATTTCCATAGTCTCAATTGTCCTTATGCCACCGCCCACCTGTACAGGTATGCCGAGTTTTACAGCCATTTCACTTATCACGGCGATGTTTTGCGGTTCTCCGCATCTCGCTCCGTCCAGATCTATCACATGCAGATACTGCGCTCCAAGCTTTTCCCATTTAAGAGCCATCTCCACCGGGTCGTCGGAATAAACAGTAACAGCATTGAACTGTCCCTGGACAAGCCTTACACATTTTCCGTCCTTAACATCTATAGCCGGGTAAATAATCATATCTCTTCCTCCCATAAAACATGGATTAAATCTGAATATCTTGCTTTATCTATAGCTTAGCCCCTGCGACCTTAACAAAATTTCTCAGCATGCTAAGCCCTACTTCTCCGCTTTTCTCAGGATGAAACTGCACTGCGAAAACATTGCCTCTTCCTACAGCAGCATCAAACTCAATTCCATAATCTGCAGTCGCCTTGACGATATCCCTATCATCGGCTGCCAGATAGTAGGAATGCACGAAATAGACGTAAGGGTTTTCCGGTAAACCATCAAAGATAGGACAGTTGTCTTTCAGTTTCAGGAGATTCCAGCCTATATGGGGAACTTTCAAACCCTTATCTACAGGCAGCTGCTTTATTGAGCCTTTAAATATGCCAAGGCCTTTCACATTCTCTCCGCCTTCTTCGCTGTAGTCGAATAACAGCTGCATTCCAAGGCATATTCCAAGAAAAGGCGTATTTTTGCTTACCACTTCTTTGACAACCTCAATCATATCCGCCTTTCCCAGGTTTTCCATGGCATCGGCAAAGGCTCCCACTCCCGGCAAAACTACCGCATCGGCCTGCAATATGGTTTTTCTGTCACTGGTAATTACGGTATCACAGCCTATATACTCAAAAGCTTTTTCCACACTTCTTAAATTTCCAACACCATAATCTATGATAGCAATCAAAACAACTCAGCTCCTACCTAATGGGTCATTCCAGCTTTTTGCCGGTTATGCGCTCATAAGCTTCCAGGTATTTCTCCCTTGTCTTTTCTATCACATAGTCCGGCAGTGAAGGAGCCGGTGGCTGTTTGTCCCATGTTATTGATTCAAGGTAATCCCTCAGATACTGCTTGTCAAAACTCTTCTGCGGCCTTCCGGGCTCATAGTCGTCCATCGCCCAGAACCTTGATGAGTCCGGCGTAAATATCTCATCTGCAACCACCAGTTTGCCGTCCAGCATTCCAAACTCAAACTTTGTATCCGCCAGTATAAGCCCTCTGCTTTCCGCATAACTGCTGGCTTTTTTGTAAAGCTTCAGACTGATATCTTTAAGCTTTTCGGCCAGATCTCTTCCTATAGCATCAGCCAGCTCTTCAAAGGTCACATTCTGGTCATGCCCGTCCTGAACTTTTGTAGAGGGGGTAAATATCGGTTCCGGAAGCTTGTCTGCCTGCTTCAGGCCTTCAGGCAGCTTCACACCGCAGATGCTTCCTGTTTTATTATATTCCTTGAGGCCTGAACCTTCCAAATAGCCTCTGACTATGCATTCCGCCGGAACCATATCCACCTTTTTTACAAGCATCGACCTGCCCTGCAGCTCTTCCTTGAACTGAGAGAGCTCCTCCGGATATTGGCTGACATCGGTGGTTATCATGTGATTGCCTATTATATCGGATGTGTAGTTGAACCAGAACTCAGAAATGCTGTTTAGAACCTTTCCTTTATCGGGTATCAGATTTGGAAATACAACATCAAAAGCGGATATCCTGTCTGTAACTACTATGAGGAGCTTGTCCCCAAGGTCATACACATCTCTTACTTTTCCCTTCACAAATATGGGTCGCTTTATAAAGCTTGTATCATTTATTAACAAAAAATCAACTCCCTTCTAGCTATCAGGCTTATTTTTTCATTACTTGCCGGCTATCATCCACCGGCCATTTGAAAAGGTTTGTTTTCCTTTTGCAGTCATTGCCCTTGCCGAATCTATTCCCATTATTATTTCGCCATCCTCCCTGCCATGCAAAATCACATGTTGCCGGATGCAATGCGCTTTTTCCTTTATCTGCTGCGTTGCCAACAATCATCGGCAGGCTGCTAATGGTAAACCTCCGGTTATATGATCGTTCCCTTTGTGGACATGACTCCTTCTATCCTCTCGTCAATCCTGCAGGCCTCATCCAGAGCTCTTCCAAAGGCTTTAAAAATCGCTTCTATAATATGATGGTTATTGCTTCCGTAAAGGACTTTAAT
>ENA-OWPA01001152-OWPA01001152.1-bioreactor-metagenome-genome-assembly--contig:-NODE-1152-length-20135-cov-7.506780_pt1 | contig 20135 bp, 15 predicted proteins | sample MGYA00238139_ERZ651803 | MGnify/ENA primary metagenome ERZ651803 (study PRJEB26909, sample SAMN07631231) | bioreactor metagenome | isolation source: Switchgrass digestor | place: USA: Dartmouth... | reverse complement strand
AAACCACATACTGATCACTGCTGGGGCAACCACTGCTATCAGAGCTAATCCTATACCCTCAATAACTCTTCCCACTAACAGTACTCCTACTTGTTGAGCTAAAGCACCTATAATAGAACCGATGATGGTACACCCCAGTGCGATCAACCCGCTGGCTTTGGGTCCCAGCCGCCCTAGTAGGAAAGCGGCGGGAAGTGCGAAAATTACACCTGCTACAGAGAAAACGGACATCAACCAACCACCGGTTGCCATATCCACTTGAAGACTATCCATCAAAACCTGCATGACTGGAGGCACTTTAAACTGATTTAAAGCTACTGCTACTCCTGCCAAATAAGCAACAGACAATACAGCCCATGATCTTCGTTTCATATTACCACTCCTATTACGATGCATTTTTCGATGTACGTTTTTCGGTGCTATTTTCGGTACCCTTTTCGTGCCAGCTTATTTTATTGTCTTATCAGCAGCCTTGGCTTGATTGCGCCGGGCATCGTCCAGCTATTTGAGTTTTATTCTTTTATTTCCAACTTCTAGCCCCTATCCTATACAGCAATTTTCCGGTGCCAAGTTTATATTATATTTCTTTAAATAGTGACCTGTCCATGGTTAGCATCGGAGTGTCAATATCTCTTATTAAGCAAGATTGTGGTTACCTATGTCTAGGCTGACAAATCTCTATTTAACCTCTGAATTCTGATTGCCAGCTTCTATTTTAGCCAAGCTTGATTTTTTGCTCCCACATTATTACCAGCATATTGATTGTATTTTATCAGCCGGTGAGCCGCAGATTAGAACTTACTGAACATCTTCAATACTTAAATATCTAAATAAGTAACAACATTGCCATGGTTTTTGATGATCAATTCCATGTCCTGCGGCCGAATCCAAACAGTAGCTGTATTATCATTTGGATGTACCCCTATACGTTCAAATTCTAAAATATCTTTGTCAAATACCACCTCTACAGTGCAGTCGGTATCATTTAATATTCCAAAAGGACTCACAGCACCTGTATTTAACCCTAAGTATTTCTCCAGGTATTTCTCTGATGCAAAAGTGAGCGGCCTGCTGTTCAGCTTTTGTCTAAGCTCCTTCAAATTTACTCTTTTGTCTTTATGGAGAACAATAAGAAAAAACCGCTGCTTTTTGTCGTCACGAATGAACAAATTTTTTACCACCAGATCTTTGCTGTTATTATTTAATTCTTCTATTGCTTCCATTTCTTCGATGGTGTATACAGGCTGATGCTCAACCACTTCATATGGAATATTCATGCTTTCCATAACATCAAATACCTTCTGACGAATACTATTCATTTTATTGTTCCTCCCCTTAGAAAACTGTTGATTGATTTGGTTGTAGTTGGTCTGATGCCGTTCAAGGTGGCTTGCCCTGTAACTATACACGGGAGCCTGTACCTTGTTATCTGCTATTATACATCAGAAATAGGGGATGTTCTCCCAATTTCTCTGGAGTATTTGCTGAAAAAAACTACGCTATCAAGAGAGGATACTAGGAAATAGTTGGCGAATCAGACACTATATTTGTTAACAGGGGGAAAAACTGATGATTATGACAACTACACCCTTGATTGAAGGAAAGCCGGTCAAAGAATACCTGGGTATTGTTACCGGGGAGGCCATCATGGGCGCCAATATTGTGCGGGATTTCTTCGCTGCTGTGACAGATATTGTGGGCGGTCGTTCCGGTGCCTATGAAACCAAGCTGAACCAAGCCCGCAAGGTGGCTCTGCAGGAAATGGCTGAAGATGCAAAAGTGTTGGGAGCTAATGCTGTTATCGGTATCGACATAGATTATGAGGTCGTCCGTGATGGTATGCTGATGGTCACAGCCAGCGGTACTGCTGTCAGGATATAAAATGATTACCGACCGATTAGTGGGCAGTCCCCCTGACCGATCAGGGGGACTGGTCTGCTATCCGAATAATACCAACGACCAACTACGATGACACGACTCCCGTTCCCTCATCATGGTCGCGTGACACGACCCTCTCCCCTCGTTACGCCCCTTGTCACGCAGGGACAGATTGACCGCGCGAAATGATGGGAAAAAGCTACAATTCGTAGCAGGAATTTGCGTTTTTATAGTGAATAGTTATTAAATAGTCGCACTGCTTCCTGGATGGAGAAATGTATCTGTGAAGGGTACTGTTCCAGGGTCACCGGTTTCGATAAGCTTTATCGGCAAATTGTAGTTGATAACTATCAGTTAGCTTACATAATTTCATATGGTAATTAGAATTACAGCCATGAAGGCCTTTCCATGAAGGAAAAGGTTCATGGCTTTTTTTGTTGTTTGAGGGGGTGGGTATAATCTGATTATACTTTTTGGCTTCCATTGATTTCAGTTAAAAATCTTTTTCGGGGAGTAGATGATATTGAGTGTTTCCGCAACTACTGAAGAGGCTGCTGGAACTGCTGAACTTGAAGAGATATATCAACATTCCACAGCACGGAAATTAACAATGTTAGGGGTACTGCTTATTTCACTCGTTGTGATAGCCCTGGCGGCTACAGCCACTGGAGTAGCAGGGATCAGTGTTTCCGATGTTGCCCGCGTAATCGTGAGCAGGATGATACCCGGCTTGCATCTGGCAACAGTCAGCGACCTGGCAGAGACCGTTGTTATGGAGCTCAGACTCCCCAGGATTCTCCTGGCGATACTTACCGGTCTCAGTCTGGCAGGGGCAGGTGCGGTTATGCAGGGGGTTTTACGCAACCCATTGGTATCACCTTTTACACTGGGGTTATCGGCAGGGGCATCCTTAGGAGCAGCAATTGCCATTGTATTGGGGACAAGCATTCTGGGGAGCGCGTTCATTATAGCTGGAAAGTATCTGATTGTTGTAAATTCATTTGTTTTTGGTTCAATTTCAATGTTATTGATCTATGGCATAGCCAAGATTAAAGGAGCTGTTCCTGAAACTCTCATACTGGCTGGTGTTGCACTGGGCTATCTTTTCCAGGCAGGAGTATCCGCTCTCAAGTATTTTTCTGATAACGAAGCCTTAAAAGACCTGGTTGTGTGGTTAATGGGAGGTCTCTGGGGAGCCAGTTGGCAAACTGTTATTATATTGTTTCCTATAGTTCTGATCTGTTTGATCCTTCTGGAACGATATGCCTGGGACCTCAATGCCTTAGGCTCAGGTGAAGAAGTTGCCATCAGTCTAGGTGTTAATGTGAACCGGTTGAGACTGGTGACTTTGATGCTGGCGACGTTGATGGCATCCAGTACTATCGCTTTTACGGGAATCATCGGGTTCATCGGGTTAGTGGCGCCGCATGTATGTCGTTTTCTCGTCGGTCCAGACAACAGGTTTTTACTGCCCGGTGCAGCTCTGATGGGGGCGGTACTGCTCCTGCTTGCTGATACTTTGGCACGGATTGTGCTGGCGCCTGTAGAGATACCTGTAGGGATTCTCACATCTTTGATTGGTGCTCCGTTCTTTCTCTACCTATTGCTCAAGAAGAAACAACAGTTATGGTGAAAGATCTTACCCTATGAATGATTAATAAGGAGGGGATTGATGATGAGAAAAGTCGGAAGGCTGTCCTTTGTGATTGTGTTAATCCTGCTTATGTGTATAGCAGCAGGGTGTGGTGAGAATGATGAACAAGCTGTCGGTGAAAGCGATAAAAATGAGATAACTATAATTGATTCAAGCGGAGCAGAAATTGTACTGCCGGATAAATTGAGTAAGGTAGCGGTTCTGAACCCGCCGGCAGCTGAGGTATTGCGTATTTTACAGGTTCCTGATGAGGCAATAGTGGGTGTTTCTGATAGTATCCAAAAGAACGAATATCTAGGTTTTGAATCAATAGAGAGTATTGGGAGTTCCTCTACTCCAAATATAGAGAAGATAATAGAGCTTAAACCGGACGCCGTCATCACACAGGGGAAATGGCTGACGGGGTCGGATGAAATTCGTGCAAAGCTTGAATCAGTTGGTATTCAGGTTATCGCTCTCGATATCCATCAAATTGAAAAGTATGATGAGTGTATGAACAGCTTAGCTAAAGTATTTGGTAAAGAAAAAAGGGCCGCCGATTTTCTTAAGTGGAAATCCGAACAGGAGAAGAAACTTTCCGACCGTTTAAAGAGCTTAAAACAGGAAGAAAAGAAAAGGGTTTTGCAGCTTTATGCAAATAAACTGGTCAAGAACGAATTTCAAACTTCATCCAAAGGCGAACAGGCCGGTGGAACAGGTCCTGATCAGCAGATCAATATGGCCGGAGGCATCAATGTCGCCAAAGACTTGGAGCAAGATTATCCGACAGTAAGCGTGGAGTGGATCCTGCAACAAAATCCGGATGTTCTATTAATCACATCTTATGATGAGCTTGGCTATACAGTGGCAAATTATGACGCTGCATCTAAAGTTAGGGATCTAGTTCTTTCAAATAAAGCCATTGCTCAGACAAATGCCGGAAAGAATAAACAGGTTATTGTTAACGCTAGTATGGCGAGCACTCCATACATTAATGCAATGTTTTTAGCGAAGGGGATTTATCCGGAACTAATGAAAGATGTTGAACCGCAAAACGTACTTAAGGAATACTTCGAAAAGTGGCTTGGAGTTCCCTTTAAAGGTTGTTGGGTATATCCCGAGCAATAAATGATCGATTATGTTCTTCAAATTGAGGAGACAACCCATGAAGAACTCCACAACTTATGTATAAGGAGTACCTTGAACGTTTTCTACAAATTGAATATCCGGAAGATATTTTGTTTGCTTATCCGTTGCCAGAATAGTGAACATTAAAATTCTGCATGCGGCATCTGTGTAGTGAAACTGCAACGGAAAACCTATTGATAAAAGATACAATAATGCTGGTTGAAACCGGCAATGAAAATTGGGTTTAGAGAAATAGCATAAATTTAAGTCAAGTATAGAAAAAATATTTTCGTAAATAGGGCCATGAAGGTCTTTCTCGCTGAGATGGCGGGGTTAGATTTTCATGGCCTTTTTTCAGCAGTAGACTGACAGTATTGGAGTCAATGAATTAATGATTTTAACCGATGAAAGGGACCCTATCTTTGGATTATAGAAACTTAATAGTCAAAATCAAATGAATGATGCTTTTACGGAGTTGACAGGGTATGTCAGCAAAGAACATGCTTTTTCATAACAAAGAAGACATCGAAAATTTGACTGCCTTAAAGGGTGGAAATGCAGCCATAGGTGCAAGCTGGTCAGTTACAAAGAAGACTTATCTAGACTGGGTTCCTATTATGCTGTCTATGGGAATGGTTTGGCGGCGGCGCTGGTGGCGTTTTATCATAGGGGGCCTTAACAAACCCGTTATTTTCCTGGCCATTTTCGCTTGGAACATGGGCGGTTACAGAACTGATGCCTCAGACAGTTACCTGGGTTTTTTAGTGCCCGGCCTTTTGGTAATGGCTGCTGTCTCCTCCAGCTACGGTGATCTGGTGAACTGGTTTACCCTGAGGAGAGTTTTTTACAGAGTGCTTGATGAATACCTGCTTGCTCCCATCTCCAACACATCCCTTCTGATCGGCCATATTATGGGTGCCGGTACAAAAGGATTTCTTGTCTCAGGGATTGTGTTTCTGGCATCACAGATTTTTGTAAAGGGTTTTCATCTTACATTCAGCTTTTTCCTGCAGTTATTTGTGATTTGCCTTACCTTTGCTTGCCTGGCAGTTGCCATAGCTATGATTGCCGGGAGAGAAAAGGATTCCTTGATGTTTTCTAACATGATCGTTTTCCCTATGACCTTTTTCTGTGGCACCTTTTTCCCGGTAGAGAACTTGCCAGGTATCTTGGAGCAAGTCAGTTGGGGCCTGCCTCTGACCGCTGCTACCTACAATTTGCGTGCTCTTGCCCTGACTGGGAGCGGTAATTTATCCTGGTTTGCACAGAGTCTGGGCTGGTTAGGGGCATTCTATATCCTGGCCTACTATATGTTAAACAAAAGGCGGGAGGATTAGCTATGTCTGTCAGAGCAGATTACCGTATACAGAGCAAAACAGCGTTGCTGCCATCCTGGCTGCCTATTGTTTGGGAGGAATTTATCACCTGGCGGAATAAGTTCTGGATGTACATTGTGATTTACATGTTGTCGCCGCTGATCTTTCTGCTTTCATTTGGTATGGGAGTAGGGCAGCGCATGAAGATGATGATGCCTGGTGGAATGAGCTACCTGGAGTTTCTAGTTCCTGGCGTTGTTGCCTTGGCGCTGTTTAACAACGGAATGACCTCAGTGATGACACGCATGTACTATTCACGTATACATTATAAAAGCTTTGATTCCTACCGGCTGGCACCTGCCGGCAATCTATCAATTTGGCTTGGTTATACCCTCGGTGGAATGATGCGGGGGCTTGCCTCAGGTTTGATAGTTATCATTGTTATCAGCTTTATCGTGCCTTTGCGTGTGAATACGGCATTTTTCGGAGCAGTGCTGTTGACCGCCTTTTGTTTTGCCAGCTTTGCTGTTATGCTCGGTTTATTTATTCGCAGGTTTGATGACCAGGCTTTGATCAATGAGCTAATACTAATTCCTGTAACCTATCTCAGCGGCACATTGATTCCTGTTGAACGCCTGCCCGAATTGCTGCAGCCGTTCGTTTGGTGCTTTCCCCTTACCCCTGCGGCACAGCTTTTACGCTCTACTTTGGCAGGAACGGGTTTATCCTTAAAGCTAATGTTATTGCTTGTGGGGTGGATTGCACTCTTTTTTATAGTGGGGTTATATAAGTTAAATAAAATGGATGCTTGAAAAACAATGGAATTACAATACCAAACAGTTGAAACCGCCCACCATTTTTCATTACTATTTGTGTTGCCACCGCTAGCGGCGAAATGGAGGTCATTATGGGAAATACATCGTATAAAATGCTAGAAGTGCGCAATATTGTTAAACGCTATGGCTCTGTTACTGCTGTTGACGGGGTTTCCTTTTCTGTGAACAGCGGTGAGATCTTTGGGTTGCTTGGCCCAAATGGGGCTGGAAAAACAACAACAATCAGGATGCTGACTACTTTAACAAAGCCGACGGCCGGAGAATTATTTGTTGACGGTTATTCAGTTGTCAATGAGCAAGTAGAGGTCAAAAGGCGGATTGGGGTTGTGCCCCAGCAGAACAATTTTGAGCAGGAATTAACCGGCAGGGAAAACCTTTTACTACATGCTCTTTTGCACAAAATGCCTAAAAAAATCCGTGATGCCAGAATCGCAGAACTGTTGGCATATGTTGGTCTCGAGGATAGAGCTGATGAACGGGTCCGGAATTATTCCGGCGGGATGGCCCGTCGCCTGATCATTGCCAGGGCGCTGCTTCATGGCCCTTCGATTTTGTTTTTAGACGAACCTACTGTGGGGCTCGACCCCCAGACACGCAGAAAAATCTGGGACTTGATTCTGTTGATGAACCGGTCAGGTGTTACAGTGCTTTTAACCACTCACTATATTGAGGAAGCGGAAAGCCTCTGTCACAGGGTGGGGATTATAGATTATGGCAAATTAATAGCCCTGGACAGTCCAAAAAAGCTTAAACAGAATATCGGCGAATTTTGTGTCGAATTTCTCAAAGATTTTGGTGTGGAGCGCCATTTTTTTGCAACAAGGCAGGAAGCCAAAAATTTTGCATCTGGTCAGGATTGTGACACTGTGGTGCGCAGAACTAATTTGGAAGATGTCTTTGTGGAGTTAACTGGGCGTGTCAGTAAAGAACTTGCTTAGGCATAATGAAGACGCGGAAAATCTCGCATGATGTTGCCGGTCAATGACGGTGACAGAAGAGGTATATTAACCGGCCTGTCAAAAAAACTGCAATTTGTAGCAGGAATCTGCGTTTTTGTAGTGAATAGTTATAAAATAGTCACACTGCTTCCTGGATGGAAAAATGTATCTATGAAAGATACTGTTCCAGTATTGCCAGTGTCGATAAGCTATGTCGGCAAGTTAATAACTTTCAGTTATCTTAAATAATTTCATATGATAATGAAAGTTACAGCCATGAAGGCTTTTCCATGAAGGAAAGGTTTTGTGGCTTTTTTTGTTTTTTGGTAGGTGGTAACAACCTGATCGATGAAAGTTGCAATAATGTTGGTTAAAACCGGCAAGGAAAACTGGGTTTAGAGGAATAGCATAAAGTTAATTAAAAAAAAGTTTTTTGTAAATAGGCCATGAAGGTCTTTCTCGCTGAGAAGGCGGGGTTAGATTTTCATGGCTTTTTTTCAGCAATAGACTGGCTGTATTGGTGTTAATGAATTAATGAATTTAATGGTAAGGAGGCCCAATCTATGATAAAAATCACCGCTATTCTGTGGCAGAGCCATGCCACAACAATGCGCAGAGCAGGGGAACTGCTCAAAGATATGATTGAGTTGCGTGTTTACTCAGCCCGTTATTTGGATGAAGGCAAAGAGGATATGGCCTCTGCGTTGGATGACCTGGCCAGCGCAGACTTAATCTTTTTGTACAGGTCATCTGGTGAAGCCATTTGGGACGAGCTGGAAAACGCTGTTAAACAACTGGATAAACCGGTGGTCTGTTTAGGACACGATCCTGGACTGTGGCTGCTCTCCACTGTACCCCTGGAGATAGTAGACAAATGCCATACGTATGTTGTGTACGGCGGTGTAGATAACTTTGTCCAGATGCTGAACTACCTGGCCGCAGAAGTCATAGGTTTACAGGTTGACTACAAAGAACCCTTTGCCCATCCCTGGGAGGGGATCTACCACCCTGATGCACCTCATTACTTCGATAATGTAGAGGATTACCTTGCTTGGTACAAACCCAGAAAAGCACCGACCATCGGTCTTTTATTCTCGCGGGGCTACTGGGTAAACGACAATATCGCTGTAGAAAAACTGTTAATCAGGCTTTTTGAAGCAAAGGGCTATAATGTCATCCCTGCCTTTTGTTATTCATTAAAAGACGCAGACCTTGGAACCAGGGGTTCCGCAGGGGTAGTTCAGGATTTCTTCCTTGACCGGGAGGGGAAGCCCCGCATCAATGCGATGGTCAAGCTTATCTCGTTCTTCCTCGAATCGAAAAGAGGAGATGATTTTAATAAAGAGGATGTAGCCGCATCAGGAGTCGATCTCTTAAAGAGATTAAATGTTCCCATTTTCCAGCCGGTTGTTTCCTATCGCCATACCATTGAAGAATGGGCAGCAGACCCTCAGGGTTTGAGCAGCGAAATCTCCTGGTCCATCTCCATGCCCGAGTTTGAAGGCGTCATCGAGCCCCTCTACATCGGAGGAGTGGGTCGAGATGGAGATATGGAATTTAGAGATCCCCTACCGGAGCGCTGCCAGCACCTGGTGGACAGGGTAGCCAACTGGATCCGCTTAGCTGAAAAACCTGTGGCAGAGCGCAAAGTAGCCTTCATTCTGCATAACAACCCCTGTGCGTCAGTAGAAGCCACTGTAGGAGGAGGCGCTAAACTGGACACCCTGGAGAGCGTAGCCAGGATCCTGCAGCAGATGCAAAAAGAAGGCTATACAGTAGATGTTCCAGCAGATGGCAAAGAACTGATCGACAACATCATGGACCGCAAAGCCATCTCCGAATTCCGCTGGACCACTACAGACGAAATCGTCAGCAAAGGCGGAGCTTTGAAGTTGGTCCCAGTGGAAGAATACCGCCAGTGGTTTGATACCCTATCCCCCCATGTGAAAAAACGGATCTGTGATGCTTGGGGCAACCCCCCGGGAGAAGAGCTAAACGGAGTACCGGCAGCAATGGTTTACGGTGGGAAAATTCTGGTCACCGGAGTACAGTACGGGAATGCGGTGATCTGCGTCCAACCCAAGCGCGGCTGTGCAGGACCTAAATGTGACGGACAAGTCTGCAAGATCCTGCACGACCCCGACATTCCGCCGCCACACCAGTACATGGCCACCTACCGATTTATCGAGCATGACTTCAAAGCAGATGTGATCATACATGTAGGCACCCACGGCAACCTGGAGTTTCTACCAGGCAAAGGAGTTGGACTATCCCGGGACTGCTATCCTGATTTGGGAATAGGCGATATGCCACACCTCTACATCTACAACGCCGACAACCCACCGGAGGGAGTGATTGCCAAAAGAAGAAGCTATGCCACACTGGTGGATCATATGCAGACCGTAATGACCGAAGGCGGCCTCTACGACGAACTGGCAGAACTGGACCGCTACCTGGAAGAATACGAAAAAGCGAAGGTGGCAGACCCCACCAGAGCCCATATGCTGGAACACCTGATCATAGAAGAGATCAAAAAGACCAACTTAGACAAGCAAATCCCTATAGATGGGGGGCATGACAACATAGAAGAGATCATTGAAGGCGCCCACGGGATCCTCTCCACCATCCGCAACACCCAGATCCAGGACGGTATGCACATCTTCGGAGAACTGCCAGAGGGAGAGCGCAAAGTATCCTTCATTAACTCTATCCTCCGCTTTGATGCCGGCCAGGATGTATCCCTACGCCGCAGCATCGCCGCACTGATGGATCTAGACCTTGCAGAACTGATAGCCGACCAGAGCAAGATTTCACTCAAACACGGCAAATCCTACGGCGCACTCCTGGAAGAAATAGATCTGGCAGGAAAAGCATTTATCCAACACTTCCTTACAGGCAGAGAAGCAGGACCCGCTTTAGCCCATAAAATCCTGGGAGAAAAATTCCTCTGCCCCCAGGCTCTGCCTTCGCTCAATGAAGTACTGCCCAGAGTGCTCGATCTGGATGCCCGCATTGAAGCATCAAAGGAAATTGAAGCGCTGCTGGCAGGTTTCCAAGGCAAATACATCCCTGCAGGCCCCTCAGGACTGATTACCCGGGGCAGAGATGATGTCCTGCCCACAGGGCGCAACTTCTACTCCCTGGATCCATACCGGGTACCCACAAAGGCAGCCTGGGAGGTAGGAAAACGCCTGGCAGATAAAGTACTGGAAAAACACCTTGAAGAGGAAGGCAGATACCCCGAAAACATTGCCCTTTACTGGATGTGCAATGACATCATGTGGGCAGATGGAGAGGGTTTAGGCCAGATGCTCTATTTGTTAGGTGTACGGCCCAAATGGCTGCCCAACGGGAGAGTATCCGGAATAGAGGTGATCCCCCTGGAGGAACTGGGGCGTCCGCGCGTAGACCTGACCGTCAGAGTATCAGGGATCACAAGGGACATGTTCTGCAATTGTGTGGAACTCCTGGATGAAGCCATTGCCACTGTTGCCGCCCTGGAGGAACCAGAAGAACAAAACTATGTGCGCAAACACACCCTTGCCCAGCTAGAGGGCAAAGAAGACAAAGAATCTTGGCGAAATGCCACATTGCGTATCTTTGCCGCCAAACCAGGCACCTATTCCTCGGGAGTCAACCTGGCAGTTTACGCCTCAGCCTGGAAAGAAGAAAAGGACCTAGCAGACATCTTCCTCTTCTGGAACGGCTATGCCTATGGCAAAGATGTTTATGGCCAGGAAGCCTTCAAACAACTCCAGTCCAGTTTGCGTACCGTAGACATCACCTATAACAAAGTAGTGACCGATGAAAGCGACCTTTTCGGTTGCTGCTGTTACTTCGGCACCCATGGCGGCCTGACAGCCGCGGCAAGAGTCGCCTCAGGCAAAGAGGTCAGAGTTTACTACGGAGACACCAGAGAGCCGGAACATGTGGAAGTAAGGACATTGGCTGATGAAGTGCGGAGAGTGGTGAGGACAAAACTCCTCAACCCCAAGTGGATCGAAGGGCAGAAGAGGCACGGCTACAAAGGAGCAGGAGACATCTCCAAGAGAGTGGGCCGGGTTTACGGTTGGGAGGCTACAACCCAGGAGGTCGATGACTGGATCTTTGATGACATCACCAAAACCTTCATCCTGGATGAAGAGAACCGCAAATTCTTTGAAGAGCATAACCCCTGGGCCATGGAGGAGATCGCCCGCCGCCTCCTGGAGGCGCACCAGCGCGGACTGTGGGATGCGGCCCCTGAAGTGATCGATGGACTGAAAGAGTACTACCTGGAAATAGAGGGTTGGATCGAAGAGAGGATGGGTGAGATCAAGGGCGACTTCCAGGGAGGTTCCATCGATATCCTCACCCATGAGGAAGTAGCCGATTGGGGTGCCAAGATGCAGGAAATCAAGGCGAAATTGCAGAGCTGAAAAGGGAGCGATGTCAATATGGAGCTGAACGTAAATGGTGTTTGTTTTTGTTATGGGAGCCGGGAGATATTGCATGATGTGGAACTGGAAGCAAAGTCAGGTGAGGTGCTGGCTGTTATCGGGGCAAACGGAGCGGGTAAAAGCACTTTGATTCGCTGTATTAATAGAATCCTTAAGCCGCAGAAGGGCACCGTCTTCCTGGATGGGAAAGAACTCTCCAGTTTTACTGCCAAAGAGCGCGCCTGCATGTTGGGTTACGTTCCCCAAACAGCAAAAGATGTTTTTTCTTTCAATGTCATGGAAACGGTGTTGATGGGCCGCAAACCACACATCAGCTGGGGTGTCGGTAAAAAGGATCTGAAAATTGTCAACTCGATACTATTGCGTATGGGACTTAAACAGTTTGTAGAGCGCTATTTGTACGAATTAAGCGGGGGAGAGAGGCAGAAGGTTCTCATAGCCCGTGCCCTGGCACAGGAACCGGAGGTGCTGCTCCTTGATGAACCTACAAGCAACCTTGATGTAAGGCATCAGCTGGAAGTGATGGAGTTGATCCAAAGTATTGCACGGGAGCAGAAAAAATGCGTGATAATTGTGGTTCATGATCTCAATTTAGCAGCCCGTTTCGCGGATAAAATCTTAATGCTAAAAGGGGGCGTAGTTTTTGCTGCTGGGAAGGCACAGGATGTTTTAACCACAGAGAACATCAAGGATGTCTACGGTGTTGATTCCATGATCATAAATACAAAACTGGGTCCCTATGTGATCACCGTCAAACCGAGCGACTCGCAGAAGGAATCCGCGGCTAGTGAACTAAAAGTGGCTGCGGCTACAAGGTCTTGAGGAGGAGGTGAGCATTTTTTTATTTTGGCAGTCAGTTAGAAAAAAATTTTTAAAAGAGAAAGGTGTGATAGAAGATGAGATTAAAAAGGTATTTATTACCTGTTTTAATCTGTGTTCTGAGCTGTATGCTGCTGATGACCGGTTGTGGGACGAGCGATTCAGATAAGGGTCAAAAACAGGCCAGCGAGAATGTTACTGTTACTGATTCGTTAGGCAGGAGTGTAGAATTGCCCCAAACTATAGATAAAGTAGTCATACTTAATAGCGATGCGTGTGAAGCCATGCGCATATTGGGTGTACAGGACAAGGTGGTTGGGGTCAGTGATACAGTCCAAAAAGACCCCTTTCTCGGTATGCAGGATAAAGAGGTGGTTGGAACTTGGAGCGAGCCCAATTTTGAAAAGATTGTCGAAATGGATCCGCAGCTTGTAATATCATATGCCAGCAGTGGAGCGGGTGAGGAGGTCGCCGAGAAATTAAAATCTACAGATGTCAAGGTTTTGCTTCTGGACTTTTATAAGCCGGAAGAATATGATAAAGATTTAAAAACATTGGGCAAGGTGTTTGGTAAAGAAGATCAAGCGGACGCCTTCTTGAAGTGGAAAGGTGAGCAAATAGCGATTTTAGATAAAGTGAAAGATATAAAAGAGGATGAAAAGGCATCTGTATTTACTATAACTACCAGTTATTTAGCGCAAGAGAAATGGAGTACTTATGGCAGCGGTACAGCTACTGCTCAAGGATTAGAGAGGGCCGGTTTAGATAATGTGGCTGGGGAACTGGAGCAATATCCGGAGGTTAACCCGGAATGGATTTTAGAACAGAATCCGGAAGCCGTAATTTTAATAGATCGTACAGATGGATATCTAGGATATGAAGTTAAGGGTGATACAGCGGTTAAGGATTATTATGAAAGTATAAAAAACAATAAAGTTCTAAGTAAAACAGATGCTCTGAAAAATGAGCAGATATATGTTATTTCCAGTGAACTTCTTGGTGCCAATAAGACCTACCTGGGAGCCCTATATCTGGTCAAGTGGTTCTATCCGGATCAGTTCCAGGATTTAGATCCTGAAAAGGTTCTTAAAGAATACTTTGAAAAGTGGCTGGATGTGCCGTTCCAGGGAGAGTGGGCTTATCCACCTGTATCAAAGTAAGGGTATCATGGCCATGAATCTCCTTTCCTGTTTTTGTTGGTTAGGTCTTTCATGGCCTTTTTCATAGATTGAGCGCCATCAGAGGCGGGCTGCTGTAGTGTTTTGGTTTGGAGGTGAAAATTTGCATAGCAATAATAGCAATATAAGATACAGTAAAAGATTTGTTTATCCCTTTACAGCACTGCTGGGACAGGAAAAAATGAAAAAAGCCCTTTTGTTAAATGCCATCAATCCCCGGCTGGGGGGCGTTCTGATCAGGGGAGAGAAAGGCACTGCCAAGTCGACGGCGGTGCGTGCTCTGGCTGCTCTGCTGCCTGAAATACCGGTGATAGCAGGCTGTCCTTACCAGTGTGACCCCTTTCAGCCTAGTAAGTACTGTGTTAATTGCAGATCTGCTTATAACGGGGAAACCCCGCCACTCGTCTGGCGGCGGGTACAGGTTGTTGATCTTCCGGTATCTGCCACTGAAGACCGTGTGGTGGGGAGTTTGGATTTCGAGTATGCAGTGAAAGAGGGGGGGCGCCGCTTTGAACCCGGACTGTTAGCCCGGGCGAACCGGGGGATCCTCTATGTGGATGAGGTCAATCTTTTAGATGACCACTTGGTGGATTTGCTACTTGATGCTGCAGCATTGGGTGTCAACTATGTGGAGAGAGAGGGGATCTCCTACAGCCACCCGGCAGAGTTTATCCTGGTGGGAACCATGAACCCGGAAGAGGGAGAACTGCGTCCCCAGTTGATTGACCGCTTCGGGCTCTGTGTCCAGATCGAGGGTGAGACGGACCCGGAGATGAGGGTAGAGATTATCAAGCGCCGGGAGGCTTTTGACCAGGACCCCCTGGGATTTCTGGAAAAGTGGTCTGCGGAAGAAGAAAGAGTGCGCCAGCAAATCATCAATGCTCGCCACCTGCTTCCAGAGGTTACCATGGCACCGGAATTGGAAGAGTTGGTTACCCTGATCTGCACCGAAGCACTGGTGGCAGGCCACAGAGCGGATCTGGTGATGACTGCCTGTGCCCGCACCTTAGCTGCCCTTTACGGAAGGCGAGAAGTTACTGAAAGTGATGTCCACGAGGCAGCGGAATATGTTCTTCCCCACCGCATGCGTGAGGCACCCCCGCCGCCACAGGAACCGGAACCCCCGGAACCTGAAGAGCCTGATCAGCCTGAGGAAGCAGAAGAGGAAGAAGAACAGGAGCAGGAGCAGGAACAGGAACAGGAACAACAACAGCCTCCTGAAATGCAAGATGATCAGCAGGAAGAGAAGGATCCACCGCCACAAAAAGCACCACCTCAGGGTGCACCTGATGTGGTTTTTGCGGTGGGCGAGCCATTTCCGGTACGCCGGATCAGCTATAAGGTCAAGGGCATACTGCGCAGGGGATCGGGGAGGAGGTCCCGGGGCCAGACAGCCACCAAATCAGGCCGCTATGTGCGGAGCACTATGCGCTGGGAGAGGCAGGATTTGGCCTTTGATGCAACACTCCGTGCGGCGGCACCTTACCAGAAGCGTCGCCAGCGGGATGGGGTTGCTGTTGTCATTGAACTTGGTGATTTGCGGGAAAAGGTGCGAGAGAAAAGGGTGGACAACTTTCTTCTTTTTGTTGTCGATGCCAGCGGCTCTATGGGAGCCCAGCAGAGGATGGTGGAGGCCAAGGGAGCTGTCCTGTCACTGCTTTTAGATGCGTACCAAAAGCGGGACAGAGTGGGTATGATAGCCTTCCGTGGGGAACAGGCGGAGCTTATCCTTCCCCCTACCAACAGTGTAGAGCGCGCCCAAAAACTCCTGGAAGAACTTCCTACCGGCGGCAGGACACCTCTTTCCGCTGGGCTCATCAAAGCCTATGAGGTGGCTAAGGCCCATCTCTTTAAAGATCCCGATATCAGGCCGCTGCTGATCATTATCTCCGATGGCAAAGCCAATGTAAGTATAGGTGAGGAGCGGCCATTAGCAGAAGCCAGCCGTGCCGCAGAGATAATCAAAGATGAAGAGCGCATCAAAAGCCTGGTTGTGGATGTGGAGAACAGCGGTTTTCTCACATTCGGCCTGGCCCAACGGCTGGCCGAAGCAATGGATGCAGAGTACTATAAACTGGATGATCTCAAGGCTGATCGCCTTGTGGAAGCTGTACACAGCGTTCTGGATGTGTGACAGGGGGAGACAAGGAGAGGCCATACTGTGTGAAAACCCAACCTTGCACTCCCTTTGTCATGTTTTTAGGGGGCTGATTTTTCCTACTTTTTCAGGGATTAGATGGGGATGCCTTTGCCTTAATAGACTGGCGAGAGTTTTGCATAATGAACAAAAGAGAAAGGATTGGTAATTATGGAACAAATAATAGAACAGACCGTAAGGTACATTTACCCCTTCACAGCAATTGTGGGACAGGAGAGCATGAAACTCGCCCTGATTCTCAATGCCATTAATCCTAAGCTGGCAGGTGTTTTAATACGGGGAGAAAAAGGAACAGCTAAGTCCACTGCAGTGCGCGCCCTGGCAGCCTTACTGCCTGATAATCAGGTAGTGGCCGGCTGCCCCTTTGGCTGTGACCCGGAGGATGTTACCACCATGTGCAGTTCTTGCAGAGAGCAGCTGCAGATGGGTAAAGAATTAGAAAAGACAAAACGCAAGATGCGAGTTGTAGAACTGCCCGTTTCCGCCACAGAGGACCGTGTGGTAGGAACCCTGGACCTGGAAGAGGCCATCAAAAAAGGGGAAAAGCGCTTTGAGCCCGGAATCCTGGCAGAGGCCAACCGCGGCATACTCTATGTGGATGAAGTCAACCTGCTGGATGACCATATAGTTGATGTTTTATTGGATTCAGCAGCTATGGGCGTTAATACAGTGGAGAGAGAGGGGGTCTCTTTTACCCATCCGGCAAACTTCATGCTTGTAGGAACCATGAACCCCGAAGAAGGGGAACTGAGGCCCCAACTCTTAGACCGCTTTGGCTTGTGTGTACAGATCGAGGGGATCCTAGACCCGGACCAGCGGGTAGAGGTGATCCGCAGAAGAATTGCCTTTGAAGAAGACCCGGCGCGTTTTTGCGCAGATTGGGAACCGGAACAGGAAAAACTCCGGCAGCAGATCATAGCAGCCAAAAAAGCACTGCCTAAGGTACAGGTATCTGATAGGATGCTCTACCTAATCGCAGAGATAGCTGTAGAAATGGGAGTTGATGGCCACCGCGCCGATCTGATCATGATCAAGGCAGCAAAAACCATGGCTGCTCTTCAGGGGCGTGAAGAAGTCAGCGAAGAGGATATCCGTGCTACAGCAGATCTGGCTCTCATGCACCGAATGCGCCGCAAACCCTTCCAGGACCTTAGTCTGGATCAGCAGAAACTTGAAGACATCATGGGAGGTACACGTCATACACATACACATACCCATACACATACCCATACACATGCTACCCATAAACACAAATAGTCGTATGCAGAGCTTTGATACAGGGACGAACTGAACGTTCGGTGAACTCTGCCAAGAAGATGAACAATGAAGATCAGTGGGCCGTCCGATACGGAAATGGGGGTGTCCTTTTGATTGAAATAAGAGGTCTCTGCAAGTACTACAAAGAGGTTAAAGCTGTCGATAATATTGATTTGCATGTGAAGGCGGGAGAAATATTCGGCTTGCTGGGGCCAAATGGAGCAGGAAAGACAACCACAATACGAATCCTTACCACCTTGGCAAGTCCAACGGCAGGAAATGTCTATATCAACGGCAAGGAGGTTTCCCGTAAAAAAACAGAGGTCAAAAAAGAAATCGGTGTTGTTTCACAAACAGAAAACCTCGATGTAGAGATGACAGCACGGGAAAACATGGAATTACACGGACGCCTCTTTAAGATCCCAAATCAGGAGCGCCGTATCCAGATCGAAAAACTACTTGAATTTGTCGATTTGACTGAGCGTGCGGATACAGTTGTGGGTCGATTCTCCGGTGGGATGAAAAGGCGGCTCATGATTGCCCGTGCCCTGATGCATAAGCCGAATATCCTTTTCTTGGATGAGCCGACTGTGGGCCTGGACCCCCAAGTGCGCCGCAAGATCTGGGACCTGATAAGAAGGCTCAATGGTCAGGGGATTACGGTGCTTTTGACCACCCACTATATCGAAGAAGCGGAACTGCTCTGCCACAGGGTGGGGATCATGAACAAGGGTAAGCTGATTGCCCTGGGAACACCGGAGGAATTAAAGAAGAAAGTGGGCAAGGTTGTTGTGGAGGTGCCTAACCATAATGAAACTGAGTACCATGTATTCGAAGAGAGGGGAGAGGCGCTCCAGTATGTCGCAGCAATGAGAAAAAATGTAGTGATCAGGGAAAGTAACCTGGAAGATGTTTTTGTGGAACTAACAGGGCGCAAGGTGGGTGGCTGAGATGGTATATGATACCTACACTGTTTTTTGGCGGGAAATGGTGCTGCTTCGTAAGAAATTCAAGAGCTTTTTTGCAGGAAGTATGGTAAGCCCCCTGTTATACTTGCTCTCTTTTGGTTGGGGGTTAGGGAGAAATATCCAGTTCGGCAGTACAAGCTACCTTGATTTTGTGGTACCCGGTATTGTTGCCTTAAGCGCCATGAATGCCAGCTACAATGCCACAGGTGTTTCCCTTAATGTCAGCAGGCTTTATCATAAAACACTTGAGGAATTCCTGGCGGCTCCGATCAGTGTTTCCTCATTGGTGCTGGGGAACATTTTCAGCGGCTGTTTCCGCGGACTGTTTTCTTCGGGGCTCATCATTATCTTTTCCTATTTTTTTGGAGCAAATTTGCATCTTAATGGGTGGTTCTTTCTTTCTTTGCTTCTGACCTGTTTTTTATTTGCTGCATTAGGATTGGTGGCAGCGATGGTGGTTAATTCTCACGAAGGCATGTCACGGTTTTCGACCTTTGTGATTCTTCCCATGACCTTTTTGTGTGGGACATTTTTCAAAGTGGAAAAATATCCCGATGCTATTGCCTATTTTGTACAAATATTGCCCCTTACTCATTCCGCTGTTTCTTTGAGAGCTATAGCGTTGAATACCGGATTTCCTCTGGTATCCTTGCTGGTTCTAGCAGCTTATGCCGTAGCTTTGTTTGCTCTGGGATTGTGGGTTTCTTATCGGGTGGAGTGAAAAACGCCCAGGTAATAATAAATACATCCCTTTCGTGGCTTTAGGTGACTCATAGCTGGGATAAGTTGGTTCTATGGAAGAAATAAAGAACGGCCAGGATTTCAAGCTGCTATCCCGGCCGTTTTGTTTATAAGTGTTTTACCTAAAAAGCATTATCTTTATACGTTTTTCATAAGAAGTTGTTCCACACTGCTCCCTTAAAATCGGCCAACTGCTATAATACGCGCACACCCCGGACAAACCTCGTCTGGTACCAACTGCTGCTCAGAGAGGATACAACAACTTTGCCTGCGCTGCTGCTTGCATGGATGATCTGGTTGTTCCCAATGTAGATGCCGATGTGGTCAATATAACCGTTATTGTTGTTGGAGAAACAAACAAGATCTCCTGGCAGCAGTTGAGACATGCTTGAGATCTTTGTCCCGGCATTTGCCTGGTCAGAGGCTACGCGCGGCAGCTTGATCCCGTGCTGAGCATATACGTACTGAACCAAACCGGAGCAGTCAAATCCCGATGGTGAAGTGCCTCCATATACATAGCGGACACCCAGATAGCGGGAAGCTGTTTGGACAATGGAGCTACCGCTGCGGCTCGGGTTGCTTCCCGAAGCTTGTCCACTTACTTTGAGCACTTGGCCTGGGTAGATGATAGTACTTTTTAAGTTGTTCAGGCTCATGAGCTGATTGACTGTCATCCCGTAACGGTTCGCAATTGCCCAAAGTGAGTCCCCGGATTTCACTGTGTAGGTGCTGGTGCTGGGGTTGCTGGGTTTAGTAGCAGGTGGATCCGGGTTTTTCGCAGGTTCACCTTTTACTTTGAGCACTTGACCCGGGTAAATCAGTGTTCCGGAGATGTTGTTGAGTTGC
>ENA-OWPA01001150-OWPA01001150.1-bioreactor-metagenome-genome-assembly--contig:-NODE-1150-length-20150-cov-14.844518_pt1 | contig 20150 bp, 21 predicted proteins | sample MGYA00238139_ERZ651803 | MGnify/ENA primary metagenome ERZ651803 (study PRJEB26909, sample SAMN07631231) | bioreactor metagenome | isolation source: Switchgrass digestor | place: USA: Dartmouth... | reverse complement strand
TTAACTATGGCGCCTTGTAAAGGAATTCCAGTATAGGTTCCAACTATTCCGATAATTCCAAAAATAATAGATAGAAAAATTCTATCAATTAAAGCAATATTTCTTTTGGATACCAGAGTTCTAAACAATCCAACTTTAGTCAAAAATAAAGCAAGTATTATTATGATTCCTACCCTAGTTGATAAATTCTTTAGCACAATTACTAGCAAATAAAACACCTCTTAAAAAATTAATACAACATTTAGTATATCACATTTACATAAAATGAAAAAGTTGAGCATACACTTAACTTTAAAATATGCTATGATTCCAAAATGGCATTTATCTTAGATTCGATGTCTAATTTTTCATTTTCCATATTTTTTAAATCGCTTCTTAATTCTTCCAATAGCCTCCTTACTTGTTTAATCGCAATTTCTACATTTGATAGGGATTCGTTTATCTTTGACTGTACAAACCAATCTGCAAATAACCCGTCAAAGAAAAAGTCAGCAAATCTAGCAAATCCGCTAATATTTACATTGATGTCCGTAAATTCATTGACATCCGACAATTCTTTTTGAAATACCCTAAGTTTATGCTGAACATCATATGACAGCCTATTGGCTTCATCAATATTGGAATGCTTCATTAAATCAGAAATAAAGCCTCCTCCAAATATGTCCCAAATTCCCCATCCCCTAGCTGATTCCAATGGCTTTTTCATCTCAAGTAAGGCATTATAAGCATTTTCACCTGCATTAATTGCTTCTCTAACTTCTTTCATATTCAATTTTAAGTCATTAAGCCTATCCAATAACTGCCTTAAGTTTCTTCCACCAGCACTATCTTCATTGATTAAAAGCATCTGCTTTTCATCCAAAAGCATTTTATACTTTCCTTCTATTCCTTCAAATTTTTTCAATTCTTCATCGTATTCATCTATTAGCTTTTTCAATTCATTCATCGCCACAACATGTTCATCATATTTTATCTTTGCAGCTAAATATTCCTCCATTTCCTTATCTAACTTTTCATCTTTCTTGCCTATGACACTATAAAAAAAGGAACTCAAGGTTGTGCTTTCTAATTTTGCAACATCCTTCTTTTCTTTTTGAAGCTTAACTTTTAAATCTTCCAATATAATTTGATTTTTTCTGTATTCTTCTACAGCCATATTTCTTAAAGATTCCAATTTTTCTTTTGCCCTAAGCTGCTCTTTTAATAGGTAAATTTCTTCATTAATCTCTTTATGCATTTTAATTTCCATCCCACCTTAAGTTAATTATTAGCATCATCAGCTTCATAATATATAGGTAACCTTGGAGTTTTTATAATATTTCCGTCAGATAAAGTTACTTTTGTATATATTACAAAATAAGGTTGATATGAGAAATAAGAAGAAAGCTTTTATGCTTTTCTATAATTTGACTTATATTTTCATTTGTATATTTCCATCCATCTTTATTATCAGTATCATAAAAAATTAACCTTTCTCCATCATCAGATTCCAGTCTTAAAATATAAAATTCAACCTTTTTAGCATCTTCATACCCCAGCAATTCTATATTAAAATTTTCATCTTGTATTACATACCAGTCATCTATAATTTCATACTTAGTATTAATTTTATATATGTTTTTTAGATTATCAAAAGAATAACTATTATCCTCTTCTCTTGCAATAGCTGAAAATCTAACCATTTGTATACTTTTTTCCAATTTATCTCTTTCATCGGAAATTTTTTCGAATAAATTTTTAAGTTTGCTTATCTCTTCATCTTTTTTGCATTTTTTCTTCAAGCTCCGAAATCCTGTTTATCAATACCTCTTTTTCTTCTGAAAATGATTGCAAACTATTACAGCCAGTAAGTGCTAATATAATAAATACTAATATTATGTATATTCATTTTTTCATAACACAATCCCTTCCTTTTTTAAAATCAAAAATTTCTTTTTTATATTATTTAATCAAAAAACTCAATATTTGACAATAAAACATATATTTATCTTTTATATTCTTCATATCATAAAAATAAAGTTATTCTTTTTTACACAATTAAGTGTTTTTTATATGTTATACAAGTCAACAATTAATCAAAATAATAAAAACCTATGGGCACATACCCATAGGTTTTAAATAAATATCTTTTTAAATTATTTTCTTAATATTAAAATTAACCAACATAATCAACGCCTAAACTTTGTAATCTTGCAATTCTATCATCTGTAGAAGGATGTGATGAAACAAGATTTGCCCATAACCCTTTCCTACCAGCACCATAAAAAGTATCTAGCACAGAACATAAACTATAACCATATCCCAACTTAAATGCAAACTCATCTGCTAAATATTCATTTTGCCTTCTTGAATACATAACTAATACAGTACCAATCTTAGTCCACAACCACATCAAAAAGGCCAACATACCATCAATAAAGATTGTAATTATAAGTGTCCCAAGGCTATCATTCACTAAAGCAACCATAGTTCCTATAAAGTTAAATATAATTCTATAAATTATAAAGAAAGCAGTAACTATAAAATTCCTATGGTTACTAACAATATAAAATCTGTATCTTTATTGCCTAAATGCCCCAATTCATGTGCAAAAACAGCTTTGATTTGTTCGTCTGAATAATTTAATAGTCCTTTTGTTAAGCATACAGTCTTTCTGCCAGTAGCAAATGCATTTGGCTCTTTATCTTCACTCATAAATAATTTTACATCTTCTGGTATAGATGGATTTATTTCTCTAGCTTTAGTTAATACTTCTTGAAACAATGGCTCAAGTCTATTTAAATAATCCTTTCTTTTTATTTGCTTGCTGCCTGTTTGAATTCGTAAAATCCATTCTCCAATTGGCGACATGGCGATTGCTAAAGAAATAATATAAATTGTAATTCCCCAAGATGCTGACTCAAAAATTGCAGATATTATAAATGTGTTTAAAATAAGAAAAATAATAATTCCTATGTTATTTTTTTGAATAAGTTTTTAATAAAATCCACAATATAAGTCATATAATACCTTCCTCCTGTCTTTTATAAATATGTAAAATTTTGTCAAATAATAAAATATTATAAATGAAATTCCATGCTCATGTAAACTATAAAATATGGCAATCTTAAAATTTTTAATATAAAAAGCCCATGGGTTTATACCCACAGGCTTTTTATTAATTATTTTATTTCCTTAAATGTTACTTCTATTTCTATTACTTTACCAGTCCTATTTATGGTCAACTTCGCTTTATCTCCTACTTTATATTTATACAATGCTTTCTTTAACTGATCCATATTTTCAATTGTAGTATCATCTATCTTTGTAATGATATCTCCTATTTGCAACCCAGCTTCATAAGCAGGAGTATTTTCATGCACTTGAAGTAGTATTACTCCTTTTTCCACTGGCAATTTAACTCTGAATGTTCTTTGATAATCTAAAACAGATGCTCCTGTTATACCTAATACAACACTTTGAAATGTGCCATTTTTAATTACTTGTTCAATTATTGGTTTTGCTTGATTAATAGGTATTGCAAATCCTAATCCTTCAGCAGATGTAATTTTAGCAGTATTTATACCTATTACTTCACCTTTGCTGTTTAGTAGGGGGCCACCGCTGTTACCTTGATTTATGGAAGCATCTGTTTGAATTAAGTCTTCAATTACATTGTTATTTACAGTAACTGACCTGTGAAGCCCTGAAATAATGCCAGATGTTACTGTCCTTTGGAAATCTAATCCCAAAGGGTTTCCAATTGCTACAGCAAGTTCCCCTACTTCCAGCTTATCTGAATCTCCCAAAGTTGCTACTGGAAGGTTTTTAGCATCTATTTTTACTATAGCCAAATCCAATAGGCTGTCGTTCCATAATACTGTAGCATCCTTTGATTCTCCATTATCTAGTAGGACTGTAACAGATTTTGCTTTTCCATCAGCTACAACATGGGAGTTAGTCAAGATATATCCATTAGAATCTACTATAACTCCAGAGCCAACACCTTCAACTTCTTGCAAAATGAAAAATGGAAATGCTGGCTCCTGTATTTCTACAGTAGTTATACCAACAACTGAACTCATTGCCTTTTTAGCCACTGCAGCTACTGTATTTATATCGTCATTAGTTACTATATTAATTGGGGAAGAAGTATATTGAGAATTATCAGATTTAAAGATTTTATCCCCCAATAGCATTGGTGCAAAATATATTGAAACCATACCACCTATTATAGACGCAACTAGTGCTAAGGCTATATATGATAATAGGCTGCCCCTAAATGGCTTCTTCTTTTTCTTAGTTTCTTTTTCTTCATTTTTATATTCTTCACTATTATGACTTTGCAAAACAATATCTTGAGGAATGGTATATTCTATATTTTCCTTTTTAGGCTCAGAAGTCATTTGATTATCTTCTTCTAAAGAATAATTGTCATTATTCATTTGGTCTTCAAAAAATTCGCTGTTTCCGTATTGGTTATTAATAAAATCATCATATTGGCTGTCATTATGTTCTTCATTATTTAATTCTTTATTAAATTCACCTTCATTATTATTTAGTTCGTCAAAATTCCTGTTTTCATCCATGTGAAATCCCTCCCTTTTCAACAGACAAATTATAATTAATAGTAAGACTATTTATTATTCATTGATATTGGTATTGTACCCTCATAATCTAAAAAAAATATGGTGAAATTATGTTATTTTTGTGGGATTTAAATAAAAAAATAAGACTTTAATGAATATTAAAGTCTTATCAATGCCCACCAATTATATTCTTGGCTTTTTAACCTTAAACTTGCCAACCATCAAAATAGATAAAATAATCATTAGAGCAAAGTTATTCATAATACTTATGTTAAATCGGATATCTATTAAATACTTCAAAGCCATAATTGATCCAGCTATCGTAATTGGCAAACCTACAAAATGTTTTTCATCCTTTGTAATATTAAATCTTGCAAGCCTAAAGATTCCAGCCCCGATATAGATTAATGATATTATGATTTCCAATATATTTAAACTACCATCTAAAATATTCCATGCAATAACAACAGGAGCCAACCCAAAGGATATAATATCACACAAGGAATCCAACTCTTTCCCAAAATCGCTGCTCATATTAAGCTTTCTAGCCACAAATCCATCTAACTTATCTGTAACAGCTGCTAACAAAATTAATATACTAGCTACTTTCAACATATTGATATCTCTAATATTGCTAATATAGATGGATATAGACCCAAAAACCATATTTAAATATGTTACCAAAGTAGGTATAAAAATATAATTGTCTTGCTTATCAGTTTCATTATGTGCTTCCGCTTTTAACATATCTATCATCCCCAATAAAATTATTTTATTGATATTTTATTATCATAATTTTGAATTATATCTTATTTAATAGCTTCTTGCAAGTTAAGATTTCCCAGTTTTTTATTAACATATAAAATTATTAACCTCCATTTAACACTTTTTATATTCCTGTAAAACCTCTTTTCATATATTTATTGTTATTCTATAAAACTATCCAATATTCTTAAGTTTGCTACGTCTGGTATAATATAAACAAAGGAACAGTATAGAGAGGTGAACATATGTCGTACAAAATATATTTGGTAGAAGATGACAGAAATTTAAATCTAGTACTTTCATCATATCTTGAAAAAGAAGGTTGGGAAGTCCATCCATTTTTCAATGGTGAAGAAGCTATGAAAAATATTTCCAATCCACCCGATTTATGGATTTTAGATATAATGCTTCCAGATATTGACGGATATCAGCTTATCAAGGAAATAAAAAGCAAAACCCCAAATGTCCCAGTAATATTTATATCTGCAAGAGATGCTGATATTGACAGAGTATTAGGTTTGGAATTGGGAAGCGATGATTATTTAGCAAAGCCATTTTTACCTAGGGAATTGGTTATTAGAACAAGAAACCTTTTAGAAAGGTCATATCATAAAACATATACAGTATATAATCTCCCACCATATACTATCAACGAAAGTAGCAGAACTGTTCAAATGGGGGATGAGATAATAGACCTTACATCTAAAGAGTATGAGTTATTGTTGTACTTTGCTAAAAACCCTAATATTGCCCTATCAAGGGAGCAAATTCTAAATCAAATATGGGGAAATGACTATTTCGGTTCTGACAGGGTAGTAGATGATTTAGTACGAAGGCTTAGAAAAAAGGTCCCTCAGTTGGATATTGAAACTATCTACGGATATGGCTATAGGGTGAATAAAAAATGAAAAATTATCCATTGTCAGTGCAAATCTGGATTGTAATAGCCATCATTACCCTAAGTATTTCTGTATTGCTTGCCTTTATCCTTCCCAGTGCTTTAAGAAGCTTTTTCACAGAAGAAATCTTTGAGACAATAAGGGCAGCCCAAGACCTTTTATTTAATCAATTTGAAGGGAATGTCTACAGGGATTATATAGGCCCTAATTTTTTCGGCAATAGGGATGAATCAATTAACAATATTAGGACAGTTAACCATATAATCATTTATAATGATAGGGTCATAGTAAGTTCTCCTGTCAGCATGGATTTTATTGAAAAAGTTAAAAACCAAGCATTAAATCAAGTAGACACAAGCAAAGAGTACAGCGACAAAATCAACAACGAAAATATATTCTATATTATTTCAAAGGGAAAGGCCTTAGGCCATGATGCTTTCTTTATTTCATACATGGGGGATTCTTACAGAGAAGATTTGGTAAAGACTCTGTTTAAAAGACTTATTTCAGTAGTTATTGTTGTACTATTTTTTAGCTGGATTCCAGCAGTATTATTGTCAAGATACTTATCTAAACCATTAGTAGATTTAGAAAAAAAAGTTGAAAAATTAGCCAATAATCAATGGAATGAGCCAATTATCATAGACAGGAAAGATGAAATAGGCAAGTTAGGCTCATCCATTGAATATTTAAGAAAACAACTTATAAGGCAAGATGAAGCAGAACGAACATTTTTACAACACGTATCCCATGAGCTAAAAACCCCTGTCATGGTAATTCAATCCTTTTCTGAAGCAATAAAAGATGGCATCTATCCAAAAGGAAACTTGGAATCTTCCTTAGATGTCATTACTGAAGAATCTAAAAGGCTTGAAAAGAAAATAAAGGATTTACTATATATAAACAAGTTAAACTATATCTCTAGCCATAATTTTGATAAAACAAAGTTTTCATTAGATTCCTTAATCAAACAAGTAGCAGAAAGGTTTATCCTTCACAGGCAAGATATCGATTTAAAATTAGACCTTGACCCTGCCACAGTTGAAGGAGACATTGATCAGTGGAGGGTTGTAATTGAAAACCTTTTAGATAACCAAATACGATATGCTGAAGAAAAAATCCTTGTATCCTTAAAAAAGGAAGCTGATAAAGCTATCTTAAGGTTCTGGAACGATGGCCCTCCAATCGAAGAAAAGATAATGAACAACATATTTGATGAATTTAATAAAGGCTATAAAGGAGAATTTGGTTTAGGCCTTGCTATAGTTTATAGAATAATACTTAATCATAATGCTAAAATCTATGCCAAAAATGAAGAGAAAGGGGTATCATTCTATATAGAAATTTAAGAAGGGGGGAATATTATGGAAAATTTAAATGTCAAAGTTGAACATATACATCACAGCTCTTTTACTGTAGAAACTGAAAATTATTTTTTAATTTTTGATTATTACAGAGGAAATATTAATCTAAAGGATAAAAGGACTTTTATTCTTGTAAGCCACGGTCATAGCGACCACTACAGCCAAGAGATTTTTAAATGGAATGACAAAGTAAAGGATATAGATTATATCTTAAGCTCTGATATTAATCCACCTTATAGGGCAGAAAATATCCATATTATAAACCCTTATGAAAGTTTATCTATTGATGGAATAAATATAAAAACCTTTGGCTCCACTGATAAAGGAGTATCATTCCTTATTAATGTAGATGGCATAAATATTTTCCATGCAGGAGATTTGAACTGGTGGCATTGGGAAGACAACACAGAAGAGGAAAACTTGCATGAAGAGAGGATTTTTAAGGAAGAAATCCATAAGATTATTGGTGAAAAAATTGACATTGCATTCTTCCCAGTAGACCCAAGGCTAGGTAAAGCTTTTTACTTAGGCGGAGAGTATTTCATCAGCAAATTAAAACCAAAATATTTTATTCCTATGCATTTTGGGGATAAGTTTTCTATTACTTCAGATTTTATCAACAAGGTCAGGGACACAACCACAGAAATTGTGGAAATCAAGGAAAATAACCAAAAATTTCAGCTTCAGTAAAATAATAGAATATTCATAAATTTCTTCACAGTTTTTCCATTTTATACTTGATTTGTTTTATAACAATCATTTATAATATATCAAGAGTATGTCCGAATATTTATAAATATTCGGACATATTATAAATAACATAAGATAAAAAATTTCTGGAGGTGTACCATGAAAAACAAAAGATTAGTAGCATTACTTATCTGTACTATTGTTGTCTTTTCTTCAGTGGCTTCATTCGCTCAAAGTAGTTTAAGATTTGGAACTACAGTAGATGTAGTAGCTGCTGCAACATCTAGCCAAGGCTCATCAGGCTCAAGTTCTTCAAGCTCAACTTCAACATCTAAGCCAAAGACAACAACACCTGTAGAAGTCACAGGAACTGCAGCTAATATTAAAAGGTTGCTTGCTCTAAATTCAGTAGGTAATGATGTGGCATTATTGCAAACTTTACTTAACAAAGTAGGATACAACCTAAAAGTTGATGGAATCTTTGGACCAAAGACTTTAGCAGCTGTAGAAGATTTCCAAGCTAAACACGGGCTTAAAGTTGATGGCATTGTAGGTCCAAAAACTTTAGCAGTACTTAGTTCATTAACTGAAACAACTGAACCTGTTGAAGAAAAGCCAGCTGAAACTGCTCCTGAAACAGAAACTAAAGAAGAAGGAAAGGCAGAAGAAAAAGTTGACGCTGTTACAACAGCATCAATAGTAGACAATGCTGAAGCCTTTGAAAAGGCTATGGGTCCTGCTGATAAAGGTGGTACATGGATTATAGCTGCATTAAAGGACATAACATTTGACCATGAAATCGTACTTGAAGGAGAATTTGAAAACAAAGGTAAACAAGACCGTAAGATTGCCCTTTATACTCAAGATGAAAACCGCAATGTACTTGAACAATTTACTCTAACAGCTCCAAGACTAACAATAAAGAGCCCAAGTGCAAGACTTCAAAATGGTACTTTCAAAGGCGAAATCTACGTTGTAGCTCCAAACTTCCAATTAAGAGGAGTTAAAGTAGAAGGAAATGTTTATTTCTTAAACAACGAAGCTAAAGCTACATTCAGCATGGATGATACTGCTAGTGTAAGTGGAGAAATAGCTCTAATAAATCCTGATGCAGAAACAACTGCTTCAATAGTAAGAGATGAAAAAAGCTTTGAAAAAGCATTAACTACAGAAGAAAATGGTGGAAGATGGATTGCTGCAATGTTAAAAGATATGAAGATTGACCACCCAATCTATGTAGAAGGCAAATTTGAAAATAGGGGAGTAGTTGACCGTAAGATTGGTCTATACAGCAGCATAACAAAAGAAGATGGAACTAAGGAAACATTAAACTTTGAATTAACTATTCCAAAATTATTTGTAAACAGTCCAAACTTCAGGATGCTTAACGGTACATTTAACGGAAATATCTATGTTTCAACAGACAACTTCAAACTTGAAAACATGACTGTAAATGGAAATGTTTACTTCACTAATGAAAGTGCTAAAAATACATTTATCAATGTTGACAGCACTATAAATGGAGAAATTGAATTAGTTGATATAGATGCTGTAACTTCTGCATCAATAGTAAAAGACATAGATACTTTTGAAAAGGCAATATCAAAGCATGGCAACTGGCTAATCTGCTTAGAAAGCGATTTAACAACAGATAAAGAATTAGTTCTAGACGGAACTTTCTTCAATAAGAGATTCCAAATTCAAAGAAAGATAGGCCTATATGACTATGCTGACCAAGCAACAAAGACTGTTGGAAACCAATATACTTTAAAGGCTCCAAAACTTACAATAAAGAGTCCAAATGCTAGACTTCAATATGGTACATTCATCGGAGATATTTATGTTGAAGCAACTAACTTCAGCTTAGTAAACACTAAAGTAGAAGGAAATGTATACTTCACCAATGAAGAAGCATACAACACATTCACAAACAATGGAGAAGTTACAGGTGAAATAAAATTAATAAAATAATAAGAGGGTGAGAATCTCACCCTCTTTTATATTACCAATTCTACAGGGCAGTGGTCTGAACCCATTACATCAGAATGGATAGCAGCTGATTTAAGTCTGTTTACTAGGCTTTTAGATACAAGAAAGTAGTCTATCCTCCATCCTATGTTCTTTTCCCTTGCCTTCCTCATATAAGACCACCATGTATAGGCATCTTTTTTGTCTGGATAGAAATATCTAAATGTATCAACAAAACCTGATTCCAACAATATGGTCATCTTTTCCCTTTCTTCGTCGGTAAAGCCGGCATTTCTCCTGTTTGCTTCAGGATTTTTAATGTCTATTTCCTTGTGGGCAACATTTAAGTCTCCACAGACAATTACAGGTTTATTTTTTTCTAAATTTTTAAGATATTCCCTAAAATCATCTTCCCATTTCATCCTATAATCAAGCCTAGCCAATTCCCTTTGGGAATTTGGAGTATATACATTTACTAGATAAAAATCATCAAATTCTAGTGTAATAACCCTTCCTTCCTTATCGTGTTCTTCTATTCCTATGCCATAGCTTACAGAAAGAGGCTTTATTTTTGTGAATACAGCAGTACCTGAATATCCCTTTTTCTCAGCGTAGTTCCAGTATTGATAATATCCTTCTAAGTCCAGTTTTATTTGCCCTTCCTGTAATTTAGTTTCCTGAATGCAGAATATATCTGCATCAACCTTATGGAAATAATCTAGGAAGCCTTTATTTAAACATGCACGAAGGCCATTTACATTCCATGAAATTAATTTCATCTTAATCCCCCTTTTTAAAATCATCTAAAAATGAATATTTTTCTCCATCTTTTTCCCATCCTAATATGCCATTTAAGTTTACATTCTGTGCAGCCCTGAAAATATTTACATCAACATTTACATAACTTTCTTTTAGCTTTTCTATTAAATCCTTTATTTCATACCTCTTATTTCCAATTCTCTTAGCTGCTACCATACATGCACAGTTTAGAGGCCATATACCTGCATTTTGTATAAATCTTTGGATATATTTTTCCTCTATTAAATACATAGGCCTTATTAGTTCTAACCCTTCAAAGTTTTGGGCCTTTAGTTTAGGAAGCATTGTTTTAAAATTCCCTGCACATAAAATATTTAGCATAGTGGTCTCAATAACATCGTTAAAATGATGCCCCAATGCCAACTTGTTGCACCCTAGTTCTTTAGCCTTGCTGTATAAAAATCCCCTTCTCATCCTTGCACACATATAGCATGGATAGTCTTTAGCTATTCTATCTGCTACTTGAAATACATCAGAATCAAAAATCTTAATTGGGATTTCCAAGTATCTGCAGTTATCCTCTAAAAGCTTCCTTATCTCAGGATGATACCCAGGATCCATGGATATAAACTCCAATTCAAAGTTCCTATGGCCATGCCTATATAATTCTTGAAAAAGCTTTGCCATAAGAAGGCTGTCTTTTCCTCCAGATACAGCTACTGCAATCTTGTCTCCATCTTCAATTAGCTCATATTCCTTTATGGCCTTAATAAACTTTGCCCATATCTGCTTCCTGTATGTTTTAATTATACTTCTCTCTATTTCCTCCAAAGGCCTTCTTTCATTGAAAGGTACTAAGATTTCACAACCTGTACCTCTTAAGCCTACATCTTTTTCTTCCATGTTAACCACTCCATCTAAATTATGTCTCCTTATAGTATACCAAAAAACAAATAGAGACAATAGTTAATTGTCTCTATCAGTTATAAGCTAATTACATATTATCATATTTAAGGCTATGGTATAAGCTATTTAATAAAGTCCCCCTTGGGTCTTCATTTAATTCCCAAACCATTGCCCCACCTAATCCATTTTGTTTAATATATTCTGATTTAAAATAAATTGAAACTTCATCTTCATAGGAAATAAAGGTTGAGCCATCATATAGCCATGGTACCATTGCTATTGGGTGATAATACCTAATAAATGTTGGATTTATTAAATATTTTCTAGATATTTCACCAAATGATATAACTGAACTGCTTTCATATCCTTGATATAATCCATTGTTCCACATATCTACATTGGTATATATCTTTCCTGAAAAAGGAATTCCCATCACAATCTTTTCCTTAGGAAATCCGGATTCTATCCATGATTTAATTGATTCATCAATACTAGGCTTATAATAGTTTATAGAATCAAAATTCGTATACAGCGGAGCATTAAAATCCGTATACTTATCCCATACTCCGTGAAAGTTATAAGTCATTACATTTGCAAAATCAATATACTCATGGATTTTGTCAAGTTCAACATTTTCAACTCCAATAGTTCCTGCTGAGCCTGCAATTGTTAGAATATATTTTTTCCCATCTAATCTGCTTTGCCTATCTATCTCTTCTCGAATAGCCTTTAACAGAAGAGTAAAGTTCTCTTTATCTTCCAATCTATATTTATTTGTTGGTAGCCCGCCCCTTACAGGAAACTCCCAGTCTATGTCTATTCCATCAAAGCCAAAAGTTTTAATGAATTCTAAACAGCTTTTTGCAAAAACAGACCTAGATTCTTCCGTAAGTGCTACATCAGAAAACTTATCTGACCAAGTCCATCCTCCAACAGATATAAGTATTTTCAAATTTGGGTTTGCCAGCTTTAAATCCTTTAACTTTGTTATATTGAAGTAATCGATATATGGGTCTCCTAAACTTATTTTTAAGTCGTCTCCTATGTTGGCAAAAGCATAAATTAAATGGGTTAGCTTTGTAGCATCAATTTTATCTGGAGTATATCCCATATAAGAACCCCAAGACGCATAGTAGCCTGCTATTATCTTTTCTTCTTCATTTGATTCAGCTCTTACTGCAGTGCTTGTCCACAATAAGCAAAAAACCAAAAAGAAGATAAAAATAGGAAATATGAATTTTTTTGTTTGAGTAAAATACACCTAAGTTAAACTCCTCTCAATTTCTTTTAAAAATTAAAATTACATATCTATAATACAGACCAAAGGATATTATGTCAACCTGCAGATAATGGGAAAAAATAATGCTAATCCATAGCATATTTATATTAAAAATTTAGATGTATTATTCTAACGAAATATCACAAACTAAAGTAAAATATTTGAAAGGAGAAAAGCAATGCTTGATAAAATCATAATCATTGGAAATGGTATTGCTGCCATTTCTGCCATAAAAGCCATAAGGGAAGTTGATAAGGACAGTGAAATACACTTATTCGGAGAAGAGCCTTTTTATCCATATAGTAGAATTAGGCTTTCAAAAGGCCTTTTATCAAGCCTTCAAGAAGACAAAATTTTAATCCAAAATAGAGAATGGTATGATGACAATAATATAAATTTATATATTGGAAGCAGAGTAATTTCCATTGATGTAGATAAAAAGGTCGTTAAACTTTTTGATGGCGGATTAATGAGTTTTACAAAGGTTTTACTTGCTGGAGGTTCAAGCAACATTATGCCAAATGTAGCAGGTATAAATAAAAATGGAGTATATACATTAAGGACGCTTAAGGATGCGTGGGATATAAAAGAAGGCATTAAGGATAAAAAAACCGTATTGGTCATTGGTGGAGGAGTTCAAGGTATTGAAATAGCATGGTCTTTAAGTCAAATGGGTAAAAATGTAATAATTGCCCAAAACACCGATAGGCTTATGAGCAAGCAATTGGACAAAATAAGCTCAGAAATATTACAAAATAAGGTTGCAGAAAAAGGGGTCAAAATCTTAGTAAATACTGAGGTAACGGAAATAACTGGAAGAGAAAATGTGGAAGGATTTAAATTATCCAATGGGGAAAAATATGATTGTGACGCTGTAATATATTCTATTGGGACAAAGCCAAACATAGACTTTTTAAAAGGCACACCAATTAATTTAGATAGAGGGGTAATCGTAAACAATAAAATGGAAACAAACATTGAAGGGATTTACGCAGCAGGGGATATAGCCCAATATAATGGGAACATTTTTGGATTATGGAATATAGCTATCGAACAAGGAAAGGTTGCAGGATATAATATTGCAGGAAAGGATGCAATATATAAATATGTACCTCCAGTTACTACATTAAACGCCTTTGATTTATCTCTATTCTCAATGGGAATTGTAGACGAAGCATTAGTTACTAATATTGTTGTGGAAGAACATATAGGGGATGCTATTTACAAGAAAATATTTATTAAAGATAACCTTGTAAAAGGAGCCATTGTAGTTGGAAATATAAAATTGTCTCCTGTTTTGAAAGCTGCCATTGAGAAAAAAATAAGCCTTGATGGTGTAAATTATATAAACATGACAGTAGAAGATATAATTCAAATACTAAAAGCTAAACTAAATAAGGAGGAATAAAAATGCCACATATTCAGTTCTGTGAAAACAACTTTACCCATGGCACTGAAGAAGTAGTAAATAAGTTAAGAGATGAAAACTATAATGTTGAAGTTGAATCATGCCTTGGATATTGTGGAGATTGTGCAACAAATCCATTTGCCTTGGTTGATGAAGAATTTATTGAAGCTGATAATCCTGAAGCGTTATATGAAAAAATAATAAATCATCTTGAAAAATAAAATGACTCTGGAAACCAGAGTCATTTATTATGATAGCCTTTGTTCTATTTGAGCTTTTACTTCTTCAGGAGTTAGCCCCTTCGCATTTACAACTGGTGCATTAGTGCGTATATCGCTAATACCCAACATATTGCTGTTATATCCAGCTGTAACTATAGCATCTAAATTTCTCAACCTATGGCTGTTTTCTTCTATAGATTCATCTAATATTTCAACGCTATATCCTTCATTTTTTAAATAATCAGCTATGTTGCTTAGCCCTCTTTCTACCCCTATTTTTTTCAATACTATCACCTCTTAGCCTCTTATAATTAATATTTATTTATTTTCCTTGACTCCTCTTCTTCTATCCTATTTTCTAATGAATTTGTATCTCTTTTATCACTTAAAGAATGTTCTTTACTATTTCCAAAGTTAGTCTTATCACTTATGCTCAATTCATTGGCTACTTCCATTTTATATTCTTGAAAAGCCCTAAGAGCATTAGAATTTGGAGTTTTCCTTTTCATTATTCATCCTCCTTTAATAAAGTAATAAAACTTATTCTAAATACATTTTTATTTTGGGTTAATAAAAACATTTAGATACACGGTAATTTTTGTTTAAATCAAAACTTTACTTGATTTTTAATAAATTTTATATGACAAAAGCTATCAAGATATTCATGTTTCTGGCATTTTATAAACATTTGGTACTATTTTTTATTGACATTTTTTCCTATAATTTTATATAAATATATAAAGGTAAAAATATCTGATTTTTTGAGAGAGAGGGATTTTATGGATAAGGATAATTTGAAAAAGAAAGGAATCAGCTGGTTTAAAACAAATATCTTCAAAGACAATCAAGAAGAAAACAGTGTTGAACAAAAGATTGATATCGAAAAAACAACCGACATAGAAAACCCTTCAAATTTTAGTAATGCAGAAAAGATAGAAAAGGAAAATGATAATTCACTATTTTCCATGGACAAGCAGGACAAAGTGGTACAAGACATGGTAATTTCCCTTGAAAACTTGGTAAAGGACAGACAGCTATTAATCTATAAAAACAAAAGCCTTGAAGATCAGTTGACTACAGCAAATGAAACAATTAACAAGTTGAAAAAAGAATTAATCAAAAAGGAACAGCAATTACAAGAAAAGAATAGGGAAATCAAGGAATTGGAAAACACCATAACAAATAAGCAAATGAATTATGAACAGCTATTGGAAGATTATAAGGAATTTCAAGAAAAGGCAAATACTGAATATGAGAAAATTTCAGCCCAACTTGAAGCTGAAATTGAAAAGTACAACAAACTAAATGAAGAATCTAGAGAAATTCAATACAAGAACATGTTAAAAATTAGTGAATTAGAAGAAACTATAAGAAATTTAGAAATAGAAAATCAAAAATACTTACAGCAATATGAAAAAATCTTAAATGAAAAGAATGAACTGATGAAGATTATCAATGATTTTACAGAAAAGATGTCAGTTTCTTTTACATCAAAGATAATGACAGTGGAAGAATCAAAGACTAAGTAAAATTTATGGTTTTATTTAGGAGGCCAAAAAATGTCTGATTATACTATAAAAGTTCTTGAATTATTGGGAATAGAGAATATTAATGGGGGATATTATTTAAAAATTAATTTTACTTTTAGGGAAACTGTTAAAATCCTATTGGAAATAGATGAATATACAGCTACCAATTTAATTAACTTAGTAAAATTTGATGATAAAAATAAATATAGGTTATCTTTTAAATCCTTTTATTATGATAATGAATATCTAGCAGTAGTATCTAAAACTTATAAAGAAAATAGTGAGATATTGTATTTCCAATGCTCAAAAGAATATATAGATAAACTCAATGCCATCAAAAAAATTATAAATCTTGAAGAGTTGGACAAGCTTTCCTTTATATCGAGAGAATCTCAACCATTAGAGAAAAAAATTGAATCAAACTATCTATCCAGAATTAATTTTAATTCTGGCCTCCAAGCTTCTGCTGTTTTAATAGGTCTAATATTTGTATTGCTTTTTATTCAAATAAATCGTTTTTATGTGGACAAGACTGCACTTGATAATGGAGTTTTGGCAGAATCTATACAAACTGAATGTGAAAATTATGAAAATCTTCAGCATGAATATGTAAACTACTATAATGGCTACATACACAATATAGAAGAAAGCTTTTATGAAGAAAAGCTTGAAGATACCAAATTAAAGAAAAAAGATTTATCAAGTGAAAATATATCAAAATCTGATAATGAAATTGGTCATGTGGAATTGGAAGATGCGGTTACTTTCAGCTTACCAAAGGGAAAGGTTTCTCTTACATTTGATGATGGCCCTTCAAAATACACTAAAGAAATAGTTGATATATTAAAAGAATACAATGTTGGAGGTACTTTTTTCTTAGTTGGAACTAATGTTGAAAAATATCCAGAGATAGTTTCTTACATTCATTCAAATGGTTATTCTATAGGCTCCCACTCTCTGAGCCACTACAATATGAAAAATCTTTCCTATGAGAAGCAAAAAAGTGAATTAATAAATTCTATTGAAAAGTTAAAAGAAATAATAAATGACGATATTGTCCTTTTTAGACCACCTTATGGCTCATATAACAGCCAATTAGTAGACATCGCAACTGAAAATGACTGTAAAATCGTTTTGTGGAACAATGACCCTCAAGATTGGAAAACAAAAGATGCAGACAAAATATTGGAATCCATCGTGAATTCAAATACTTCTGGAGCTATAATACTTCTTCACGAGTCCCAAGCTGTAATTGACTGTTTACCTAAAATAATTGAATTCTTGCAAGAACAAAATTTGGAAATAGTGAATTTAAAATAACTCTTACCAATTCCCATTGTCATTTATTTTTCCTACCCGTTTAGCTTTAGCTAAAGGGCTTACTATATAAAAATCTTTACCATCTCTAATCCTAAAACAATTAGGATAGTATATTCTAATACCATTAGAATATTAATAATGTATTTTAGCTCTAATTTTTTAAAGCAAAAAAGCACACAAAGGCTTAGTTAGACCTCTGTGTGCTATTTTATTCTATAAAATTAACACTGGCTTTGTGCAATTACACTTAAGTCAGGTTTGACCACTCTTAGAGCATCAAATTTCCCTTCGAAGTCCAATCCTTCTACTACCATAATATATTCATAAATACATGGTGCTGGTTTGTCGCAGAATGTTACTGTAAATGGTTGGCTCATTTCAACTTCCAATTCGTCAATATTATTTTCAACATCTATTTCGTATAGATATTTCCAGCTTTGAACTAATTCTTTTTCACCATTATTAACCCTTATTAATTTAAAGAGTAAATTAACTTCTACTTCATGCTCAGAACCTTTTTCATCTTCTGCTTCAAATACTATTAGGCTTGAAAACTCTATCTTAATAATAGGCTTTTTAAACTTCCTCACATCAATTCTTACTCTATCTAAAATAAACTCTTGACCTTTTTTAACTTTTCCATCATCTATTTCAAAAAATGCATCTTGAGGTCTAATGCCACATTCTAAAATTACTTCTCTACTATTGTTATGCTTATCTTTATATCCAGCCCATTTATCTTTATATTCAACTTCCATTTCTTCATTGAATTCAAACTCGTTGATTTTTCCGTAATTCATTAGTTCCCTCCTAATTTTATTATTGAGATTCATTCTCAATAATATAATATGAGGCTTATCCAATTCTTGTTAATTAATATCATAAAAATTTAATATATATTAAAAACCAGTAGGATTACAATTGACCTACTGGTTTAATTTATATTTAACCAAACTGCTTTTTAAATATAATAATATAATTTAAAATATATCTGCTAATGTTTTGGCGTTTATCAATTTATTGAAATTAGTATATTTTATGATAAGACTTACTGTGATTTACTGTATACATGATTCTATAAAAAAATACCGGCTCTATAATTTTTGGTGTTGGTGATTAAAACCAGCACCATTTTATTTACAAAAAAAGATGAGACAACTGACAAACTCTGGTAAAATATAATCGACCAAAACCATATTTTAAAGGAGTGTTGTCAAATTGTCTCTTAATGATTGTATAATAAATTTATTAAATTTAAAAGATGAAAATATAAAATTTGATGATAACTTTTATTCTGAAGAAACCATTGATCATGTTGAATCGAAGATGTTTCACGGTATCTTAAGCTATACCCCTGATGCTTGCTATAATTGTGGACATGTTATGGATAATAATATTATTAAACATGGCTTTAAAACATCTACTATCAAGATTCCTAAGGTATCTGGTTTTAATGCTTATTTAAAATTAAAGAAACAACGTTATTACTGTAAACATTGTAATTCTACCTTTACCCTTAAGACCAATATTGTTAATAAAAATTGCTATATCTCTAATAATACTAAAGTTTCTATAGCTCTTAGCGCTAAGGATAAACTATCTGAAAAGGATATTGCCAAGAATCATAATGTTTCTCACTCAACTGTAAATAGGGTGATTGATAGCTTCTATCAGCACTATAAACCTAAGTTTAACTATCTACCTAAACATTTATGCTTTGATGAATTTAAATCAGTTAAATCAGCTGATGGGGCAATGTCCTTCATATTTTGTGATGCAGACACTGGTCAAATTGTTGATATCGTTGAAGATAGAAGATTACATGTACTTAATAATTATTTTATGAAGTACTCTAAGGCAGCTAGAAATGCTGTAAGAACTGTAGTTATTGATATGTACAGTCCCTATATCTCATTAATTAAGTCTATATTCCCAAAAGCTAAAATTATTATTGATAAGTTTCATATAATTCAATTATTTAGCAGAGCTTTAAATAAAACAAGAATAAAAATTATGAACAAGGATAAGAAGAACTACAATAAATTTAAAAAGTATTGGAAGCTTCTCTTAAAAGATACATCATCAATTAACTATACTACGTACAATTATCATAGATCCTTTAAGAAGCCAATGAGAGAAATAGATATCATTAACTATTTAATTGACCTAGATCCAGAGCTTAAAGCAACTTATGAGTTATATCACGATATTAGATATTGTATTAAACACAAGGATTTCTCATTATTAAATAGAACTTTATCTAATGTAAATAACCTAATTTCCGACTATATGAAGACATCAGTTAAGACCCTACAGAAGTACATAGGTTACATAGAAAATTCATTTATATATGACTATACAAATGGTATCTTAGAAGGCATAAACAACAAAGATAATGTATAATATTTTTCGCAAATTCATAGAAGTCCAATAAAAATGACATGGACGTAACCGTTTGGTAGAATTAAGTTAGC
>ENA-OWPA01001149-OWPA01001149.1-bioreactor-metagenome-genome-assembly--contig:-NODE-1149-length-20152-cov-4.316314_pt1 | contig 20152 bp, 19 predicted proteins | sample MGYA00238139_ERZ651803 | MGnify/ENA primary metagenome ERZ651803 (study PRJEB26909, sample SAMN07631231) | bioreactor metagenome | isolation source: Switchgrass digestor | place: USA: Dartmouth... | reverse complement strand
CGTCCCGCCGCATTGGTATACCGGATACGTTACTGCCTATTTTTCCAATGGCAAGAAGCATACTGGCAATTTTGCTTTTCTTCACAGTCGTATCCAGAATACGGCAGACGAGACTGAAATGGCCCCTTTATGGAGGATTCATCAGCTCTATAATCGGTTGTATATTGCTGATTTCCATATCTGACGCCGGTGTATGGGGATATGTGATATTATCGGTTTCTCTGGTTTTTGAAGCGCTGGGAGGAGCTGTTTTAAACACGCTTAGAGAGTCCCTGGTCGCAATTCACGTGGACCCTGTGGAGCGTTCAGGGATAATGGCCTTGCTTCAGACTACAGTAATGCTGGTGAGTGTACCCTTTGGGTACATAGGAGGGCTATTGAGCGATATCTCGAGAGTATTGCCCTTTGTTCTCAGCATTGCATTGCTGCTGTTAGGTATCCTGGCAACGACCTTATTCTATCGCCGCACCTCAGGTACGTGAACCTTGCGATGGAACTGAAGTTATGGCTATCGCACAATATTATGCGAAGCAAGAAACTGCCATTGTTACAATCGAAGCATTGCTGTTTCTTTCCACTTGCAGTATTCCGGGATAGATTGAAATAGAATGTTCATATTATTGAGCATTAGAATTCTTTCCTTTGGATTTATGGTTACAACTAAATATTTAAGAAGCAACCTGATACTGCCAAATTGGGAACAGATGCATAAACATTTACATTTTACTGCATTACTCAAATCATTTCCATATGCGGTTTCCATTTTCCAAAGCTTTAAGTACTCATGGAAAGCATATAAATTGCTTTTGCTTAGGTATCGGCCGGCAACAGGGATTTTAAGCTGCTGTTAAATGAGCATTTTCGGTAGTTTTGGCGGCTGCAAAGAGATTATCGAAATGGGAAGTCTTTATCAATATATCAATAATGAGCTGTCTTTTTATCAATAGAAATATGAGCCAATATTTATTGCGATGTTCGAATTTGGCTTGATAAATTTTTAACTATATTGTAAAATATAATTGTTAATAAAATAACAAAGCATACAAAGCAAGACGCAGCAAATAAAGGAGGAATGGACGATGAAACTTAACGGAAAAGTCGCAGTAGTTACTGGTGCAAGTGCTGGAATGGGTAAAGATATCGCTTACTACTATGCAAAAGAAGGTGCAAAAGTATTGGCGGTGGCAAGACGTGCCGATAGGTTGAACAGTTTGGCAGAAAGTGCTAAAGAGCTTGCCGGAGAAATAGTACCCTTTGTTGCCGACATGGCGGATAAGAATCAGGTTAAAGCTATGATTGATGAAGCTGTAAATAGATTTGGCACCTTGGATATTCTTGTTAACAATGCAGGGATAATGGATGATTTCAGCCCTGCTGGTGATGCAGACGAGGAAATGTGGGAAAATGTCATAAATGTCAACTTAAATGCTCCTTTTTACGCTACCAAAAAGGCATTGGAGCATTTTCTGAAAAAGGGAAGCGGTATTATCATTAATGTGGCTTCGATAGGTGGCCTTTGCGGTTCCAGGGCCGGAGCAGCATATACTGCCTCAAAGCATGGGTTGGTTGGGTTGACTAAAAATACAGCCTCCATGTATGCCAATAAAAATATCCGATGCAATGCAATCTGCCCGGGTGGGGTTGAAACAGAGATAGCAACAGGAGCTTACATGAGAAACATAAACCATGCCGGAATGGAGATTGCAGTAAAAGGCCCGTCCGTCCGTATGGGGAAGGGTCATGAAATTGCCACAGTTGCGGTATTTCTAGCAAGTGAGGATTCCACTTATATAAACGGGCAGTGCATAGCTGTTGATGGTGGCCTTACTGCACACTAAAACCTGTATCTTTTTGCTATGCCGTATCGAGGTGATGGATACGGCTTTTTATATTGGGTTGAAAAGGTGAAAACTTGTAAACCACTGTACTCATAAAGCTGTTACCGCCTCGGAATGAAATTTTTACCAGGTGTACGGCTTTTTGTTTTGCAAAAAAAATTATTGACAAACGATAATTTGCGGAATATAATGGAATAGAAATTATCGTAAAACAATAATTTTAAGGAGTCATTATGAAGCATAAAAAACTTTGTGTATTTCTTGCATGTGAAGCTGTACTTTGCATATTGCTGCACTCTGCCCGTGAGATTCTGCCCAGAGCCTTTACCGCTGTAATGGCATTTCCCTTTGAGCAGATCGGACTGGGATTGCGAGCACTATCATTATCGGGAGATACAGGCAATATAATATCCATTGTTTTGTATACTACTCTGTGTCTCATACCGGTGGGTATACTGTACTCATTAAAAAGAGTGCGCCGGCTGTACCCTGAGGATGCACTGCTGGCAGTACTGAGCATAGTACTTTTTGCGGTTGTTTATATGATGATAAATCCAGGCTTGCTCGGCCCGTATTTTGGCGATGCCGCCGGTCAGAGCGTTACCAAGGCAGTACTGGGGGGCATGGTATACTCTGTATTGATCGGATATGCCGTTTTGCGTATACTGAGACTCTTTTTTCATGCTGATACCGGAAGACTGCAAAAATACCTGGAAATACTGCTATGTGCACTGAATGCACTGTTTGTATATCTTGCCTTCGGAGCTTATTTCAGCAGCCTTATGGATTCCTTTGATGCGCTTCGTTCCGGAAACACAGGAAATGAGCAAAGCTTGGGAATGAGCTATTTATTTCTCGTACTGCAATATGTCGTCAACGCACTGCCTTATATATTGGACGTGTTGGTGGTATTTGCTGCTTTGGAGCTGCTAGATGAACTGAGTGCCGATCGCTACTCAGAAGCAGCCGTCAACGCTTCAGAAAAGCTCTCCCGCTTATGCGGAATGGCGCTGGCAGTAATCGTGATTTCCAATATAGGCTTCAACCTTTTGCAGCTGGTTTTCATCAAAATGCTGGCAGTGATGAACGGCTCTGTTCAGATACCCCTTATTTCAGTTGCCTTTACATTGGCTGTGCTTTTGCTGGCGCAGTACATCAAAGAAAACAAGCAGCTTAAGGATGATAACGACATGTTCATATGAGGAGGTCTCGTATATGGCTATAAGGGTCCACCTTGAAGAAGTCCTCAAGGCACGGGGAATGACCTCCAAAGAGCTGTGCGCCAAAATAGGCATCACCGAGGCCAACCTGTCCATTCTACGAAGCGGTAAAGCGAAAGGCGTTCGGTTTAGTACGATAAACAAGATTTGCTACTATCTTGACTGTGATGTGGGAGATATTTTGAAATTCGATGGTAATCTGGAGGATGAGGATGATGAGTAAAAAAATGCTTGCGGCGTGTTTAGCTGTTGCTGTACTGTTTGCCTTGACCGGCTGCCGGCTTGCCCGGGAGGATGCCGGAGAGAACAAAAACGCCGACAGGCTTATCGGTGTTTTTGTTACCCAAAAATATCTCGACCTGTTTGATATGGAGGGATATGTTAAAGATAATATGAGTAAAATGTTCGACAAAGGCGAAATCATCATTGACGGAAGCATCAGCCGATATCAAGGCCGCCTTTATGCCACACTGGCAACACTGACCCATACCAATGAAGAGACTGGAGAAACCTTTGATACAAAAGAATTTGTCTTTGAAGGTGTTGAAGGAATTCCATATTTTTCGGCAAATATCCCGGCTACTGAGAATAAGCATGACATTACCACAACAGGCTCCGATGAAGCGATCAGCGATGGAAAATCAGGCCTTCATTATAGCGACGATGAAGAGAGGATAACATTGGAAGGTACGATTTATATATCTCCCGGCCGTTCCAGCAGCACCTTTTATATCAATTCCATTTACCAGGAGGCCAATGGCAGTATTTATGCCGTTTCCGGGAACGGTATTTCGATAAGCGGTGAGCAAAATGAAGATTATGTCTTCTCCCGAATCCTTGAGGAAACCAAGACTGTTACCACGAACGGAAAAAGCAAGAAGACGAATACTTTGATCAAAATCACACTGGCTGTGATGTTTCCTCCGGAACGGATAGTCATAATACAAATGGATAAGGACAGCACTGTCCTTTCACGGGCCGAGTATACTCCCGGGGAGCTGCCGGATACTCTTATACCGGAAGAGAATACTGAGTTTATCATTGTCGAAACTCACAAGCGTAACCCGGAGGGTGATTCTATTATATCCCGCTCATTGTACGATAAAAGCAGCGAAAACATAGAAACCTTTTATTGCCGGGATGACGGCATTTGCGTAAAGCAGTGGACACAGGTTGATTGGAAAAAGAGTGAATCTCCATTCCATCAATCGGGGAGTCCGGATTCCCTGTGATGGACGGCTTGGCCATATCAGGACAAAGAAGGCTTAAAGATGAAATTGTTCGTGTTCTCATGCAAATGCTATTTATCGGCAACAGAATATTATGGATATGATGCTGCAAATATTAAGCATATGTCTTGAAGCATATGTTGTGCAGACATACATCCCTTGTATGGAGCAACCCTATGATAAAATAGATAAGGATAAATGCTCACAAAGGTTTAAAAATGCTGCAATGGTTTTAGCTAAAAGCATATATACGAAAGAGTGAAGTGGGGAGAAAAAAGATGGTAATAGGCGTAATATCCGATACCCATGGCAGGATGACGGAAAAGGCATTGGAGCTGCTTAAAGGGAGCGACATCATTGTCCATGCGGGCGATATAGGCAGACAGGATATTTTGGATGCCTTGAAGGAAATTGCTCCTGTTTATGCAGTAAGGGGCAATAACGACAGAGATGCCTGGGCTCGGAGCCTCCCGTTGACCCAGGCGGTAGGGGCGGGAGGCAAGCTGATCTATGTTATACATGATATAAGTATGATGGATTTGGATGCCAAGGCAGCTGGTATTGACATTGTGATATATGGACATTCCCATAAACCAAAGAAAGAAGAGAAAAATGGAATATTGTATTTTAATCCCGGAAGTGCAGGACCAAAACGTTTCAATTTGCCTATCTGCCTTGGAAGAATAGAGATAAAATACGGCAGCATAGATGCGGGTTGGATAGATTTAGGGGATAAGTAAATGTGATATTTGATGAAATTGTATAAACTTAATAAAATTTATCAAAATACCTTGACAAAATAAAACAACTCTTTATAATAATTACTAGCACTCAGTAATTATGAGTGCTAACAAAGCGTTTTAATATTCCTTTTATTTTATGATATTTTATTTATAGCGTTAATTCGTTATTGATATTATATCTAAGACTAGAAGGAAATTTAAAGCGCTTTTTTGCTTACTTGAATCCAAGCCCAATTTATACTGGAAATCTTAATTACTGGTGAAAGTATAAAGGGGTGAAACGCTGATGACAAATAATTTGAGGCATAGTTTGCTGATTTTGGCGATATTTCTAAAGGGAACTTTCAGTTAGGTTTACTATAATCCTATTCTTTCACAATAAAATGTCTGAAATATATTTTAATTTGGTGTGCTGGCTAATTTAAGATAGCATTGTGGTAAGTTTAGAGATACGGACGGCGTAATCTAAAATTTCAAATTTTATTTAGTCCAACGCTGGCTAATATGGTAAGCCGTATTTCTCTATTATCTATTTTTAAGATGCGGCAGCGATATTATCGGAGGGAAGGATAAGGCGAATTACCTCAATGCAGGGATTTGTTTGGTCCTTTATCAGGATTATAATTCGCTCATTTTTATATAACAAATTTCATCGATAGCCACCTTATAATGCAAATAAATTTAATTTTTGCTATCGATATAATGAGCCAAGTATAAGAACGAAAATTCTTTAATTACTTACTTGGTGAATTTCATCGGTTGCCGCCTTTTATATAAACGAATTAATTTTTTGCTGTCGATATAATCTCGATAATTTTAATATTGCAAGTTTCATCGATAGCTACCTATAGTAAAAATAATATAGTTTTATTATTGATAATATTAAGCCAGGTATGAAGCAAAATTCATTAATTTTATCACTTGGCAAATTTCACTGGTAGCTGCCTGTTTATAAATGATCAGATTTTTGCTACCTAATGATTCAATAATTTAAAAAAGTGAATTTTATCAATGACCATCTTGATCTACTAAAAGCTAATAATCGGTTATCATTTCTGTCTCTAAATCGAAACTATGCTATCAAAAATGCAAGCACAGTAAATTAATTTATATATCCTAAAAATACATCATTTAAAAATTCAAAAATATACAATTAGGAGGAGTGCACATGAAGGCATTATTCTTGGCAGGTGGGTTTGGTACCCGTTTAAAGCCAATAACAAACGACTTACCCAAGCCGATGGTGCCGATAATGGGTAAGCCTCTGTTGGAAAGAAATATTGAAAATTTGAAGAAGCATGGTGTTGATGAAGTTGTCTTAAGCACATGCTACAAATCTCACAAAATCGAAAAGTACTTTGAGGACGGGAGAAAGCTGGGAATAGGAATCAGCTATATCTCCGAGGATGTGCCTTTGGGTACTGCAGGAGCAATTAAAAATGCCCAAAGCTTTTTCGATGATACCTTTCTGGTGTTCAATGCTGATATATTAAGTGATATCGATATTTCTGAAATGATATGTTTTCATAAGGAAAAAGGAGCTCTGGCAACCATTGCAGTAACACAGGTGGAAAATCCGTCAGCTTACGGGGTGATTGAGCATGATGAAAATGGCTTCATTACTACTTTTAAGGAAAAACCTCAACCCCACGAAAGCAGCTCCAATCTGATCAATGCCGGGGTATATATATTTGAGCCGGAGCTTTTGGAGGAAATTCCTTCCGGCAGGGCAGTGTCCATTGAGCGGGAGATATTTCCCATGCTCCTTCAAAAGGGATTTAAGCTGGCGGCATATAACCGCTGCTCCTATTGGCTTGACCTTGGTACACCTGGAAAATATCTCAAGGCTCACAAGGACATTCTTGGGGGAACTTTGAAAATTGGCAGTCATGACTTTAATAAAAATCCGCAGTGTATAAGCAATACGGCAAAGATAAGCCATGGAGCAAGAATAGCTGGGCCTGTATATATAGGGGACAATGTTGAAATAGGGTCCTTTGCTGTAGTTGGTCCCTATACCGTACTGTGCCATAACTCTTCTGTAGGAATGGGAGCAAAGGTAATCGGAAGCGTGGTTTGGGACAATGTTAATGTTGGAAGCGGCGCATCGTTGATAAACTCAGTGGTCATGTCCAACTGCAGGGTTGATAGAAACAGCGAAAAGTACAATGCCATTTTGACTGATAAATTCAGTCATCCTATAGCGGTATAGAAAAAAGCTTAAGTGGCAATAGGGGACATTGACGATGTCCCTTTGCAATCAGATAGGAGGTTTTGAGATGGTTTCAAATAGAATACGCAATGTGGCATTTTTGAGCACTTACCCTCCCAGGGAATGCGGCCTGGCAACCTTTACCCAGGATTTAGCAAGGGAGCTTGACAAGGTCGAGCTTTTGAGCAATCCGAAGGTTGTTGCTGTGAGCAATAATGATTACAGCTACAGCGACAGGGTTGTCATGGAGCTTTGGCAGCATGACAGGGAGAGCTATATAAACACAGCAAAAGCTATCAATAATTCCACAATAGAACTGCTTGTGATAGAACACGAATATGGCATTTTTGGGGGAGAAGCAGGGGAGTACATCCTTGATCTTGTTGACAGGCTGCAAATACCTATTGTCACAACGCTACATACTGTGCTCCCTGATCCGTCGGAAAAACAGAAGGAGATATTGAGACTGCTGGGCAAAAAAAGCGCAAAGATTGTAACTATGGCAAAAAACACCAGGCCCATCCTGGAAAGCGTCTATGATATTGCTACTTCAAAGATAGAAGTGATACACCATGGCGTACCTGACAGAATCCTGGAATCAAGGGAGAAGCTGAAAGAAAAATATGGTCTTTCAGGCCGCAGGGTTGTCAGCACCTTTGGACTCATAAGTCCGGGAAAAGGACTGGAGTATGGAATTGAAGCTATTGCGAAGGTGGCAAGGAAGCATAAGGATATTGTCTATCTGATACTAGGCCAGACTCATCCCTGCGTTAAAAAGGAATCGGGAGAAGCATACAGGGAGAAGCTGGTGGAAATGGTAGACAAGCTTGGTATCAGAGAACATGTTAGGTTCGTGGACAAATATCTTACCAAGGATGAAATCATACGCTACCTCCAGCTGTCGGACATATACATGACACCGTACCTTGGAAAAGATCAGGCTGTTAGCGGAACTCTAGCTTATGCCGTCGGATATGGAAGGGTTATCGTATCTACTCCATACAGCTATGCGAAAGAAATGCTGGCAGACGGCAGAGGTCTTTTGGCAGATTTCAGAGATGCGGATTCGCTGGCAAATCGCATCATGTATGTGCTGGATAACCCCGAAGCCAAGAAGGAAATGGAAAGAAAAACTTTGAGTGTTGGCAGGACGATGATGTGGAGAAATATTGCAAATCATTATACCAAGCTATTTATAGACACCCTTGAAGAGCTGAAGTTTTCAGACAGCATGGTGGTATGATGGAGGGGCTCTGTTCCATGGATGTTTTAAAGGATGACCACATCTTCCGGATGACGGATGATACCGGAATGCTGCAGCACTCAAAATATTCTTTGCCGGACCCTAAGCATGGCTATACCACCGATGACAATGCCAGGGCATTGATTATGGCAATAATGCTGTATGAGAGATATAAAAAGAAGAAATATATGGATCTTATATACCGGTATTCTTCCTTCATTTTAAATGCTCAAAATGAAAAAGGCAAATTCAGAAACTTTATGGGATATGACAGGAAATGGCTCGAAGAGGAAGGATCGGAAGACTGCTTCGGAAGGTGCCTGTGGGCGCTGGGTTTTGCTGTTTCCAATGAACATACGCCTCAGGGAGTTAAACACAGCCTTTTGCATATTTTAAAGAATGCCATGCCCCATGCAACCTCCCTAAATTCACCGAGGGCAAAAGCATACTCCGCCATAGGGCTTTCTTACCTTGAAGGCGAAGAGGCAAGAAATCTCGTTTTTGATTTATCCCGGTCCCTCTGCCGCCATTATGAGGAGTCCAGGGATGGAGAGTGGAAATGGTTTGAGGATATAGTGGCATATTGCAACAGCGTCATTCCCTGGTCCCTTATAGCTGCATATCAGGTCACCGGAGAAAAGAAATTCCTGGATGTGGCGGAGGAAAGCCTGGAGTTTCTTGGAAGAGTAACCTTCAAGGACGGATACTTCAAGCCGGTGGGATGCAATGGGTGGCTTTTGAAGGGCGAGCGCCCGGCTGAGTTCGATGAACAGCCGGTGGAAGCCTGTGAATCAGTACTGACCTATCTGGAAGCCTATAAGGCGACAGGTAAAAGGAAATACCTGCAAAAGGCAAAAAGGTGCCATGAATGGTATGAGGGTGCCAACACTAAGGGAATCAGCCTTGTTGACAGGGAAACCGGAGGCTGCTTTGATGGACTTACCTATGATGGAGTGAATCTGAACAAGGGAGCTGAAAGCCTTATTTCATATGTAATATCGTATTTGAAAATATCTGAAGCCAATGAATAACCCAGAAAAGCTGGTGCCAAAATGGCAGTGGAAAAAGAAAAATATTTTGGCAAAGGGGAGCGATTGAAGCTGAAAACCTTTGCATAGCCATAAAAAGAAGTGTTGAGAAATTGAATAAAATCAAGGACAAAGGATGAAATGGGAGGGATCAATCTATGATTACTTTGTTAAAAGCTATGGAAAGGAAGGAATGCGCAAAAAAGGTCAGAAAGCAAGGTTACGTTCCTTGCAGTATTTATGGACCAGGAGTTGAACACAATCTTGAAATCCAAATCGAAGAGAAGGAAGTGAACAAGTTCCTGAAAAGCCATTCCATAGGCTCCAAAACCAAGGTGAAAATTAATGACAGCGAGCTGCCCTGCGTCATAAAGAGCATAGACCGGGATTCGATAAACAAAAGGCCTATTCATATTGAATTTTATGCTTCCTCCGAAGACAAGCTTGTAAAAGTAAAAGTGCCTCTTAAGTTTAAAGGAAAGGAACTGCTCTTGAAAAATAACCTGGTTTTGAACATCAACAGGAATGAAGTAGAGATCCAGGGTATATTGAAAGATCTGCCTGAATTTATAGAGGTAGATGTTTCGTCGATGGAAGACGGCAGCACAATTGCAATGGGGGATATTGCTCTGCCGGAAGGCATCAGGCTCCTGTCCAGGAAGGATGAAATAGTGGTTCAGGCTGCTGTGGCTGCCCATGAATCGGAGGATGAAATTGCCTGATTTATATAATCGACGGAATGGCTTGTTTGAAATGATTGCACAATTACAAGCAAACTCTTTAATATAAACAAAATAAGCGAAATATTGTGTGCCTTGACTCCTTTCGAAAATAGCAATCATTTATTCTGATCAATAAACTAACCCAAACAAAATAGCTGCTCTTGATGAGCAGCTATTTTTATATACTGTTCATTCCTTTGGAGGAGGATTTTCTAGTGCATTCCATAGTAAGATGATGTTCTTCCATCATAGTTATGGGTGTGCCGATCTGCTATCCCGGTCGTTCCTCTGTACCCATGGTAGTGCATGCTGCCAATATATATGGCCGGTCCGGTGGCAGACCGGTAGGCATGAGTGTGGCCGTCATCAAAAGAGGTATATCCGGCCATATAATGAATATGTCCCGGAACATCAGGACTGATGCTTGTCATTCCCATATAATAATGCCTATGGCCATTATTATATGAAGTATAACCTGAAAAGGAATGTGAATGCATAAATAACACCTCCGTACATAATAATGTTATGTAAACAGATGCAATTTTGTGAATGTTATTAGCTGCTATACATATATAACATCATACTTAAAAAATATCCGGAGCCGACGAATAAGCCGGGGAATATTGGTGCAAAATTAGCAATGGAGAAGAAGGAAAATTTGGACAGCGGAATTGCTTAAGCTGAAAACCTTCGCATGCCGCAAAAGCGGCATTTGAAATGTGGATTAAGAATAAGGACAAAGGATAAAACAGGAGGGATTGATTTATGATTACTTCGCTAAAAGCTATGGAAAGGACGGATTGCGCAAAAAGAATCAGAAAACAGGGTTATGTTCCCTGCAGCATCTATGGACCAGGAGTTGAACGCAATATCGATATCCAGATCGAAGAGAAGGAACTGAACAGGTTCTTGAAAGACCATTTCATAGGTTCCAAAACCAAGGTGAAAATTAATGACAGCGAGCTGTCCTGTGTCATAAAGAACATAGAGAGGGATCCGATAATTAAAAATCCTATTCATATTGAGTTTTATGCTTCTTCCGAGGACAGGCTTGTGAAAGTAAAAGTGCCTCTTAAGTTTAAAGGAAAGGAGTATCTCTTGAAAAATAACCTGGTTTTAAATATCAACAGGAATGAAATAGTGATCCAGGGTATATTGAAAGATTTGCCCGAATATATAGAGGTGGATGTTTCATTAATGAAAGAAGGTAGTACTCTCGTAATGGGAGACATTGTCCTGCCGGAAGGCATAAAGCTCCTGTCCAGACAGAATGAAGTAGTGGTTCGGGTTGCACAAGCTGTCCATGAATCGGAAGCTGAAATTGCCGGTTAAGCGGCTGAGAATGCTTTACAGCCATTTTTCTGAAGGACTGGCGATGACAGTAAGGAGTTAAACTCATAAAGAAACCTTGAAAAGTGTGTATAACTGAATAATGGCGCAGCCTGGGCGGAAAAAAATTAATTCAAAGAGGAAGAAGTACATTGAAATATTGATGCAAAAGTGTATAATCTAATTATAAATTTATAATGCATGACTCCGGTGTGAGGATGGGAAAGGAAGTATAATACATGGCCGCAATAGACAATGTACTGCTGAAGCTGCGAGAAATCAAAGAAAGCCTTACTCCTGCGGAAAGAAAGGTGGCGGAGTATGTACTGGCTTTTCCGGAGGACGTTCCTCGCTATTCAGTCAGCAAGCTGGCTATGAAAAGCAAAACCAGTGATGCTTCCGTGGTGCGCTTATGCAAAACCTTGGGCTTTGAAGGTTACAGGCAATTTGTGGTGAGCATTTCTGCCGAGATTGCCTCCAGAGCGCAGGACAGCGGAAAAGAGTATACCGATATTCAGCCCGGAGATGATCTTGATACGATTATTAAAAACATTTCATTGAATAATTGCAGATCTATAGAAGATACTCTGATGGTTATAGAAAGAGATTCTGTAGAGAAAGCAGTGGAGCTTCTCAGAAAGGCGCATAGAATTATGTTTTACGGCATAGGTGCTTCGGGGCTTGTATGCCAGGATGCACAGCAGAAGTTCATGAGGATCAACAAAATATGTCATGCATATACCGACGGACATTCCCAGTTGACTTCAGCGAGCATGCTTACCAGTGATGATGTAGCTGTGATGATATCCAACACAGGAACTACAGTTGAAATTGTGGATACACTGAATACGGTTAAGGAAACCGATGCTTCGGTTATTTCAATAACCCGCTATGGAAAGAACATTTTATCTGCCAATGCAGATGTCGCATTGTTTTTTACCTCACCGGAAATTACCATAAGAAGCGGTGCTATGGGTTCAAGAATTGCAATGCTCACCATAATTGACATTCTTTTCGCCGGGGTTGCCAGCATGGAGTATAAGAACATTAAAAAGTATCTGGACAAGACTCACAATGTGCTGCTGGATAAACATGTGAAATAAAAGTGATTCTTAAAAACACATCGGAAATATTAATTCAAAAGACTGATATATTCAAGAAAGATGGGAATTCCATCTTTCTTTTTAGTTGCTTTTTGAAACATTATGTCGATTTTGCATTTCATTAAGAAAAAAAATTTCAAAAATTAGCTTGACATCACTGCAGAATATTATATAATGATACTGGAAAGAGAATTTTAGTGATTAACATTCTAAACCATCACAGGTTCTTAGCATTGCATCGTTCTGATTCAAATTATGATTCAAACTGCATGCAGGATCTGTATGGATTTAGGAAAATGTCTGCCAATTGTATTGCTGTCAGACCCATACGCTGAAGGCTTGATGTCATTCAGCGCGGCTCCTTGGCTATGTGAGTCGGAGTGAGGTTTACAAAAAGAATAAAAACATTAATAGTACACATAATATTTATTGCTGTTTTAAGACTTGATCAGTAAAAGAATTAGAAAAACATTGGGGGTCTGATCTTGGATAATTACCTGCACAAATTAACTACCGAAGAAGTAAACCAGCAAACACTAAATATCGATGAATGCAACACTCAGGAAATTTTGCTTCTGATTAATGAACAGGATTCAATTGTTCCGTCTGCTGTCAGACGTGAGATACCCAATATTGCCCGTGCTGTAGACATAATATATGAGTCCCTTAAAAACGGAGGGAGAATGTTTTATGTCGGAGCAGGCACATCCGGAAGGCTCGGGGTGCTTGATGCCTCTGAATGTCCTCCGACTTACAGCACTGACCCGGAAATGGTTCAGGGAATCATTGCTGGAGGTGATGTGGCACTGCGAACTGCAGTAGAGGGAGCTGAGGATGATGAAGCGGCAGGTGCGGAACTAATTGATCAGTACCAGATCACCAACAAGGATGTTATTGTTGGTATTACTGCAAGTGGTGGAGCACCCTTTGTTCTCTCTGCAGTAAATGCAGCAAAAAAGATAGGTGCTTCGACTGTCGGGGTTACCAACAATGGCGAGTCAAAGCTTTCAAAGATTTGTGATGTATGCATAGCACCCATCGTAGGCCCCGAGGTGATAATAGGCTCTACCAGGATGAAGGCAGGTACCGCCCAGAAGCTTGTCTTAAATATGTTGACCACCAGTGTGATGATTAAGCTAGGCAAGGTATATGGCAATCTGATGGTGGATTTGAAGCCTACCAACCAAAAGCTGCGGGATCGTGCAAGGAGGATAATCTGCCATGCGACCGGGGTTGATTATGAGACTGCCGCGGAGTATCTCCAAAAGGCGGAGGACAACACAAAACTGGCAATTCTGATGATAAAAACCGGAGTTCAGCTTGATGAAGGAAAGCAAATACTGCAAGAGCAAGGTGGTCGTCTAAAGGATGCCATTGCTGCGATAAAAATGACGAAGTGTTTGTGAAAACGTGAAATCAAGCAGGGGTGTTAACTTTCAGACAAGTCTTTTGCATGGTTGACTTAAATTTCAACCATGCATCCTGTTTGGAACCTGGTGCGTTTCAACATTTTTCAACATGATTGGCTCTAGAACGCTTTTTGCCCTGCAGGGCAATGCGAAATAAAGATCAATACATGGAGGTAACAAATCATGAGGAGAATCCCACGTATTTTATCAATGCTTCTAGCGGCGATAATGGTTTTTATGGTGTTCACCGGCTGCTCAAAAGAGAAAGATTCAAGTACGGCTTCGGACACCTCTACTACTAGTGCCGCACCATCTACATCTGACACTGAATCTACCAAATCTGACGCAACAACTACTGAATCCGATGCACCCGATACTATTACAGCTTTGGTACCACCTATCACACCAAATTTCCAAAACGAAATTCCCAATTTCGTAGCTTCTTTCCAGAAAAAATACCCAAATCTTACCCTTACCGTTGAGCCTGCAAGCTGGGAAGACATGTCACAAAAATTGGACATACAGGTTAATGCAGGATCACCCCCGGATATTGCGTTCCTGGGACAGGCAAACGGTGCTATCTCAAAGTACTTGTCCACTGAGATGCTGCTGGATATTTCCAAGGCAGTTACACAGGAAATACTCGATGATTATGATCCTAAAACTCTGGAGTATATGAAGAATGGCGACGGCCTTTATGGATTGCCTTTCTATATGGGTGTGCATTCCATCGGAGGTAACAGAGAGTTCCTTGAAGAAGCCGGAATAGACTGGAGAAGCGTACAGAAAAACGGCTGGACATTTGATGAATTCAGGGAAATGGTTAAAAAGGGTGTGAAAAAAGAGGGGGACACCATCAAGCGTTATGGTTTTGTATACGCTTGCTCCGGTGTAACGGCAATGGATTTTCTTGAAATGCTTGCCATGAATGCAGGAATGCCTGCTCCTTTTGACAAGGATTTAAAATATGCTTATACCGATCCTAACTTCCTTGAAGTCCTCAAATTTGTAAGGGCATTGATTGACGATGGTTCCATGCCTAAGGAATCCAATACGATTGATGCCGGCAAGCGTTGGAATATGATGCTTACAGGACAGACCATGATTACAGGAAAAGGTATGCCGATATTTGAAAATTCAGCAAAAGCCAATAATGCAAAGCTGGATGCAAATGACCCAAGTGCGGTAAAAGACAGTATCCATGTTGACTACATAGTGCTTCCAGCACCAACTCTGGGTGATAATCCGCAGGTTGCCGGCGGAGGTGTTGACGGATATCTGACCTTCCGGCAGGGTAGGGAAGTAGACCAAGAACACGTCAAAAATGTTGTCAAAGCTGCATATCACCTTTCTTCGGGTGAAGTGGCAGCCATGGCTATAAATGAGCTGTTCCTGGCCCAGATTACTAAATCAGGAAGGGAAGCTTCCAAGAACATAAAGGTTGACATCGATCCGGATAACCTTGCCATGACTGAAAAGCTCACCTCAATAGTATTTGAACCTCGTCCGGATATCTCTGCAGAACTCGGAGCAAAAGCAACAAAAATCCGTGAGGAAGTTATAAAGCCTAAGTTCCAGGCGTTGCTTGCCAACGAGATCACACCTGAGCAGATGTATGATGAAGTCAAAAAGGCTGCTATTGCCGAATTTGGTGAAGATGGTGTGAGATAATTCAATTTACGAACGGTAAAAGCAGATTATATCCAGCCCAGTCAGGGACGGGCTGGATATAATCTTATCAAAAACTTTTACCTGAAAAGATATATTTTAAGCAGGAAGAAATATATTTTACCAAGGCTGCATTCTAGCGATTAAGGACACAGCAGGGCGTAAGCTGTCTGATTTAGACTAAAGGACAGCAGGTAGAAAGGTAGACGAAGCAGAAAGACTGCGGTTTTAGTCACAGAAAAGTATGCTATAGAGGTTAAGGAGGGCTTATGAAAGTGCAAGTCGGTGCAAAAACTGCAAAAAAAAGAAAGCGATTTCGTATGAATGATGACTATAAATGGGGTTATATATTTATCAGCGTGGCTATGGCGGTTTTTTTGGTTTTTACCGTATACCCGCTGATCAGTGCCTTTTTGATAAGCTTTCAGAAATTCAAACCGTTGGGTTCGGAATGGGTTGGGCTTGAGAATTATAAGGCTCTGCTAAAGGATGAACTTTTTTTTAAATCGATTGTAAATACAACTATTTATACCATCGGGGCAGTGCCGGTGAATCTGTTTATCTCCTTTGGCATAGCGCTCCTGATGTTTCCATTGTCAAAAAAGCTTCAGACCATGTTTAAGGCAATTTACTACCTTCCCTCAGTGGCATCGGGTGTTACCATGTCCCTGGTGTGGCTTTGGATTTTTGATCCTCTGCCGGCAGGTCTTCTCAACAGGTTGGTGGCGCTATTCGGTATACCAAACCAGAACTGGCTTGGTTCCACTAAAACCGCAATGCTCTCGCTGCTTCTGATGACATGGCTTGGAAACCATGGCAAGAGCATCATTATATATGTGGCAGCCCTGGGCGGCATACCGGACAGCTTGTTTGAGGTTGCGGACATTGAAGGCGCATCCTTTCTTAAAAAAGTGCGCTATATCATATTTCCGCTGCTGAAGCCCACCACGCTTTTCCTGACTGTCACCGGTGTAATCGGTTCCTTCCAGGTATTTATGAACGCATATCTGATGACATCAGGAGGACCTAATAATGCTACCACCATGATCGGGCTTCTCATTTTCAGGAACGCCTTTACGTACTTCAATTTTGGTGTTGCGTCGGCACAGGCACTGGTATTGACATTGATTATCGTTGTTATATCGGTACTTCAATTCAAATATTTTGGCGAAGATGTGGAGTATTGACAGGGTAAGGGGGAGATAGACATGGCAATAAAAACATACAGTAAAAACAAGTTTACCAGTGTGCTCAGAAAAACTGCTACCATAGTATTTTTGCTTTTGTTTGCAGTGGCAACGCTTTTTCCGATATACTTTATGATAATATCATCCTTTGGGCCTCCATTGGAGGCGGCGGCTGTAAGCTATGACCTGATTCCACGAAGCTTTACCCTGGAATCCTATAAGTTTTTCTTCGACTTCAGTGAGTATTCATACCGCTGGCTGTTGAATTCTCTGTTTGTTTCAACGACAATCATGCTTTCGAATGTAATTTTTGCAGGAATGGCAGGATATGCTTTTGCAAAAGTGAAATTCCCGGGAAGAAATGCTTTCTTCTGGATGCTGCTTTGCACCATGATGGTACCTTATCAGGTGGTACAGGTGCCTCTCTATGTGCTGGTGGTAAACGTGCTGAAAATGCAGGATACTTATAGGGCGTTGATTTTGCCTGGCCTCTGCGGGGTATACAACATATTTCTCATGAAGCAGTTTTTGTCCTCTCTGCCGTATGAGATTATAGAATCGGCTAAAATTGAAGGCTGCAGCCAGGGACGTATATTTTTCAAAATCATAGCTCCCCTATCCAAGACTGTGCTTGCCGTTATGGCCATACTCACCTTTATGGATAACTGGAACAGTTACTTCTGGCCTTTTCTCATAACAAAATCGATGAAAATGCAGACCATACAGGTAGGATTGTCCAACTTCCGTTTTGCCAATACAACATATTTTGCTCCTATGATGGCAGGGGCCACAGTCGCAGCCCTTCCGATGTTTGTACTGTTCTTTTCCCTCCAGAAATATTTCCTGGAAGGTGTTACGGTGGGAGCGGTTAAAGGCTGATGCACAGGTTGATGGAAATTGCCAAAAAAGAAGTCCGTCGGGTTGTAGGACTGATGTCCGGTACATCTGTCGATGGTATTGACGCAGCCCTTGTGGAGATAACAGGTACCGGTGAAGATTTGAAGGCAAATCTTGTCGCCTTCGAGAATATGCCATACCCTGAAGATATCCGGTTTAAGATTTTTGAGCTTTTCGAGCCTCATAAATCCACGGTGGATAAAATCGGATATATGAATTTTCTTCTGGGAGAATTGTTTGCAGAAGCAGCATTGGCAGTGATAAGGAAAGCAGGGCTGTCTCCGAAGGATATCGATATCATAGGCTCCCATGGACAGACCATTTATCACTCACCCCAGGTGGACTCGCAGGATGGGTATGATATACGGTATACCGTGCAAATCGGAGAAGGAGCGGTAATAGCCAACCGGACGGGCATAGTATGCGTATCCGACTTCAGGGTTGCCGATATGGCGGCAGGAGGGCAGGGTGCGCCTCTTGTGCCTTATACGGAGTTTATACTGTATCGAAGCAAGGACAAGAATATACTGCTGCAAAATATAGGGGGAATAGGCAATATCACTGTAATTCCGGCAGGATGTGCTCCAGACCGGGTGTACGCTTTTGATACCGGCCCTGGGAATATGGTAATTGACGGGATGGTGAGCAGGATTACCGGTGGCATAAAGAAGATGGATGAGGGAGGAGTCATCGCCAGGTCGGGCAAGATAAATGAAAAACTTCTGAATATGTTGACAGATGATCCCTATTTTTCCCAACCTCCGCCTAAATCCACAGGGAGGGAGTACTTCGGTGGAGATTATGTAAATCGGATATTTGAATACATGAGAAGCAGCGGAATATCTGATGAAGATGGAGTTGCAACAGTTACTTATTTGACCGCATGGTCCATAGCGGACGCATACCGCAGGTTTGTTAAGGATAATTGTGCTGCCGACAGGTTGATAATCGGTGGGGGAGGAAGCTATAATCCGGTACTGGTGGATTTTATCCGCAGGGAGATGGCTCAGTACGGGATAGAAACCCTTACCCAGGAGGATATAGGCTTCAGCAGCGATGCAAAGGAAGCGGTGGCTTTCGCCATCCTTGCCGACCGGACAGTGCATGGTGAGGCCAACAACCTGCCCGGTGTAACAGGAGCAAGGCAGCCGGTGGTAATGGGAAAAATATCGTTATGATTAAGTTTCTGTAATGCCAATAATATTTAAGAATCGAAGGCAGGGATGATTATGACATTAAGGCAAAAAATAGGACAGTTGATCTTTACAGGCTTCCAGGCTGGAAAGATTGACGAAGATTTTATGCGGCTTGTTGAAGAATATAAGGTCGGTAATGTGATCCTGTTTTCTCGAAATATAGAAAATGCACATCAGGTGAGGACTCTTAATATTGAACTGCAAAAGCTGATAAGGGAGCAAACAGGATATCCCGCCTTTATTTCCATAGATCAAGAGGGTGGAATGGTTACCCGGCTTACGCAGGACTGCACAAATATGCCCGGTGCAATGGCTGTTGCCGCAACAGGCAATCCGGATAATGCACGCATTATAGGAGAAATAACAGGGCGGGAGCTGCACGCATTGGGAATAAATGTGAATCTGGCGCCTGTGATGGACGTAAACAGCAATCCGTCCAATCCCGTCATCGGAGTGCGTTCCTATGGTGATACTCCTGATGCTGTATCTTCTTATGGCATTGAGATGATGAAGGGATTGAACAGCAGCGGTGTTATGTCGGTGCTGAAGCATTTCCCCGGCCATGGTGATACGTCTGTGGACTCACATCTGGATTTGCCCGTAATTGATAAACCGCTTTGCGAGTTGGAGGGAACTGACCTGATGCCGTTCAAGAATGCTGTAGACTGCGGAGCCGAAGCTGTGATGACCTCTCACATCCTGTTTCCCCAGATAGAGAAGGAAAATTATCCCGCAACTATGTCAAGAACGATAATAACTGGGCTGCTTAAATGTCATATGGGATTTAAAGGTCTGGTTATGACCGATTGCCTGGAAATGGATGCGATAAAGAAATACTATGGTACTGCCAGAGGTGCAGTGGAAGCGTTAAAGGCAGGAGCGGACATGGTGTTTATATCCCACAGCGCAGGCCTGGTCAAGGAAGCGGTGGAGCTTATCGAGAATGCCGTCAAGGCAGGGGAGTTGCCTTTGGAAAGGCTGGATGAAGCGGTGGAGAAAGTTCTCAAATACAAGTCAATATATGCTGACTATGATATTAATCAAACGGATTTTTCCGTTGTAGGCTGCCAGGTGCATCGCGAACAGGCACAGCGCATCAGCAGTGAAAGCATTACGTTGGTGAGGGAT
>ENA-OWPA01001146-OWPA01001146.1-bioreactor-metagenome-genome-assembly--contig:-NODE-1146-length-20197-cov-4.806958_pt1 | contig 20197 bp, 20 predicted proteins | sample MGYA00238139_ERZ651803 | MGnify/ENA primary metagenome ERZ651803 (study PRJEB26909, sample SAMN07631231) | bioreactor metagenome | isolation source: Switchgrass digestor | place: USA: Dartmouth... | reverse complement strand
AACAGTGGCTTTGGTCACTGATTTAATACAATATTAATTGTACAAGGAAGGTGACACGTTTATAGAGAAGATCAGTTATACAGATTATGATTTGACCAATCCATCAGGTCAGGTGGGAATAGGCACATGGAATGCGACTGCGTCATTTTCTGACATAATGGTAAATGGTTTTACCGGCGATGCTGACGTATACAGGCAGACTAATGAAGAAGGAGGTAGGGCATTTATTGAAGGATTGTCTGCGAAATATACGCAGGTAAGGACTTCTATTTCAATCACACATCTTGGACAGAACGCAAAAGCTGGTTTCATCATGGGAGACTATGGCATATACCTAGATGGTGAGAACATTTTTGTGACAGACGAGAAAAGTGATTCGGAAATAATCGGAACAGCAAAACAAGATATATCTGAAAATACTATGTATAGCCTGTCAGCCGAATATATTATCGGCAATCTGATTATTAAGGTTAATAACATGCAAGCTCTAAGTGTAGCTGTAAGTAACACTGACAAGCTGATGGGAGCTTTCGCTTTTGATCTGACAAATTCAACAGCAGAATATGGCTCGTTGTATATAAAGAGATTTATGCCATCGACTGTTGGTACAGACACTAATCCGAGGTTCCAGCTCTCCATCCCTAAAGGATTACCGGAACCTGAGCCAGTAGAGCTTAACAGCCCTTATCAGAATGAACCATGAATCTTGTTTTGACATGAAAAGGCGATTTATTTCGATAATAGCTCTTTTGCAGCGATGAAATGTATGTAATCTAAATTGGTCAAATAGTATCTGTAGGTACCCTTAACTTTCTTTACCAGTACGTGGACATAAAGTCTTTTAATAATCCGTGAAATTGCAGCAGAACTCTTTTCGGGAATAAATTCAAGAATAGTTTTATTTTGAATACCTTTGAAGTTAAACTCTCCACGTGCAAGAACTTCAAGCAATTTCTGATCATCTTCATTGAAGAAATTGAACCCCTTGTAAGTACGCTCGGAAGACTCAACTGTTTTTGATACCTTACCCAGATTTTTCAATCCATCGCTCGGGTCATCAAACGTAGATATGAACTCCAGATACCTGCGGTTGGCAGCCTTGAGTATATTGGATAGCACAAAAAGGCAGTAAATGCTTTTTTTCATCGGTGCCTTTTCTTCTGTTACCGTACCGTCTTTATGTTTCACCTCACCAAATTTATCATACATCTTTATAGACACTTCACCCATCCGGTGCTTTATTCTCGTACCGAGAATTCTTGTATTAAAATTATTTCCAGCTTCCCCTTCATAATGGAGAGTAAGCCTTTGTCCCAAAAAAGACGCTATATTATCCGGCTTTACTGAATGGATTGCCGTCCTTATAATATGGGGATTGCCGTCCTTATAATATGGTCATACATCAGGTTCAAATCCGACTGTTTTTTAAAAGCAATGTCTGTTGCATATTCCACCTGCATGACAGTCCATGCATACTTCAGATTATACTTGTCAATAACGGGACAATACCTTCCTCCTTTGCCATACGCTCTGCATTTTCCCGGATTGCTTCATTTAAAGGTTCAGCAAATAGGGGATAATCAAATATTCTTACATCGTTTGCGTATAAATATGACGTCATTCCTTGTGCAAAGCACCATCCCGGTATCACGCCCTGAATCACGATCCTGCCATAACATGATATAACTCAGTAAATTTTTTCTTTGTATTTTTCTGTTATCAACATGCTCCCACACCTCTGTTCAAAGTATGATCCTATTATACATTTTTAGTGTGAGTTTTTAAACCTCTTTGCTTCTGGCTATTCCAGGTTAGGCTAATACTACAATGTTGATTTACCAAAGCCCCTACCTTGCATTTCCAATGAAATAGGCCTCAAACCTATGTAAAATAGGAGGCAAGGGGGTCATAAAAATGAGTAACGCTACAATAAAGAAAATAGCACCTTTTGCACTACCAAAACTACAAAAGTACCTTGATAAGTTCAAGAACATTTTCCGCCGCAGTGATACGATGAATGCTGCAGAACGCTACATGACCGGGCTTTTGAGCGATATTCCCTACAAGAACTGCGGAATGATGGCCGAATACATGGAAGGCACATCAGCCCAGTCCTTGCAGGATTTCCTGACAAACAGCCCATGGGATTATGAGCAGCTAAACCGTCAGCGAGTAGAGCATTTGCTGGAGAACGCAGTTTCTTCTGACGGAGCCCTTGTTTTTGATGACACTGGTTTCGAGAAGAAAGGTAACTGCTCTGTAGGAGTAGCCCGCCAATATTCCGGCACTCTTGGAAAAGTAGGTAACTGCCAGATCGCTGTGAGCTGTCAGTATTCCGATATCAAATACACTTGGCCGGTCAATGCAAGGCTTTATTTGCCTGAGAACTGGACTTCCGATCCAGAGAGGTTGAAGAAGGCAAAAGTCCCTGAAAATATAACTTTTAAAACAAAGCCTCAAATTGCTTTGGAGCTTTTAGACCAGGCCAATAGTATGGGAATCAAGCACAATATCATTCTGGGTGACAGCTTTTATGGTCGGGACAACACCTTCATTGAAGGTCTTGAAGCCCGAGGTGAAACCTATGCGTTGTCTGTGCCTTGTGATTTTACGGTACGGTTTGAGCAGGATATTAAAACTTTCGTACCTCCTGCTAAAGCACAAACCAATCGGACTGGTCGTCCAAGAACCAAGCCTGAGTCTATTCCGCTACCACCTCAATACCGGGTTGACTGGCTTATTGACAAAATACCTCAAGATTACTGGAAAGTAATCTCCTGGAGGGATGGCAGCAAGGGAGAACTAAAAAAACAGTTTGCCTTCATCAGGGTTTGTTGGTCCACACAGACTAAGCTTGGGAAACCAGGGTGGCTTGTGTTTGAACGACCGGTTCCCGGGGAGGCTGGTGACACCAAGTATTACTTCAGCAACCTTCCGATAGATACTCCGGATGTTAGGATTGTAGAATACGTCCACAGAAGGTATACCATCGACAGGTTCTATCAGGATGCGAAGGACGAACTTGGGCTTGACCAGTACGAAGGTCGCATGTGGCACGGTTTTCACAGACATTTTGTCATGGTAATGCTGGCATACTCCTGGCTTACCTTGCAACGGCGGGTTAAGAACGAGTCAATCAAGCAATATGAAGTTTTGGTAGACAGACCTTGTGTTACATCACCGTCTTTCAGCATCAGGGAAGTTTTTTCCCCTGAAGCACTATTTACTTGAAAGTATGTCTTCTGTAAGGAAGCGCATACTTGATAAACTTAATGCGTTTTATATTTTGTGGGTTTCACAACCCAGACAGAGGAGGATTCTTTTCCTGCCTCTGCGTACTTAACATAGTAGTATTAGAAAGCTTATGCAAATGATTCAAGCCAGATTACTAAAAATTTACAAGCATTAAACAGACGCAGTAATCCTGCTGCAACTTTGAACCCCAAATATTATTATATAAGTAAGAGAAAGGAAGGAAAGAGTTTATGAGAAAAGTGATTTTTCCTTTAGTACTTGCTGTAATTATAGCTGTTTCTATTGTTTTTAATTTTCCTAAGTCTAAGCTCCATTACTAGTGAGAAGGATTCTAAAATATTTCATCACTAAAGGATGAACCATACAAGGGAATGATTCTGACTGCGAAATTTTAAAGAAAAACACCTTCTGCCTGGACAAGCAGGTTCAAACTGCTGGAATGGCGGACTTCCTAAACCTGCAAATTTGTGATATAAGGTCGATGCAAACCTGACATATATGTGTCAGGTTTTTATGATATCATTATAGTAAAACAGGAGGAGAGAATGGTCTGACCAATGAAGATGAAACTTGAGAGAATGCTGTCTATTATTATATATCTGCTAAATCATGAAAAGGTGAAGGCCGAAGAATTGGCAGACAAGTTTGAAGTTTCAGTCCGGACGATTTACAGGGATATAGAAGCTATATCACAGGCTGGAATTCCCATCAGAACCTTTCAGGGGGCAGATGGTGGAATTGGTATAATGGAAGGGTACAAGCTTGACAAGAACATCCTTACAAGCGATGAGGTTTCCAAGATAATTACCGGATTGAAAGGGCTGTACAGCATAAGCGATGACGTAAAAATAAAGCTGCTGATAGAAAAACTCACCAATATTGCAGGCAAATCCGATTACATACCGACAGGCAATGAGATTATGATTGATTTGTCTTCATGGAACAAAAATGACCAACTGGGCTTAAGAATACGAGAAATTAAAAAAGCCATACGAGAGCGGAAAATTATCCAGTTTATATACTATAGCAATGGAAAGCTGACAGAAAGAAGAGTGGAGCCCTGTGTCATCATATTTAAAGAAGCTAACTGGTATCTTTACGCCTATTGTTTGCTCAGGAAGGATTTCAGGCTGTTCAAGCTCAGGAGGATGAGCGGTTTGAAAATAACTGACATTGCTTTTGAAGCCAGAGAATTTTCGATCGACAGTGTGAATTTGGATGGGGATTTTGACAACGACAAACACTTGCCCATTGTTGTAATGTTTGATAAGTCTATGGTGTATGTGGTGAATGATATTTTTGGCATAAACAATTATGAAATTGCTCCGGACGGCAGACTGAAAGTAACCTTTCATATGGGGATAAGTGGATGGCTATATGGATTTCTGCTTGGGTTCGGTGACAAAGTAGAGGTGTTGGAGCCTGTTGAGCTTAGAGAAAAGATAAAGAGCATGGCGGAAAGTATTTGTAAAGTATATGAAAAAACTTGACATACAGTTGTCTGGTTTACTGTGATATCATAAATGTAAAAACATGATATTTTTGCAAAAGATAGAAATTTGTTACGGAAATGAAATAGCACAAAGGCTAAATAACAAAAGCGAAGTAATGAAGCTTTTACAAGGAGGGAAAAATTGTGAATAGCAAAGATGTAAGTAACTCATTTCAAGTGTTTATGAAAGAAGCGCCCGAGCATTCAAAGGCATGGATGGAGGCAGTACAAAAGCTTGACAGGGCATCAAGCCTTGATGAAAAAACTATGGAAATAGCATATATCGCAGTGCTTGCAGCCGTTGGCTTGGAAAGCGGCATTCCATTCCATGTCAAGAGAGCAAAAGAATTGGGCGTTTCAAGGGAAGATATCAAAAGTGCAATTCTTCTTGGACTGCCGGCAGTTGGAAACAAGGTCATCAAATCACTTTCGATTGCTTTAAGCTCTTTTGATGAGGTGTGATTATGGGTAAATTGAGCGAATTGCCGAATATTGGCAAAACATTGGAGAAACGTCTAGTCAAGGCAGGAATAAAAGATGCTGAAGATTTGAAGCAGATTGGCAGTAAGCAAGCATTTATAAAGCTGCGCTTGCTTGAAGGAGATACCTGTTTTAACTCCCTTTGCGCCCTTGAAGGTGCCATACAAGGTATAAGGTGGCATAATCTGGATTGTGAAACAAAAGAAGAATTGAAAAGGTTTTTTGATTCATTTAAATAGCAGGATTAAAAATATTGGCAAACTTTAAGCTGCTATTAAAAGACATGAACACAAAAACCTTGTTTTTTCCGTCCTCAAGGCATGTGGAATGGTAGGGGTATTAGAAATAATAAAAGCTTGTGCAGCTCAATTGCTAGGTGATTTAAAACCTTATATAATAAAGCGGGCGCAGATTAAAACGCTGCGCCGCCTATATGCAACAATATTTTTCATTTTTTCCCCATCCTGAGAAGGTCGGAATCCTGACTCTGGCATACATTCAATAACTCTTGGCTCAAATCTTTCAATTGCTGTGTTGACTGCGAAATCATATCAATAAACTCGTTTTCTGTGGTAAGGGTGGATACAATTTCTTCCGTAGATGCTGTATTTTCTTCGGTAATAGCTACAGCTGACTCTATCTGCTCACTCAGCTTATGGAATTCCCTGGTGGTTTGCAAAATTGTATCCATGTTATTTTTAAGATGCAAATTGGTCATATCAAAGGATTCTTTCATAGTGTTAAAGGACTGGGCAATTTCATGCAATAGATACTGCCCTTCCTCGACAGCTTGCTTTCCTTCGTGAGATTTCTCCTGAGCAGCCTTTGATTTTTCGAATATTTGCTGTGTGACCTTCGTAATTTGGGAAGCTATTTCACGGCTTTGTTCGGCAAGCTTGCGAACTTCGTCGGCCACAATGGCGAACCCTTTTCCCTGTTCGCCGGCTCGTGCTGCTTCAATGGCTGCATTTAAAGCTAACAAATTGGTCTGGCTGGCGATATTTTCTATACCGAGTAGCAGAGAATTTACCATCTGAAGGCTCTCCTGCAATTCATCCACGGTTGATGTGGTGATTTGAACCGAATCATTCAGGGTATTCATATATTCAGTGATCCGGCTAACCTTGTGCCAGTCTTTTTGTATATTTTGATTCATTTTCTGGGATTCAGCGGCTACCTCCTGTGATACTGACGCTGCTTTCTCCATGTTTTGCAGGGAGGACAGAACCACATTGTTAATCTGGGTGATATTTTGTGCTTCGTAGCTGATGGATGCAACCATCTGTTCTACCGTCTCTAAAATAGACTGGCTGTCCTCACGAATCCTATCCATGTTCAGTTTTACATTCTCAGTGCTATGGTTCAGCTTTACTGCGCTTTGATTGATTATCTGAAGAACATCTGTTAATTGCTGAACAAGCTTCTGTGCGTTCTGTTCTTTATTAATAGAGCTCAAAATGAGTTTGCTTCCCGCATCCGTTAAAAAGTATAACGCGGCCAAGGTGCTGAAAATCGCTGAAAAGACGGTAATAAACACAGGTATATTATGTTCGGCACCCAGCAATTTTGCGGGAACACAGATATATAAAGCAAAAGTATAAAGGATCATGAATGCGCTATAAATAAATATCATCTGTTTATCAAAATATAGGGCGATCATGATTATAGTAAAAAACATCATATAATGCTTATTTAAGGTGAATCTATCAATATAAAATATGGTACAAATGACAGTGAGGGGTAATAGAGCGAAAATCAACCCCTTTACCTTATCGGGAGTGGGAATAAAAAAATTAAGGGTAGCCAACCCAACTACCACAATCCCGGAAAAAATATAGAGCTTGCAAGCATCAAGCCCACGGGAATAGACTAGAGGTATTAAAATTAAAGTGACAAGGCCTTGAGTTAAAAATAAATTGATTTTGTGAACCTTTCTACAGTGAATGCTGTAATTCATAGAAACCTCCTAGAGCAATTAAAAGCTGTTAACATTTTGATTCTATTATATTTCTAGAACAATTTCAAATAAAATATTTGTCTTGAAGCATAGTTTTGTTGAGATTTTTCATTTGGTCAGGGTTATACCATATGCCGTTTGACTGTATGGAAAATTATTGATATTATAATTGCAGTATTGCTTATGGGGCAAAGTACAGATAATTAATATTGCCAGAAAAAGTTATGGCAGATCATATTGACACTCAGCTTACTGCACCAAATATGCTGCTCCTGCGAGATTTCTGATAAGTGAAAGTATTTATGCTATGAAATAGACAATTTCCATGATTTATAGTTTGGGAGCCTCCGAATAAAAACAGAATAGAATCAGAACGAAGGTCAGTGAAGACTTAATAAATCATGGCATAAAACGGACAAATTCTAATAGGAACCAGAGGTATATGGATGATGACGAATAAAGAAATATTGCGGATTGCTATGGAGCAATCAGCCATGGATATCAATTGTAAAGCGGATGATTTTTTGAAAAGTGATCATGTGGTTGTTAAATCCGTATTGGGGCCTTCAGCAAAAAAATATTATAAAGAGCCCATCGCTTGCATGTTGGTTTCATACGGAAATAATATAGTGGCATCCGTAAAAGACGAATATCGTGAGATTGTAACTGAATACATCCATAAGTTTGAGTTCTACCACTGCTTTGAAACACCAAATATGCACTGGTTGGATGAGAGATTGGCCAAATATGGACAGAGAATCTGTTTCATGTCTGAGTACTATCTGCCGGATGTTGATAAGCTTAAAAAGATGCCATGTGACTACGAGCTAAGGGTTTTGGAAGCTCCTGATTTTGTGAACTTGTATAAGCCGGAATGGAGCAATGCTTTATGTGAAGACCGCAAGCAATTGGATGTCCTTGGAATTGGAGCTTATGATGGAGATAAACTTATCGGGCTTGCCGGATGCTCGGCTGATTGTGACCGGATGTGGCAGATTGGTGTGGATGTGTTGCCTGAATATCGTAGAAGAGGAGTTGCAGCTGCCTTAACCAGTAGATTGGCCATAGAAATATTGGAACGCGGCAAGGTTCCGTTTTATTGTTCTGCTTGGTCAAATATCAGATCAGCACGAAATGCAGTAAAGAGCGGATTTATTCCCGCATGGGTGGAAATGTCAGCGAAACCGCAGGAGATGGTCGCTGAAATGAACAAATAGATAAAAATATTAATTTAGTGACATTTTGTGGAACTCATAAGACAAATAGGGTATAATTGAGTATATTATATTAGGTTGATATAAAAAATACGTTTGTGGATGTATAGGGCACAGTGTTTCCACAAATATGAATAAACCAGCCGTCAAAATCCAATTTAAAGGAGGAAGCGTATGGGTGAAATTATTTTTGACATAGTATCAAGTGTTGTAGAAGCTTTTGTTGACTTATTCATTGAAAAAGTAGTGGTAAGATTCAAAAGAAAAAGATAAATTGAAGTTTATCATGTGAAGAAAGAATGACCGACTTATTCCGCTTCCGGGTCGACGGACCAGATAGTGAGGTTTTAAGAAGATCATAGGGTTGGCAAATAGATATAGAATGGAAGTTATAAGCAATACGATTTCTAAAATTAACAATGAACCAAAGTAGGGGAGTTTTTATGAAAGCTGTGATTGCATGTTAATCCCGGCATCACGGTAATACGAAGAAGCTTTTGAATGCCATTTAGGAATTGGGTGACTTAAAACTAATTGATGTGGTGGAATGCAACAAATGATTTATTGGTTTAGTGCTACGGGGAACAGTAAACATGCAGCAATGCGCCTGGCGGAGCTGCTCAATGAAGAAACAGTGGAGATTACACATGATACGGAAATAGACATGAATTCCAGGATAATTTTTGTGATTCCTTTATATTTCTGGACTTTGCCAATTATTGTGCGTAATCTTTTTGAGAGAACCTCTTGGGCATCCGATGAAGAGGTTTTTGTTGTTTTCACATGTGGAGGCTTTATTGGAACAGCGGACAGAGATGTAAAAAAGCTGGTTCATCCGGCAAAATCATTAGTCTATCAGCTTCCTATGGAAACGAACTATATTGTATGGCATAAGCTGGACGATGAGAAAACGATATATAAAAAATTAATAAAGGCAGATGCAGAAATAGAAGCAACAGCACTGCATATCAAGTCCTCCCTTTCAACATATCGCAGTCCTTTTTATTTGATTCCTTTCGGAAAGATATTTCAAGCTTTTTACGAAAAGCAAAGAAGAACAAAGCGGTTCTATGTGACTGACAAATGCATATCATGTAAGCTCTGTGAAATCAGTTGCCCGGATCAAGCAATTCGATTAACAGATGGTAAGCCCCGATGGATAAAGGACAAGTGCCAGCATTGTCTTGGATGCATTCATCGCTGCCCAAAGGAAGCGATTGAGTACGGGAAGCACACAGTAGGCAAAAAGCGGTATAGATATAAAGATTAAAGCCTTCATGAGGACAGGTATTCCCCTTTGCCAACATGAACACACCCACACATATTATTTTTAGATTTCTAAATAAATTTACAGGGTTGTGTGAACAGCATTGATTTTTTAAAACTGAGTTGATAAAATGTTTGTGCCATGGGCTAAAAAGCATTGGAAAAGTGCTCTCGCATGTTTATTATCCGTGGTATTGAATGGAAAAATGGATATAAATTTGTAAGCGGACTAAGCAATTTTAGAGTTTGATTTACAGACTGTTTATATTAGGTGCAAAGGTAGGAAATAAAATATTTCACTATAACATTTGTAGCAAGGAGCCGGGAATATGAGCAATATTAATTACAAAAGCACACTTCATGCCTGTTATTTGGGCTATATAACTCAAGCTCTTATTGTAAATCTTCCTCCGTTACTTTTTGTAGTTTTTCGGGAAAAATTCGGTCTTTCCTATACCATGCTCGGAAGCATAGTCATGCTTATCTTTGTAACGCAGCTCATAGTTGATGCGCTTGCCGTTGAATATGTTGATAAAATCGGTCACCGTACCTCGGCTGTCATGGCACATGCGTTTGCTGCTGTTGGTATGATCGCATTAGCTTTTTTACCCAGGGTATTACCATACCCTTTCATAGGACTTATTATATCCAGCATATTGTTCTCAATAGGCGGCGGCCTTATTGAAGTGCTTGTCAGCCCTATAGTCGAGAGCCTTCCAAGTGAAGCGAAAGCGTCTTCAATGAGCCTATTGCACTCATTCTATAGTTGGGGGCAGGTTCTGGTAATCATCTTGTCCACTTTGGCACTGCTATTTCTTGGACAAGAATTATGGTTCTTCCTGCCACTTGTGTGGTCACTGCTGCCGCTATACACCCTTTTCAAGTTCACACGGGTGCCGCTTATTCCACCTGAAGAGGAAAGCAAACGAACACCTTTAAAAACACTTTTTAGGTCGAGAATCTTTTTAATTGCGTTGCTTTTGATGATTTGCTCCGGCGCCAGTGAGCAGTCCATGGCTCAATGGGCTTCACTTTTTGCCGAGAAAGGTTTAGGCATCTCAAAAACACTGGGAGACTTGTTGGGTCCCTGCCTGTTTGCTGTAATGATGGGAATTGTACGTACATGGTACGGAATGAAAGGTCAAAAAGTCCATATTCATAAGATATTAGTTATTTCCTCAGTCTTATGTATGGCGTCCTTTGTCATTGCAGCGATTGTGCCAATACCAGCAATATCATTGCTGGGCTGTGCCTTATGCGGACTGAGCGTGAGCTTAATGTGGCCGGGAATGCTGAGCTTGACCGCAGCAAGTTATCCATCGGGCGGTGTCGCTATGTTTGCAATTTTGGCGCTGGCCGGGGACTTGGGTTGTTCCGTCGGACCACAGCTTATCGGAATTATTGCGGATAGCAGCAGCCTGAACTGGGGACTCTTAACGGCAATAATCTTTCCTACAATTATGCTGGTCGGTTTAGTTGCCCTAAAGCCGATAATCGGTTTTGCTGGCAAACAAAGAGCTAGATCATAATATAAGGATATGGACTATGAAAATATCATTAATAATATTGATTTCATAGAATAAAACTACCTTTATAACAGCGTCAGGTTAACCCTGGCGCTGCTTTTATATATCTGTAATTTAAGCTTCCCACCCATAAGATTGGCATTGCAAAACAGCCTGCAAAATTTTTATGGAAAGCATACTTGACATCTAAATTTTACCTGCTATAATTATAGATGTAAAGCAAACTTTCCATTTTTGGAGAAAGGGGATAAAATTGAAGAACCGTTTGGAAGAAATCCGCAAGCAAAGAGGTTTGAAGCAAGAAGAGCTGGCAGCAGCATTGGAGGTATCCAGACAGACGATAGGATCATTGGAAAACGGGCGCTATAATCCGTCAATAACACTCGCCTTTAAGATTGCCAGATTCTTTGGGATGAGCATCGAAGAAATATTTATTTATGAGGAGGAGAAAAGCGATGAGAAGTGAAGTAATGAAGAGGGAAGGTATTGCAAAATACATTGCTTTTTCGGTGTTTGGGTTTGCAGTTTTGGTTGCAGGACTCGTGGGTGCAATACTGCTGCCGGACGCAAAGGGCGTCATGCTCACATTGCCTTATGTCTGTGTAGGAATTGGCGCAGGCATATTTGGAGGTAATCTTGGTACGGCGATAAGGCTGCATCTTATAAGGAAAGATTCTAAATTGGCAAAGAGGGCTGAAATTGAAGCAAAGGATGAACGTAACATAGCAATCAGCAACAAGGCGAAAGCGAAAGCGTATGACCTGGTGCAAATAGTATTCGGTGTGTTGCTTCTTGCGTTTGCATTAATACAGGTGGATATGTATGTGATATTGACTCTTGTCGCTGCCGACTTATTCATTGTGTTTTCCATGATTTACTATCTTAATAAATATCAAAAAGAAATGTAGCAGAGGCCTTTATCGATCTTCTTGTGCTAGTGGGCAGTTGAGAATAGGAAATAAAATGACAAAAAGACATTCTGAGTGTTCAGGATGTCTTTTTATATTTATGCTTATGCTGGCTTACAAGTAAACATAATTTATTCTATTTTATTGCTGCATATGGAAGGTTATGTTATAATTTTGAGGGAAATTAAGGATAAATTTGGGATATTTAAGATATGGATATTTGCATAATTTTGACAGACATTATTAAATTCTTTATCTTATATGTCCTTTCAAACTACCTGGTAAAACAACACAAACGGAGGGTTAATTCAATAAAAAAAGCAGTTGCTGTCATTTTGCTCTTCTGTATTCTGTACATCCATGGATTCGGAGTATTTGCCAAGTCGGAAGTCTATAGCGGTGAGCTTGATTATGCAGGTTCTTTCAGTGGTGATTTTGCCGTAGTAGGTAAATACGAAGGTAAATTCAAATATGGTTATATCGACAAGAGCGGAAAGCTGGTAATCGATATGAAATTCGATTATTGCGAGGACTTTTCCGAAAACCTGGCAAAAGTAGGCATAGGCGAAGATCTTTCAAACATGAAATACGGGTATATCAAAACCAACGGTAGCTATTTAATTAAGCCTCAGTTTGACATTGCCTATGCAATGCATAAAGGCTATGCACTTGTTGGGTTAAAAAAAGGCAAAGATTATAAATATGGTTTGGTAAGCAATAAAGGGAAAATAGTTGTTGAACCCAAATATGACTATATAGATGTAGGCGACTATTTGCTTGATAAGGGATATGCAATTACAAGTTTGAATTCGCAGTATGGCCTTGTAAATTTAAAAACCGGTAAGATAATTGAGCCCAAATACAAATCTATTGCATTGATGAGTAATTACATAAGAATCAGCAGTATGGTTGATGGCAAGGAAAAATACGGCTTTATACTTTTTAACGGGAAAGTAATTGAGCCTGCCTTTGATTGGATTCATCATTTTGGTAGTATAGCGAAAGTTATAGGCATGGTAGAAATAGACGGAAAGTTTGGCTTAATGGGTGCTGATGGAAAATATGTGCTGGAGCCCAAGTATGATGAAATAAGAGAATTCAATGATGGGATTACGCATGTCAAGCTGGGAGACAAATATGGATATGTCGACTCGGACGGAAGCTTTTTGACTGACATTGAATTTGAGGATATTTCCGCGTTCAGTAAAGGTATATCCTATGTGAAAAAGAATGGCAAGTGGGGATTGCTGAATATTGATGGAACTTATAAAGCTGAGCCAATATATGATTCAATATCTTTGGTTAATGGTCAAATAGAAGCGGTGCTGAACGGTGAGAAAAAGCTTCTGAATCTTGATGGAAGCAGCAAGTTTGATAATGATTATGTATATATGTATCCTTTTGTCAGTATTGAAGGAGCTTCCAAGGTCATGAAAGACGGCAAAGAAGTCATAATTGATGCAGAGGGTAAACCAATCTTTAAGAAGGATTTCGATAAAATATGGGATTTTGTAGACGGTGTGGCAAGAATTGAATTAAAGGGCAAGGTAGGCTATCTGACAATAGATGATAAATATCTTGTGGAACCGATATATGACAGCGCATATAAGGATGAGGCAACATCCTGTTACAACACCAAGGACAATGAGTTATGGGGTCTGGTTCTGACTGACGGTACTGTAATAAAACCAATGTCAGATGCACCAATACATTTTTATGGTGATTATGGCATAATCAGAGTAGGACAGAAGAAGACATACATAGATAAAAAAGGTAAACGCCTCACAAATGAAGTTTTTGATGATTGTTATCCCTTTAGTGATGGTTTTGGCCGGGTTACTATCAATGGCAAGACAAACTATCTCAACACAGCCGGAAAATTGATGAACAGGAATTTCGACTTTGGACAGGATTTTAAAGAGGGATTTGCCTGTGTTTATGACAGCGGTAGATACAGATTTATAGACAAGAATGGCAATTTTGCTTTTGGGGAAACAGCAAAGTTCTTATCAGCAAAATCCTTCAGCAACGGTTTGGCTGCAATATATGCCGATAATGGAAAATGGGGCTATATAGACACAAAGGGTAAGATAGTTATTCAGCCTCAATTTGAAGGAGCTTTTAATTTTGATGAAAAGCTGGCCCCGGTGATAAAATCAGGAAAAATCGGATTTATTGATAAAACGGGTAAGTTTGTCATACAACCTGTATATGAAAGCGCTACTGAGTTTGAAAATGGATTGGCCAGCGTTTGGAAGAATGGCAAATACAGCCATATCACTTCCAATGGAGAGATAAAAACAGATGTGACTCAAAACAAAAATTATGTATTCTCTGACGGAGTGTCTCCAGCCAAAGCTATTTCACCCAAGGATGGAATGTACTACTGGGGTTACATAAAGACTGACGGAAGTTGGCTGGTGAAGCCTGAACTGGATTATGCAAGTCCATTAACCAATGGAAAAGGCTATGTGTGGAAGGACAACAGGTTGGGTGATATCACCAAGGATGGAAAGATAGTTTGGCAGTGATTTAAAACGCTATTTGGATTGCTGATATAGCCAGTATAAACTTGATTGGAATCAGGGAGGTTATACCGTGAAAAGAGGACTTAGTATTGCTTTAGTGATTATATTCATATCTCTGTTTTGTCTTAATACTTTGGGTAGTGCGTCAGCTTATGCAGCAACCGGCACTTCCGCCAGTGTTGATAATTCTGCCGCCAGTGCCAGTGACAGTGTTGACCTCAGCCCCAAATATGATAAAAGCAGTGGATTATATGGATATGTAAATAAGAGCGGAAAATGGATTATAAAGCCTCAATTTATTATGGCAAAGCCCTTCAGCGAAGGACTGGCTGCCGTAGCAGAGGATAGTGAGACTTCAAAATGGGGATATATAAAGCCTGATGGTACCTATGCCATAAAACCGAAATTCATGGAGGCCTATAACTTTAAGAACAATTTTGCCGTAGTCAATGACAATATGCTTGCGGCCACTATAAATAAAAAGGGTGAGTATATAAAGAAAACAAAATACTATTTGGCCGGAGCTGATACAAATGATTATTTTAGAGCACATATAACCAACGTTAATCCGTTCATTGGCCTTTCCGATGTAAAATATGGTTTGATTACCAATGAAGGAGCTATTGTTAAGCCCGAATACGATAGCCAGGCATTTGTCGTTGATGGTTTTATTTGCGTGTATAAAGAGGATTCCTCCAAAGATGTGTCAAAACGGGCTAACTCAATTGTCCTTAAGAATGGTACCGTTGTAAAACTTGACGGCAAATTGATCAGTGCCAGTGAAGGCATTGGATATGTGGAGTATGAAGGCAAAGAGGGTGCTTTGAAAGGCAAAAAGCTGTGTGAGTTCGTCACGGAGCAGGGCAAGATTTTCAAGTCTTACAAGGACAAAGATGGGAAAGAATATCCTTTTCTGGACGCAGAAGCTTTCAGCGAAGGTTATGCAGCTGTAATGATAAATGAATTGAACAGCGACAATACCTACTTTAATAAATGGGGCTTTTTGAAAAAGGACGGAACCTGGCTTGTGGAACCCAAATACGCAAGAGCCCGTTCGTTTAAAAATGGAGTCGCTCCGGTTAAGATGAAAGGGGAGTCCTACGGATACATAAAAACTGACCTGACCTGGTATATCAAACCTTTTGATTATACAGAACAGCAAAAAGCCGAGTATGAGTATGCTGTCAACGAAGCAAAAAAAATACTTAAGAAATTGATAAATGACTCCATGTCAGAATATGAAAAGGTGTATGCAATTCATAAATACGTTACTGACACTGTACGATATGATGTTAACGATTATGACAGTACTCCTAGAGTATCCTATTCTGCATATGGTGCAATAAAATATCATTATGCTGTATGTGAAGGGTTTGCAGAGTTAATGGATATAATGCTGAAACTGGCAGGAATAGAAACTATGATTGTGGTGGGCCATGCTTCAGACACGCCTCATGCCTGGAATCTGGTTAAAATCTCGGGCTACTACTATCATCTTGATGCAACCTGGGATTCTTTCAGCAAAACGTTGTATTTCCTTAAATCTGACGAGTATACGAGCAGAGAGAAAACTTGGGACAGAGATAAATATCCTGCTGCTCCAAAGAATTACGAGTAATAATGCAATGTTTTTGAGCAAATATGAGTTATAATTATGTTTATGTATTTATTAAACACTCTTGGAGGCGAATCATCAATGAATGAAAAAGTTATTCTGGTACTGGTGGACGGATTGCGCCCGGACAGCATACCCCTATGCGGCCATGGCTTTTTGTCCGAGATAGCCCGGAAGGGACTATCTACCATGAATGCATCCACCGTAATGCCGTCCGTCACATTGCCATGTCACATGTCTCTGTTCCACAGCGTTGACCCTAACAGGCATGGTATATTAACCAATACATGGGTTCCGCAAGTAAGGCCTGTCAAAGGGATTTGTGAAAGATTGTGCGAGGCGGGTAAAAAATCAGCTTCTTTTTACAACTGGGAGGAGCTGAGAGACTTATCCCGTCCAGGTTCCCTGCATCTCAACTGGTACATGCATTATAAGCATGGCGGCACCGACGATAAAGTAATTAATGCCGCAATGCAGTATATTGAAGAATATCTGCCTGACTTTGCCTTTATATACCTTGGAGATACGGATGTATACGGGCATGATTACGGATGGATGTCAAAAGAGTATCTTAATTCGGTAAACAATGCGTCATGCTGTATAGAACGGCTGTACAATGCCTTTTCAGACAGGTATACTTTCATTATCACTGCCGATCATGGAGGGCATGACCGTTCCCATGGTATGGATACCCCGGAGGACATGACCATACCGGTTATAATTAGCGGAAATAATGTTAAAGCAGGCGAGCTTCCGGCAGATACCAATATAAAGGATATTGCTCCGACTATCGTAAAGCTGTTGGGGGTAGAGGCCGATAGTGACTGGGAAGGCAAGTGCCTGATTTAGCTAAATTCTGATTTGACAGGATAATGAATATTGTACATACATTGCAGCTAATATACACCGTACATAGCAAGGTTCAAGAGCTTAACACTCCCGGACCTTGCTATGTATGCAGTTATTTGATGGCTTAAAGGCATCAAGCTATGGTGACATGTAAGAAATTTTTGCTTTATTTATTCTCTTTGTCAATCAATTTTTCCTTACACTATAATAAATGCATCAAGTTTTCTCTTCCATACTTCATTTAAATGTTAGCAAACTGAAGGGTTGATTTGCTACAGTTTTTGAAAATTATTAGTTTTTACCGTATCCTTTTTTGAAAATATGAGCGCATTCAGCTAAACAAAACTAGCAAGTCTGAACAATGATGCCAGACTATGCAATTTAGAAACCTACGATGGGAATTTGTCAGTTAAGCTGTGTCCAGTACGTATTTCACCGGAAGATTTTGACATGAGCAAGTACTTAAGCGCTGCGCACCATGTATTATTGCAGCAGCATACCCCATATGACAATATGAGGATGATATTACCACGTAGGATGATTTTTGCAGAAAACTATAAATTATTATTGACTTTGACGTTGGGTAAGCGGGTATCCTTAACTTAAATTAGCGGTATGGAGGTATTACAATGAATGAATTAGTAAAAATATCTGAGGTTGCTCTGAAATATGGCATTACAACCAGAACGCTACGATTCTATGAGGATGCCGGCCTTATAAAGAGCTTTCGCACGGAGGATTATGCATATAGACTATATGATCAAAAGGCAATAAAACGAATTGAACAGATACTGGTTCTGAGAAAATTGAACATAGCAATTAAAGATATTAAAAAAATATATGAGAGTAATAGCATTGATGTTCTTTTAGATGTCCTAGGGAAAAAAGTTCATGAAATTGATGATGAGGTTGCACTATTGCGTCAGTTGAGGGAAATTGTTACTACGTTTATAAGACAGCTGGAGAAATGTGATTTCAAGATAGATACCGATTTGAACTTATTGTATGAAAAAGCCAGTGCAGCAGAGGAGCAAGTTAATGATAGTAAAGATATTTGTGATGATAATTCAATGGGAAAATTGATGGAGGTGGCAGAAAAACTGGAGAGAATGCCAGATATCCGGATTATCATGCTTCCAAGATTAAAAATGGCCCGGTCTGGGAATACGGATTTGGAAGAGTTCGATAAATGGTGGAGCAGTGTACCTGTCGAACAGTCATTATTTCCCCGGGATTTCATGTGGTATAATCCAAGACTTAATTGCTTTGAATGGCTTTTTGCAATACCAGAAAATATGACCGATACCAATGGTTATGAAGTGTTTGATTTTCCTGGAGGTCTATATGCTGTTGCAACTGCCTATGATGAAGGCGAAGAGATTATGAGGGTAAATAAATTAGTACATAAATGGGTAGATGAAAGTGGGGAGTTCGAAGTTTCAAACAGTACTAATGATACTGAAGAACGTTATGATATGGGGCATATTATAACTCCAGCGGGGGTATATCGCCCGCAAATGGATTTATTTATTCCTATTGTAAGAAAGGGAGAGAAAAAGTGATGGAAAATATCTATTGGGTGGAAGAATGGGCAAAGATAAGGCAGAATGAGGTTGTACGATTGCCGAAAAGCTTTAAAATTCATGAGGACTTTTTAGGGCACATTTCAACGGAAGATTTTGAGACTGCATTTAGAGAAATTTGGGAAATATATATCAATATATATGGGGATATTGCCAAGTCTCCGGAGACCTTCGGAATGCCGCTTTATGAAATAAAAAATTATAATAGCTTTACTACGCAGGCAAGAGATTCAAGAAATGCTCCCTATCGTCCATTTCATCTGTTATATAACTTACTGGTTTCAGGAAGTTTTCATAATGGAGATTTTATTATAGACATAAGTAATTTCAAAGCAGTTAATAAGGTTAGAAATTCTAATATCCTTCTTAAACGGCTTAGTGATTATGGATTCTTTTTTGAGGGGTTGAAAAACTATAAAGTAACAAATCAAAATATATCAATGTTCTACCCTAATAATAATGGGGTCATGCTTGTATTAAAACTCATGGCAGAAAAAGCCCATACAACCAATAGGCTTAATGACTTTTTCTCCTGCCACTATAAGCTCTTTCAGGATGATATGAAAACTGCAAATTATGGGATGGGTGCAGATATCGTTGCCGACAAAATGCATAATGAGGAAGAGCAGGAATTTATATATGAAATGGATGCTATACTGCGGGGAATGGGTTATTATGCAAAGCCAAAAGAATGGAATGAAGGACCTGGGTATGCTTATTATGATAAGGAAAGTGTAATGAAATCCAATCCAATGGTCCATATCACTATTGGATGTTATCATGGAAAACTGAACTTATTCTATATCTGCGTATAAGGAATGCTTCAATGTGTTTAGATTACCTCAAACAATGTCCGGATACTGTGAAGCAAATATTCCTGAGAGGGGATAGCGGATGCAAGAATCGGCTAAATGGTACATGCAAGTTTGGACAGGAGTATTCAATTGATGGCGATACTTATTGGAGATGCGGCTGCTGCAATGCTCCGTTTTATTTTAAACCGATAAAGGAAGATATTCCACATTATATCAAATTGGTTGAATTGGGATTGAAAAAGTAGAAAGAAGAAATTACAGTGCCTTTGCTTAAGAAAAGCAATATAGCTAACATATACAGGTATGCCATGTTCATGGAAGCCGGAAGCGTTTAAACTGCAAGAGCGGATACAAGCCCCAATGGATTAAAAATATAAAAAGTTATTTTTCCTGTAACAAAAACCTCTTCCGATTTGTTTTATTAGTAAGAACAAAAAACAGAGGAGGTTTTTACTATATTAAGATAAACGGTTTTTATACGCAGCATTGGACGCACTGCTTCTTCTGATCATGTTATTGGATTTTCTTTGGCTTTGTACAGTTGCTCCATTGTTTTAATATCAGCAAACTATGTTTATTTCTATATTAAAAAATAATAAAAAACTTATGACTTCTAATACTGATTATCATACAAAGACCAGCTAATTAAAGTCAAGAGCTTTTTTTGAAAAATAAAAGAATTTTTCAAAAAACACATGAGCTAAAAAAG
>ENA-OWPA01001145-OWPA01001145.1-bioreactor-metagenome-genome-assembly--contig:-NODE-1145-length-20224-cov-8.428997_pt1 | contig 20224 bp, 20 predicted proteins | sample MGYA00238139_ERZ651803 | MGnify/ENA primary metagenome ERZ651803 (study PRJEB26909, sample SAMN07631231) | bioreactor metagenome | isolation source: Switchgrass digestor | place: USA: Dartmouth... | reverse complement strand
GCTATGCGCATCATCATACGACGCATCGTAATAGTTAAAAACTCTTCAGGAGTTTGCTTTCTCATTTCCTTTAGTGCTTCAGTAAAGTTTACTACATGAAGCCGCACTTTCCCCGAATACTTTGCAAGCACCCTGCATAACTCTATGACTTTATCTTTCGCCCTGTCGCTTGTAAATGGAAAGCTGTGAAAATAAATTGCTTCCAGCTCGATTCCCCTTTTCATGAGCATATATCCCGCAACGGGACTATCTATTCCCCCAGACAAGAGCAGCATAGCTTTCCCGTTGCACCCTACCGGCAGCCCCCCTGGGCCAGGTACTTTTTCACAGTAGACAAATGACCGCTCCCTTATCTCTACATCCAGTTGAATCTCCGGGTTATGAACGTCAACTTTCAAACCTTCAAGATTCCGCAATATATGTGCTCCCACCTGGCGGCTGACTTCAGGTGATTTAAAAGGAAAGCCTTTGTTGGGACGCCTGGTCTCAACTTTAAAGGTCTTGCCCTTATAATTTTGATTTCTCATTATTTCGAGAGCAGTATTTTTTATTTGCTCTAAATCATTCTCACAGCTTTTGGCCGGACTTATGTAAACTATTCCAAAGACATTTTTTAAAGTATTTAGTACTTGTTCTCGCGAGGCCTTTGTATAGCAGTAGATGCGACCATGTGTTTTTTCAAGTTGCACACTGTCATCATAAGGCAACAAAGCTTGCTTTATTCTTTGGATAAGGATTCTTTCAAAATACGGTCTATTCTCTCCCTTTAAAGCAATTTCGCCGAAACTTATTAAATAAAGATTTTCCATTGTTACCTCCGCATAAGTTTTCTTATCTCTCTTACTTCGTCAGCAAGAACTTCAATGGTATAATCTATATCTTCCATTGAAAGAAAAGGTGACAAACTAAACCTAATTGCACCGTCCTGTTCTTCCTCACTTTTGCCCATGGCCTTAAGAACATGACTATTTCCACTCTTGTGTGATGAACAGGCAGAACCTGTTGATACATATATATTTTTTGATTCAAGGGCATGGAGCAGAATTTCTCCCCGAGTTCCAAGAAACGATATATTGAGAATGTGAGGAGCACCGGAGACGGGACCATTTAACACAGTATCGGGAATATTATCTAATATGCCCTTCATTAATCGTTCTTTAAGTTGTACCATTTGGCTGTGCCATTTTTCCAGATTGTCAATGCATATCTTCGCAGCTTTGCCAAATCCGGCAATGCCGGGCAAGTTTTCTGTGCCCGAACGCTGCCCTGTTTCTTGACCACCGCCATGTAAAAGAGGAGCAATGCTCACTTTATCTCTTACAAACAGTGCACCTATTCCTTTAGGCCCGTAGATCTTGTGTCCACTCAATGATAACAGATCAATACCCTCAAGCTTTGAAACTAAAGGTATCTTGGCAAATGCCTGAACCGCATCTACATGAAAAAGGGCATTGCTGCTTGCCTTTATAATTTGGGCAGCTCCTTGTATAGGTTCAATAGTACCTACCTCATTATTTACATACATAATGCTCACGAGTATAGTTTCTGGCGTTAATGCTTCTTTAAGCTGATTTAAATCTATAAAACCTTCTCTGTCCACTTGAAGATATGTAACGGAAAAGCCCTCCCTTTCTAAAGCAGCAAAAGTCTCCAGCACGGAAGGGTGTTCTATTGCGGTTGTTATAAGGTGATTGCCTTTACGGCGGCGAGCATACGCAGCCCCCTTGACAGCCCAATTGTTCGATTCAGTGCCACCTGAAGTAAAATATATTTCTTTAGGGCTTGCTCCTAAAGCTTTAGCAATATTTTCCCTTGCTTCTTGCATTATTTTTTCTGCTTCAATGCCCTTTCTATGAAGTGAAGATGGATTGCCAAAATGTAATGTCATTGTATCAAAAACAGCCCGAGCAACTTCTTCCAGAACTTTGGTTGTCGCACTGTTGTCAAGGTAAATTTCTTTCAAAGTATCACCTTCAAAACCTATATATGTAGGGCGGTAAAAGCCGCCCTTTTAATTATATCACAAGTTTACTGCATGTCATCTATTTTTACTATATTTCCGAGGGGAGTGAGTCTGATCTCCTTACTGCCGGAGAAGTTTATTTTATTATCTAATGTATCAATACCTAAAATGTGGTACATTATGCTAAAACCGGTAATCCCTTCGGCCACCTTCCATGAGCCCACAAATATGGAAAAGTTGGATTTTTTAGCTATACCATAACCTAGCATGGAAAGCCCTAAACTTATGCGAAGTAAGCTGTCTAATTCACCTATATTTTTTGAAAGCTTCATAAAATCTCCTCCATAGATAGTAGTACTATTAGTATTTATCATTACATTGATTTTTAAGTATTTTTTTGGGTAACTTTGTTTACATTAAGTATAGTAATTTTTATAAGGGATAAAATAAGACTGCCAGCATAAAAAATTGGAGGTGAAAAGTATTGCAGCTCACCCAAAAAGAAATTTTATATTTAAAAGACGCATTAAGCCATGAACATATTTGCGTAACAAAGTACAATAATTATGCCAACCAATTACAGGACCAACAACTTTCCTCGCTGTTTAGAAACCTTGCCAATCGAGAACAGCAGCACATCGACACAATCAACAGACTTCTTCAACAAGGAGGAGCCCAATAATTCAGTATAGGAGGGATTTTAGTGAATCAAACGCAGAACATGGCCGGAACAAACGCAGATAAAGATATCTTAACTGACATGCTAATGACGGAAAAATACGTTTCTGGAACATACGAAACAGCTATTCAGGAATCCGCCAATGAAGCTGTAAGAAATGCACTAAGGCAAATCCAGGACGAGGAACAGCAACACGCCAAAATGATTTTTGATGCCATGAATCAGCGCGGCTGGTACAAGCCACAATAATTAACTTAAATCAAGGAGATGGTATCTTAATATTAAGTTAGCGAGTTTTGTTGCAAAAAGAAGGGTGACAGGGAAATAAGAAAACTCTCTGTCACCTACTTAATTTACATTTTCGTAAGGTTTTTTAATGACCACAGTGCTTGTTCTCTAACTATTTCCGATGGGTCATCTACAAGTTCTTCCAACAGTTCTTTATGTCTCACATCTCCCATGTTTCCCATGGCACATACGGCATTTCGACGGATAACATTTCTGCCCCGCCAGCCGGCAGCAGTCGCCTTAAATGCCTTATCGAAATCATGCTTGTTTAGTTTTGCAAGTTTAGCTAAACTTGTTTCCAGAGGAAATTGGGGTTTAAATTCTTTGTGATTTGGGATTTTCACATTCATATTATGTGGACAAGCCTCTTGACATGTATCGCAACCAAAAACTCTATTGCCCAAAGGTCTTCGAAATTCTTCAGGTATAAAGCCCCTCATCTGCGTTATACATGAAAGGCACCTGTTAGGATTTATCTGAAAAGGTGCCATTAGCGCTCCTGTGGGACAGGCCCTTATGCAACGGCCGCAGCCATTACATCTACTTTCTATTGGCCTATCAGGTTCAAATTCAATATCAGTTAAAATCTCTCCCAAAAACACCCATGACCCCAGTTCCGGTGTAAAAAGACAAGTGTTTTCGCCAATCCAGCCCAATCCTGCCCTTTGAGCAGCAGCTTTTTCCATAAGTCCGCCGGTATCTACTTCTATTTTAAATGTACCTGGCTGTTTATTAGATATAAATTCTACTATTGCCTTAAGCTTCTTTGTTAGAATAAAGTGATAGTCTTTTACTCTGGCATAGCGGGAAATTTTACCTAGCAAATCGCCATTTATATTATCCTGACAGGTTTCCTCTGGCTCATAGGGCTCTACCAGATATCCCATGGCAAAGCATATAATAGTCCGGGCTCCAGGCAGGATTTTATTGGGGTCACATCTTAGCTCTACATCAGTTTCCTCAAAGGGTGACAGGAGATTTCTAGACTTTTTTTCAGCAAGAATTTCCTTTTCCTTTAAAAAGGGCCCTGACGTCGTAAACCCTACTCGGTCAAAGCCTATTTTCTTTGCAAAGCAAATCACTTCCTGTTTTAAATTCACCTTTATCACCCTTTGTATTTTTTAAAAAAAACTTTATAATGATATTATACTCATATTCTTTTGACTAAAAACTTGAAAGGAAAACTGTTTATGATATCAAAAGAACAAATTGCCCGCATCAATGCACTTTATAAAAAGCAGCAAAGTGAAGGTCTTTCTGAGGAAGAAAAAAAAGAGCAGGCGTACCTGCGCAGACTTTATATTGATGCTGTAAAAGCGAATCTAAAAGCTCAACTAGACAGCATAAAGATAGTAAAAACGTCCACTTGCTGTGAACATAACAACCATAGTCATCATAGCCATAATCATAGTCATAAAGGCTGCAGCCATTCAAATGGCCACAAGGACTGCGACTGCCATAACCATTAGATTACATGACAGCCTAAAGTTGCTTCTGCTTCTTTTAAAGCAAATTCATGAGCCTCTTCATCAAAGGATGCCACTCCGTCTTTGTAAATATTCACCTTGTAGGATAAATTTCGGGCATCTGCAGCAGTATATAGTACGCATATATTGGTGCATACACCTACTAAGAACAACTCATTTACTCCCTTTTCTCTTAAGTAAAGGTCTAAATCAGTCCCAAAAAAGGCGCTGTAGCGTCTTTTTCTTATTATTTTGTCTTCATTCTTCACATTAAGCTCCTCAATTATCCGTGCGCCTTCTGTTTGAGCTATGCAATGAGGTGGAAACATGTCAAATTCTTTATCGTCTTTTTCATGATTGTCACAAATAAAAACAACAGGATAGCCCTTTTCCCTAAAATCTTCAACCTTTTCTTTTACAAATGGAACTATTTTTTGACCTGCGGGTCCCACGCTTAAAGCTCCCTTTTGGTCAATAAAGTCTATAAGCATATCGATAACCAGCAAAGCTTTCATATAAAACTTACCCCCTACTAAAAGCCGGTTCACCTTTGCCTTTATTTTATGAAAATAATACCACAATTGGTAAGGCCGCGCAATAAAAATACCGTAGACCGTAGCCTTATGTAAAGTCATTATTGACATTCTTCTTGGCAATTTGCTATTATAGGATTTAATTATTATGCAGTTTAGAGGGATAATTATGCATAAAAAAGAAGAATTCCTTTTCGCAATAAAAAGGGTGTTTCCTATCGTGATGGGATATTTACCTGTAGGCTTTGCCCTTGGGGTAATGGCCGCAGATGCGGGGCTTAGTCCAATCCAAATGGGATTAATGTCACTTTTTGTATACGCCGGATCTGCCCAATTCATAGCAGTTGACATGCTGGGTTCGGGAACAAGCGCTATTCCAATAATTATCACTACCTTTTTGGTAAACTTGCGGCATTTTCTATTTAGCGCTTCGCTGGCACCTTACTTTCGCGAAATAAAACAAAGTTTAATTCCTCTGATATCGTTCTTCATAACAGATGAAACTTTTGCCGTGAGCATAACTGATGCAGAACAAAGGCCCCTCTCCCATATCTACTATTTTAGTCTTTATATTACTGCTTATTCCTGTTGGGTTTTAAGTACAATAATTGGTACAACCTTAGGCAATCTAATCCCAGATACGAAGGCCTTGGGGTTTGATTTTGCCCTTCCAGGAATGTTTCTCGCCCTTTTATGCATGCAGTTTAAAAATGCGAGATTTATCTTAATTGCATTAATCTCGGGCCTTCTTTCTATATTTTTTATACATATAATTCCAGGCAACTGGAACGTTATTTTAGCAACGGTTATTGCAGCCGCGATTGGGGTGTTAATTGATGAAAATTGATTTAAATTACATCTGCCTTGTCCTTGGCATGGGATTTGTAACATATTTGTCAAGAATGCTGCCAGCCACCCTTTTATCTAAGCAGGAGATTCCAAAAGTCTTCGTCAAATTTTTGAATTTTGTCCCAGCAGCTGTGCTTTCTGCTCTGCTTTTTCCCGGTGTGCTCATGACAGAAAATAAATTAAACATCGGTTTTTCAAATCCCCTATTGATTGCTGCTGTTTTGACTTTTCCGTTGGCTTATAAAACAAAAAACATGTTTGCCACTGTGCTTTTGGGAATGGGAATTGTAATTTTGTATAATTACTTTATATGAAAAATATCGAAGGAGTTGCTTTTTATGGAAATAAAGACTTTCGCTGTTGAGCGGTGGATGAATACATATGAAAACGATGCAGTATATAATCTTGCCGAAACCGATGCTAAGCCCTTCACTTTAGATGAACTGTTATCCCTTGGCGACAAAGACGAGTTAATAAAAGAACTTTTAAAAATCAAAATAGGCTATAATCCAACCACCGGCAGGCAAGAGTTACGAGAAGTAATATCCAGCTTTTACCGCGAAACAAAACCGGAAAATATATTGATTACAACAGGTGCTATTGAGGCTGATTTCTTAGTCACAAATGTGCTGGTAAAACCGGGCGACACAGTCATAGTGCAATTTCCAGCATATCAGGCCTTATATTCTACGGCTGAAGCCCGGGGAGCTAATGTTAAATATTGGAAAATGGATATAGATAAGGGCTATGAGCCCGATATCGATGAACTGAAAAGGCTCATCGATAAGAACACTAAACTTATTGTCCTCAATATTCCCCATAATCCTACCGGAGCTGTAATCTCTGAAGACCAGCTTAAAACCATTCTCTCCTGGGCTGAAGAAGGAGATTTTTGGGTCCTATGCGATGAAGTTTATCATGATTTTGTCCTGTATCCTAACGTCATTCCTCCACATGGCAGAAGTCTTTCAAGAAAGGCCATAAGCGTAGGCAGCATGTCAAAATCCTATGGCCTTTCAGGCCTTCGCTTAGGCTGGATTGCAGGTCCTGAAGATATAGTTAACGCCTGTTGGGAATGGAAAGATTATACTTCAATAAGCAATTCTCCCATAAATGACTTTCTGGCAACTTTCGCCCTTAAAAATACAGACAAGGTCATGGAGAGAAATTTGAGTATTGCGAGAGAAAACCTAGAGTTTTTCTTAAAATGGTTAAAAGAGCATGAGGATTACTTTGACTACGTAAAGCCCAAAGCCGGCGTGTTGATGTTTCCTCGCTTGAAAAATATTGCTCTTTCCTCTGAAAAGCTGTGCGAAGAACTCTACGAAAGGTATAAACTGCTAATGGTGCCAGGAGAGTGTTTTGAAATGCCTGGTTTTTTGAGAATTGGATTTGGTAACGACTGCGACATGTTTAAAACGGGTCTCTCAATATTCTCGCAGTTTTTAAAGTCCCAATAAACACAAAGGCCGTATATTACCCATATACGGCCTTTTTATATATGCCATTTTCCTGCGAGATTAAAAAACATCATTGTAGGCATTATTTGACAGAGCGAAATTAATTTTAAAAATGCGCAAATTAAGCTCAGCCAGAGAAATATGAAGGCTTTACACCTTCAGGCTAATACGAAAAAAGGCTGATATGACATCAACCTTTTTCACACATTCTTATCCCATTAATTTTTCTCGTTCAAATCATTTGCCATGATATTGTCTTGCCAAACATATTTCTTCGTTTCAGCTACTAAGACCCCGCTTAGTGCTATTAACGATATAAGGTTAGGAATTGCCATTAGACCGTTGAACATATCGGCAAATGCCCATACAACATCCAATTTGGCAACAGCACCCACAAAAGCCGCTAAAGTCCACAGGAAACGATAAGGTACAATGGCCGGGGTACCGAGTAAATATTCTACAGCTTTTTCACAATAATATGACCAACCTAAAATAGTAGAATAAACAAATGTTAAGAGACCTAAGGTCAGCGTTATAGGACCCACAATGGGGATCTGTTCAAAAGCAGCTTTGGTAAGTTCAGCTCCTTTAAGGCCTGTTTGCCAGCTTCCGGTGGTTACTAACATAAGGCCTGTCAAAAGGCATATCACTACCGTATCCCAGAAGGTTCCCGTCATTTGAACCAATGCCTGATGTGCTGCATTGGGAGCCTGCGCAGCTGCTGCAGCTATAGGAGCACTGCCGAGACCAGATTCGTTAGAAAACAGCCCACGTGCTACACCATATCTGATTGCATGCATGACGGTGGCTCCTGCAAACCCTCCGACCATGGCCTGGCCGTTAAAGGCACTGTTTATAATAAGAGCAATTGCCCCAGGTAATGCAGAAAAGTTCATACCTAAAATTATCAAGCAACCTAAGATATAAACTATAGCCATGAAAGGAACAAGTTTTTCACACACTTTTGCTATGCTTTTTATACCGCCGATAATTACTATTCCAACTGATAATGCGACTATTAGCCCGGTAACCCACGTGGGAATATTAAATGTAGATTCCATCAAATCCGATATGGAGTTGGACTGAGCCGTAACCCCTATGCCAAATCCCGCAATAGACGTAAAAAATGCAAAAATTATACCCAGCCATCTCATCCCCATGCCCCTTTCCATAACATACATGGGGCCTCCGGACATTTGACCCAGTTCATTCTTCGTACGGTATTTTACAGCGAGAAGGGTTTCGGCATATTTAGTTGCAATTCCAAATACTCCTGTGATCCACAGCCAGAAAACTGCTCCTGGCCCACCAAGCCCTACGGCAGTAGCAACACCTACTATATTACCGGTTCCAACGGTAGCCGCTAATGCAGTGGTAAGAGCCCCAAAGTGGCTGACATCTCCCTCACCTTCGTAAGACTTTGCTAATGAAAGCTTTATACCTTTGAATGTGTATCTTTGTATTCCTAATAATTTAAAAGTCAAAAAAACATGAGTACCAACCAGGAGAATCAGCATCGGGGGACCCCACACAACATCATTAATAGCGCTTAAGATGTTTAATAATTTCTCCTCCAAAAACATCCCTCCTTGTTATTATTTTTATTAATTAATAAAAATTTCCACCCCCAAAAACCAAATGTGTTTGCTGCAAAAACATAATATTATTATACAACATTGCTTAAAAATATACATCAATCTGTGTATGTCTTACTATTCTGATTTTCTAGAGGTTAATAAAAAGGCTTGTCTCAAAACTAAATTTCAGTTTCAGACAAAGCGACTTTCTTATTTATAAACTTGCTTTCTGCTTGGAGGTTTTTTACTTTATTATGTAAAATATTTGGGATAACGCGGTAGACAATTTTTCCATAAAAAAAGCAAACAAGTATTCGACTAAAATACTTGCTTGCTTTTTTTCGATAGCAATAAAAAAAGCCCTTATGGGCTAATTTGCTTATTATGGTGCGGAGAGCGGGAATCGAACCCGCACGGGAGATCCCATACGCCCCTCAAACGTACGCGTCTGCCAGTTCCGCCATCTCCGCAGAATGCATAATTTATTATATATGTTAATTGAGTTTGTGTCAATAGCAATTTCACGTTTTGTTATAGATGAGCCAGAGTTTGGTTCACTCATCAACCCACCAATCGCTTATGTCACTGTATATGTTGACAGGGTTAGGTTTCACACCTTTTAATCGCTTATTTATAGCCAGGACTTTGTTAGGGCTATATAAGAACAAATAGGGCAAATCTTTATTTATAATCTCCTGAGCTCTGTACAACAATTCCTTTTGGTTTTTATGGTCAGTGGCGGCTCTGTTTAATATATCATCAAGCTCTGGATTTGAATATGATACAAAATTGTATCCATTCTTTATTTCGCTGCTGGCAAACATAAAACGCAAATCAGGATTTGCAGCCAGCTTCCAACCCATAATCGCAGCATCATACTTTTTGCTCATAACCTTCTGTGTCAATTCATCCCATGTGGCATTGACTAATTTCACAGAGATCCCCAGATCTTTTAAGTTATTTACTATGTGGGATGCCGTCTGGTAACGAGCAGCGTTGTCGGTATTGACCAATAATTCAAATTCCAATTTGTATTTTTTATTTCCGATAGCCTTTTCTAAAATTCCATCACTGTCCTCATCTTTCCAACCTGCTGCCTCCAACTGCTGTGCTGCCATTTTTTTGCTATGTGTTATGTGCTGTATTTGCGAGTTAAAAGCCCACGAATATGGTAAAATTGGCCCGTCGATTACTATTCCCCTACCCAAGGTCGTGTCCTGCAGTATCCTATTTCGATCAATTCCCATAAGCAATGCCTGGCGAACATTTGCATCACTGAGTATGGGATTGCTGAGATTTACCGCTACAAATTCAAAATACCTGGACGGATATTGCAATAAGTAGACATTTTCCATCTCTTCGAATATATTCCAGTCAACCGGATCCGCAAAAATCATATCAATAGCACCGTTGTTAAAAGCTTCTTTTATAGAAGTGTTATCAGGATATATGTTAATATTTATTTCTTCAATATATGGCACTTTACCAAAGTAGTTATCGTTTCTTTTTAAGGTAACCGAATTATTTGTTGCATTAATTACTTTAAATGGACCTGTGCCTATTAATTCAAAATTTGATTCCTGCTCACTTTTATCTTTCTTGGTTGTAGAAGCCTCGAGAAATGAAGCTGGAAGTATCCCTCGGTTAATTTCACATAAAAAATCCGCATCAGGCGCTTTTAAAGTTATAATAAAGGTATTGTCATCAGAAGCTTCATAGCTTTGGATATTATCAAATTCATCATATCTAGGTAAATCTTTGTTGTTTTTTTGCTTTTTTAGCTCCATAATTTTATCAAAGGTTGCTTTTACATCAATTGAAGTAAAACGCTCTCCATTGTGCCATTTCACATCTGGCCTAAGGTTTATAGTATATGTTTTGCCATCATCGCTTATTTGCCAGCTTTCAGCAAGAGCAGGTTGCGCCATGCCTTGTTCGTCGATTTTTACAAGGCCTTCAAAAATAAGGCTTAGGATTGCCATTGTTTCATCGTCATTTGCAAGTAAAGGATTTAAGTTTAGTGTACTGGTAGTGGCCAAGTTTATAGTGCCACCGCTTTGTGGTGAACCTAAATCTTCCTGTTCTGCTGTGTTAGCCTCCTCAGGCAAATTTAAGGAAGAAGGCGAACACGCTGAAATTAACAAAGTCAAAACCAGGGTTAAAATAACCAGTTTTTTATATTTCATAACAGCCTCCAAAAGAGTAAAAATCATCAAGATATAAATGTCGGTCGTCAGGTGATGAAATTTTTGTCCTGACGACCTCCCTAGTAAAATTATATATTACCGGTTATTTGGGGTCAAATTCCAATAATTTTCATAGACAACATGGCAAATCTTGCTTAAAGCACTGATTTTTGCTAATATGTATAAAAAACTTAAGAGGTGAGCTATGGAAAAAACTTTTGTTATGATAAAGCCGGATGGAATTCGCCGCGGCCTTGTGGGAAACATCATAACAAGGTATGAGCAAAAAGGTTTGAAAATAACCGCTTTAAAGCTCATGCAAGTCTCAGAAGAACTTGCAAAAAAGCACTATGCTGAACATGTCTCAAAGCCATTTTTCCCTGAGCTTATTGCTTACTTAACATCAGGGCCAGTTATAGCAATGGTTTTGGAAGGACCTAATGCAATTAAACTCGCACGTTTAATCAACGGCGCAACCAAAGTTGAAGATGCAATGCCGGGCACCATACGGGGAGACTATGCCACTTCCACAACTGAAAACCTTGTCCATGCTGCAGATAGCCCTGAGAGTGCAACGCGTGAAATAGCCCTTTGGTTTCCTGATTTAAAATAGTTATTTGTTTGTTCTAAGTTTCAACCTTTTAAGTTTGGGGTTATCCTTTAATCCGGGGATGCGACCCCTTTTGGCAATAGGTGTGCCGTCCACCATTTTTAGATCCATGGTCATATCAATGGGAGTAGCGCCGGATATATAGCTTCCTACTCCAAAGGCATCTGCTCCTGCTTCCAAAAGTATTTTTATCCGTTCAGGTGTAAGCCCGCCCGATACAAATATCTTCACATAGTCATAACCCTTTTGATTTAGTCGATTTCTAATCTCGTGAACTAGAGCCGGTGTTACTCCCCCGCGCTCACTGGGTGTATCAAGTCTTATACCTTCTAGATCTTTTCCTAAGGCTTCAGCTAAATTAAGAGCTTCTTCTGCTTCATCTTTAAATGTATCTACAAGAATTATTCTGGGAGAATCGGCAGGCATGATTTCATTGTAGGTTTTTGCTACAGAAACAGTATCTCCTGCTACTAGCATAGCCGCATGAGGAATAGTCCCAGATGGCTCTCTGCCTAAGAGCTTTGCAGCCAAAATACAGCTGGCGTTGTTGGCACCACCTATTACTGCAGCTCTTTCCATAACAGGGGCTACAGCAGGGTGGACATGCCTCGCGCCAAAACAGATAAAGGATACTTCTCCAGCTGCTTCCCGGCACTCCCGTGCAGCAGTTGCCCAAGCACTGGAGTGTGCCAGCATACCGAGCAGCACCGTTTCATATATGCCAAATTCCTCGTAAGGGCCGATTATTCTCATAACTGTATCTTTAGCTTCAAAAGTTTCACCTTCAGGCAGAGCGTAAATTTCAACGTCCTTATCTTGCAAAAGGTTAAGGACCTCTTGCGTGCCACACATTACACCGGATCTCCTGGGAAATACTTCTGCTACTACTTCTTTTTTTGAAATGCCCATATGTCGTAAAATTTCCATTGTCTTAATGAAATAAATATCAGTTGTCATTCCCGCTAGTATTTCATCGTGGTTGGCAGAATATATACGCCTTGAATTAACTTTAATATTTTTTACATCACTTAATGTCTTGATTTCTTTCATGAAACAAACCTCTCTCTCAATGTTTTATATTAATATTACTTTTTGCATGCAAAAATTAAATTGCGTTCTACAACATATTAACTCTAAAGCTTATAGAGTCGCTTGTACCATTTGTAGGATTTTTTAACTCTCATCACAAAATTTCTAGTCTCTGAAAATGGAATTTCTTCTTCTTTTTGTTGCTGCATCTTGCCTTGTGCCAGCCATTTAGCCACATTTCCCTGGCCTCCGTTATAAGCTGCGAGGGCAAGTATTATATCGTTGTCAAATTCGTTAAGCAGTGAAGACAAATACCAAGTTCCTATCTTTATATTTAAATCCGGGTTTTGAAGATTTTCAACCTGAAAATTATCAATTCCCATCTGTTCTGCTGCCCACATAGCAGTTTTTGGCATAATTTGCATAAGACCTATGGCTCCACGTTTTGAGACAACTTTGGGTGAAAAGTTGCTTTCAACTTTTATTACTGATGCCACAAGATACGGGTCCACACCGTACTCAGCCGAATACTTGATAATTGATTGTTCGTACTTCAGTGGATATATGTAGCACATAAACCAGGAGATATTGTTATATAGAGCAACAAAGCCAAGTATTATTACTAAAATTACTGCGATTTTTTTAACCACCGTTTCGATATTTCCCTCCATATCTTATCAACTTGAAGTTGGGTATTTTCGATACTGCCATTGTTGTCAATCACTCTATGGGCATATTTTAATTTTTCTTTTTGCGGCATTTGGGATTTTATCCTATCCATAGCTTGTTTTATGCTAAGATTCTTTTCCCGAGTCATCAACCTTTCAAGCTGTATTTTTTCGTCAGCCACCACTACCCAAACTTCATCTACTATTTTATGCAACCCCACTTCTATGAGCAGTGCAGCATCTATAACGATAACCTCTTTCTGTAGTTTTTCGTAATACTCCAATTGGTGTTTTATTTCTTTTAAAATTTCTGGGTGTGTAAAGCTATTGAGCCGCTTTAGTTGCTCTAAATCTTCAAATACAATATCTGCCAGTTTCTTTCTATCTATTTCGTTATTTTCTTTCAATATTTGCTGCCCAAAATGGTTAACAACTTTAATCCATGCAGGTTTACCCGGCTGCATTATTTGCCGTGCTATTTTATCAGCATCTATTATAACAGCACCTTTCTCCTTAAGCAATAAGGAGACCGTACTCTTGCCACAGGCTATGCTGCCTGTGAGACCCACAACAAGCAATACATATTCCTCCCTATAATTCTTCCCAAGTATATCCATGAGTAAAGTCTACTACAAGGGGTACTTTCAAGGGAATGGCATTTTCCATGTCCTGTTTTAATATTTGCTTAACTAAGGAAAGCTCATCTTCTGGCACGTCCAAAATCAGCTCATCATGGACCTGCAGTAAAATCTTGGCTTTCAGGTTATATTCTTTCAAATGCCTATATATCTTAACCATGGCAACTTTAATGATATCTGCAGCGCTACCCTGAATTGGCGTGTTCATGGCTGTGCGCTCAGCAAATGAGCGTAGATGATAGTTTCTGCTATTTATGTCCGGTATATACCGACGTCGGTTGAGCAGTGTCGTCACATAACCTGATAGTTTCGCTTTTCTGATGGTTTCTCTCACATAGTCTCTCACACCGGGATAACGCTTAAAATAAGCATCTATGTATGCTTTGGCCTCCTGGTTAGATATACCTAACCCTTGGGCTAGGCCATAGTCGCTTATACCGTAGACAATTCCAAAATTTACTGCCTTTGCCTTGTCTCTAAGAGATGGCGTCACATCTTCCGGTGGAACTTCAAATACCTCGCTTGCCGTCCGGGTATGTATATCCTCCCCTTTTATAAAGGCTTCAATTAAACTCTTATCTTCAGAAATGTGAGCTAGGACCCTTAATTCTATCTGGGAATAATCTCCTGATAAAAGCACATGTCCTGGCCCATCGGCGGTAAAAACTCCTCTGATGTGTTTGCCTTCTTCTGTCTTTACGGGTATGTTCTGCAGATTGGGCTCCGTGCTGCTTATTCGTCCAGTTGATGTTACTGTCTGATTAAAATTGGTGTATATTCTCTCGGTATCTTTATCTACCAAAGCCAAAAGGCCATCTGCGTAAGTAGACTTCATTTTCATTAAAAATCTATATTCCAGAATGCTTTCCACTATGGGAAAACTTGGCCGCAATTTTTCAAGGACTTCCGCATCTGTTGAATAGCCTGTCTTTGTTTTCTTTATCACGGGCAAGGATAACTTCTCAAACAGCACTTCACCCAATTGCTTAGGTGAGTTGATGTTAAATTCCATGCCGGCTTTACTGTATATGTCTTCAGTAAGATAACCTAGTTTCCTGCCAAACTTGGCCCCCAGCTCCTTTAGTTTATCAGGATTTACTTTTATACCGGCATTTTCCATATCAGCTAAAACCACGCTTAAAGGCATTTCTACATCGTAAAAGAGACTTTCCATGTTATATTCACGTATCTTATCATCAAGAGTCTCTTTTAATTTGTAAAGGTATGCAATTTTTTCACCTAAGTCTGCTGTTTCACTGATCTTTTCCCCTAAATATTCCATAACTAATGTAGTTATGTCATATTGGGGCTTTGAAGGCTCCAAAAGGTAAGCTGCCAGCATCACATCAAATTGACTTACGAAATCTATATCAAGCTGCCTCAAAACATTTCTCAGGAGCTTACCGTCATGGGTAATCTTATATATGTCACTATCTTCTAAAATGGACTTGAGCTCAGTTAATAAGTTCTTATCCTCCAGCCAAGGAGCATCAATGAAAAAGCTCTTATCATTTACCGAAATGTAAATGCCGTTTATTTTAAATGACTTTAAGTCTTTACGCTTTGCATCGGCAATTACCGCGATTTGTCTTTCAGCAGTAATCTCATGCACCAAATTTTGAAAGTCGTCAGCATTATGGATTTTCATGGTTTTCTCGGCAACTTGTTTTACTTGTTGGACAGCATTGTCTTTTGGCTTTAGTCTTTCAATTAAACTGTAGAATTCTAACTCTCTAAAAAGGGTCATTAAAGTATCATAATCGGGTTCGCGGTATGCAATGTCCTCAAATCCAAAGTCTAAAGGCACGTCTGTTACAATTGTGGCTAAATGTTTGCTTATAATGGCTTGATCGCTGTGTTTTTCTAAATTTTCCCTAAGTTTTCCCTTAAGTTGATGGGTGTTTTTTAAAATATTATCTAATGTGCCAAATTCCTGGATTAATTTTGCCGCTGTTTTTTCTCCTATTCCAGGCACACCCGGAATATTGTCAGATTTGTCACCCATCAAGCCTTTCATATCTGTAATACATTCAGCTGAAATGCCATACCTTGCTTTCACTTTTGCCGGGTCGTAAACCTCTAAATCGGAAATACCCTTTTTGGTAAGCATTACACTTGTATTTGAAGACACAAGCTGCAGCGCATCTTTGTCACCCGTTACTACTATAGAAAATATTCCAGCCTTTTCTCCTTTTTTTGAAAGGGTTCCTAAGATGTCATCTGCTTCAAATCCTTCCACTTCAAAAAACTTAATGCGAAGGGCCACTAATATATCTTTTAATATATCGAACTGGCCTATTAACTCATCTGGAGTCCTTGGACGCGTAGCCTTATATGCTGCATACTCAGTATGCCGAAAAGTAGGGCCTTTTTTGTCAAAGGCTACGGTTATATAATCAGGCTTTTCTTCCTGCAAAATTCTAAACAGCATATTTAGAAAACCATATACTGCATTTGTATGCACCCCCTTAGACGTTCGAAGGGGCGGCAGTGCATGAAAGGCCCTATGAAGGAGACTATTCCCGTCGACTAACAGCATTTTTCTCATAATCTTCAACTCCCATATTACTATTATTTCACCAAAAAACATTAAAAACCTGCAAAACATCAAAAAAGCTCTAAATCTTTAGGGATTTAGAGCTAACTTTTGTTCTTCTTGTTTAAGAGTCGCTTTATAATAAAGTATGGAATACCAATAATTAGTGCTATAGGCAAAAGAGCACCTACAACCTCCGCTAAAGATGCCAACATGTTTAGTGAAAGATTTATAGCCGCAATAAAACCTTGTTTAGCTCTTTGCCACAACTCTCGAAGCGTTATAGTTGTGACTTTTTCTTTTGATGGCTCCTGTTCAATCAAATTTACATTTATTAAAGACATTTCTACCATTTTATCCCATGAGGTAAGCTGGCCTTTCAACAGATCTATGTCAGTTCTAACCCGATTTAACTCACTTTCAATTCGAAGGATTTCATCAACATTCTTAGCCATGTTTAATATTTCAAGAAGTCTCTCTTCCTGCTGGACCAGATTGCGGATTCTAGCATCTGTATCATAATAAGCATCTGTAATGTTCTCACCGCTTATTTGCAGATCGGTAACTCTCCCCATGGCTTTAAATTTATCCAGTGCATCATTGAGCTTATCCTGCGGAATTCTCAAAGTCATATAGGCTCTACGGGGGGAATCTGCCGACTTTCCTTCCTGAATTTGGCTGGTTTCTATATAACCACCTAACTCATCAACTGTTTTTATTATCTCATCAACTTTTGCATCGAATTTTTCTACGTAAATTGATATGTGCGCATTTTTTATGATTTTTTGCGTCCTCTCCTGGGTAGAAGATGCCTTAAGACTTGTGTCTGCCGAGCTCATCTGCTGAACGGAACTTGCGCTTTCGCTTTCTAATTGCCGCCCATTAGATACCCCGGCTCCCTCCATCATCAGTAAGTCAGGCCCTGCCGGTGCAATTTCGTAAGCTGCTTCGTCTTTTGTGCTCTTGGTGGCAAAATTTATCCCTAAATTATTCTGATTGTACACGCTAACTAAAAAGATGCCAACAAGGAAAACGCCTACCACTGCAATAAAGGCCTTTTTATTGTAGTAAAAACAGTCGAAAAATACTGAGGGAATATTTCTAATAAAACTAAGCAAAGACGGTGTTTTTTTATAAGAAACCTGCTGATAAGAGAGGTCCCTAATTTTCTCCATTAAAGTAGGCGTGAAGTCTTCGGGCAACTCTACTTGTCCCAAAGAACCTGCGGCTCTTATTATCTGCTGAAGTTCTTCAACTTCTTGCCTGCAATCTGAGCAAATCTTTAAGTGACTTTCCAGAATCTCTTTTTCTTCAACGGTTACCAGGCCTTCTACATATTTATCTATCAAATCTTCGTAGTGAGTGCTGCATGCCACATCGTTACCCCCTTTTGTACTAATATAGACGCTACTTTTTTAAAAAAGTTCCGGACTTTTTAGCATTTGTCTTAATGCCCGGCGCCCTCTATTTAACCTGGATTTTATAGTGCCAAGGGAGCACATCAAAATTTCACTTATTTCTGTATAACTAAAGCCCTGAATATCCCTTAATATAACACATATACGCTGTTCACTTGGCAGGGAATTTATAGCTTTCATAAGAGCTTGTTTTAGCTCCTGTCTTTCTATAAATTCTTCAGGTAACCGCGTGTAAGAACCGTGAGCTGTATCATTTCCCACCATCATTTCATCTTTTATGGGAAGGGTTTCATCTTTCTTTTTACGCATAAAATCTATACAAGTATTTACCGCAATTCGATACAGCCAAGTGGAAAAACTGGAATTTTCCCTAAATCCGTGGAGGGAGGTAAATACTTTTATAAATATTTCCTGGGTAATATCCATAGCATCTTCTGAATTGTTAAAAAAGCGGTAAACTGTATTGTATACTTTTTTCTCATATCCGGAAATCAATTCTTCAAAAGCCGAAACATCGCCTTTTTTTGCCCGGCGTATGAGGTCTTTTTCTGCGTTCAAAAATTTTCCCCCCTTCACTTTGCTCTCCTAGGTATTCGACCTCAGTGAGCAAAATTCCTTCAAAAAAAATAACCGGAATTTACCGGCTGAAAAAATTTATAATCCCTTTTACGTTATCTTTTACAAAATGGAGATTAAAAGTTGAACAGATGTCCTCTAAAGCCTTATATGAACGGCTGTTTATTAAAACTGTTTTTAGCGGCATATCATTTGCAAAAGCAGTCCTAGTCTCGTTGTCCCAAGATACAGTCCATCCCAAGGATTCTGCCACAGGTCTAATTGGTATCAGTGTTACATTGTTTTCTTGCAAGCAACCTGCCTTTAATAGTTGGCCGTTCACAGTTATCAAAATTCCTTCAATGCTTATGATTTCTTCCTCTTGATTTATTTTTATGTCAAACTGCCCATTATTAAAAAACTCGTCAAAGTTAATATACTCACGTTCTTGTATTACTGCAGGCCAAGCGCTTTCACATGTCGCACCACAATATTTTTCGATTTCCTGTTTGTTTATATAAAATTTATTGTCAATAATTTTCACATCATTTGTAACTAAACTTTCGTTAAATGTCATCAAATAACCTTGGTTGAAAATGATCCGCTCTGTATTGACTTTGCTAAGCAAGAAATCTAACTTTTGTTGTGAAATTTGAATATTATTTTCATTCAACTTTGCGACAATGGCTTCTCTTGTGTTGACGCCAAAATTGTATATATCTGGATATACTTCTAAATAAGGCTTTATACCATTATCGTGTAATAACTGTGTTTGATAGATGATTTTGACAGGTGTACCTAGGGTTACTTTTTCATACAATTCTTCCACGTCTTGATTGTATAACCTCACACAACCAGCAGAAGCCATATTACCGATAGTTAAAGGATTATTGTTGCCGTGTATTCCGTAACCGTTTTTAAAGCCAATCCATCTAGTACCTAACGGATTGGCCGGCCCTGGAGGTACAGGTTGTCGCCCTTTAGGAAACCATGTGGGATTTTTTAATTTGTTTATAACTTGAAAATCACCTATTGGTGTCTGACTTGTGCTTCTTCCAACTGCCACTGGGTAGGTTTTAATAAGAGTTTCACCTTCATAATACTCAAGAGAAAAAGCAGGAATATTTATTATTATTTTGTTAGTCGTTGATCCTTGTGAAATTCCTGCAAAAGCAAATAATACAGCAATAATCAATATGCAAATTACAACCTTTTTCAATAAGGCACCCCCGTTTTCGCATAAAGTCCTGACATATTCATAATATGTCGTTTACGGGGGTTTATGTGTATTTTATTAATAAAATATTATTGTCAAAGGGATAGGGTCTTTAATTTTTCCTTCAGGACGCCCTTTAAAAAAGAAAGGCCTATCCTGATGAGATTTATCGGGTTTTTGATCGTATTCTGTAAAAACATTTTCGAGATTTGCAATTGTTAAATCATTTTTCTCTAAAATGCGTTTTACGCCACCGAAGAAGTACCCATATTGTCACTTGTGTTTGGCAAATTCATCGAAAAATGAACCTTTATAATTAAATACAGACCAAAGTCTAAATGACCTTAGTCCGTATATAGGCAACTTTGAATGTGAACCAGATTCAACACTTAGGGTTTGCTTATGATAAATAAAAAGAGTCCCTTGGACTCTGAGATATCCTTAAAACTTTGAAATTTCAATATTGGTGCCGAAGGTGGGAGTCGAACCCACACGGAGTTTGAGCTCCACTGGATTTTGAGTCCAGCGCGTCTGCCAATTCCACCACTTCGGC